>Ga0070730_10001278_pt1 | contig 24603 bp, 19 predicted proteins | sample Coa_R1_3_FD_66447 | JGI IMG/M metagenome (GOLD analysis project Ga0070730, IMG submission 66447) | Surface soil microbial communities from Centralia Pennsylvania, which are recovering from an underground coalmine fire - Coalmine... | ecosystem: Environmental > Terrestrial > Soil > Unclassified ... | reverse complement strand
CTCGTTCTTGATGAGGTCTTTGCCTGCTATGAAAAACTGCAGCAAGATATGATACCCAATTTGCCAACGCCTCGCCCCTATCGGGATTATGTTGCCTGGTTGCAAGCTCAGAGTATACAGACGGCTGAGAGCTTCTGGCGCCGCTACCTATCTGGCTTTAGCAGGCCAACGCCGCTCATACGCGATCAGTTCTCCCAGTCTCCTTCCTCTCCGAACCGTGAACAAATCGACTCTCAGGAATGCACTGCTTATCTCTCACAGGCTGCGACCTCTGTGCTGCGGAGCTATATCCGCCAGCATCAACTTACTCTCAATACGGTGAGCCAGGGGGTCTGGGCACTGCTGCTCAGTTGCTACAGCGGCGAAACCGATATCGTTTTTGGTCACACGGTCTCTACACGCCCCGCAGACCTGGTCGGCGTCGAGTCCATGGTTGGCCTCTTCCTGAATACGCTGCCGGTGCGCGTCCATCTTCCTCCCGAGGAAGCCGTAGTATCCTGGCTCAAGCGCCTGCAAGAGGAGCAGGCTGAGGCCCGCCAGTACGACTATGCTCCCCTGGCGCAGATACAACAGTGGAGCCAGGCTCCGGCAGGCCAATCGCTGTTTGAAAGCTTACTTGTAGTGGAAAATTACCCGCGACGCTCCTCCTCAGAGCAGCAGGAAGCGCAACAGAACTCGACAACGTATAGCTCCTGGTCCGCCAGCGAACGCACCAATTATCCGCTGACGTTAAGCGTTGGATCACGTGCAGAGGTGCTCCTGCGTATCAGCTACGCTCCTGATCGCTTTAGTGAAGCCATCATCCATGCCATGCTAGAGCGCCTGCGCATCCTTCTGGAGCACATCGTTGCCAATCCAGAGATGCGCCTCAAAGAGCTGTCTTATCTGACAGCTCAGGAGCACCACCAGATGCTCATGGAGTGGAATACAACTGCGGCAGTTTTTCCGCGCGAGCAATGCCTGCACACGGCGTTTGAGGAGCAGGTAGAACGGTCCCCTGAATCGATAGCACTTGTGCACGAAAACCATTACATAACCTATGCCGCACTCAACATACGTGCCAACCAGGTCGCGCATACGCTACTCAAGATGGGAATAGGGCCAGAAATACGGGTGGGCCTCTGCATAGAACGCTCGCCAGAACTATTTATTGGCCTTCTGGCCTGTCTAAAGGCCGGGAGCGCTTATGTTCCACTTGATCCCGCCTGGCCGCAGGAACGCCTGCGCTTCCTTTTAATCGATGCGCAGATCACCGTCTTGCTGACGACGCAGGCGACCTTTGATAGCGTCCTCTCCGGCGTCGCGGATCCTCTCTCGATACTCTGTCTAGACAGTTCTGCGAAGCCGTTTGTCTCAGAACTGTCCTCCAATCCTCCCCCTACTGCTCTGCCCATGAACCTGGCCAATGTCATCTATACGTCCGGTTCGACCGGATCTCCCAAAGGTGTCCTTGTTCCCCATCAGGGGATAGTCAATTATTGTTATGATTTCTTGAGGCGTTTTGGCCTGCACTCAGCGGATCGCGTATTGCAGTTTGCTTCCATCTGTTTCGATACAGCCGTCGAGGAAATTTTCCCTGTCTGGTACAGCGGCGGTACCCTTGTACTCGCCCCTGAGCGCATCACAACTGCTCTCTCTTTTCCAGAGTTCACGACGTTTGTCGAGCGACATAGCCTGACGATCCTCGACTTCCCTACCACTTTCTGGCAAGAGTGGATCGCGCAGGGGCTTTCCATGCAGAGGCGTCCGCCAGGCCAGTTGCGCCTGGTCATTGTCGGGGCCGAAAAAGTGGATGTTGATACATACCGCGCCTGGCATGCTCTTACAGATCATCGAATCGCCTGGGCTAATACCTATGGCCCGACGGAGGCAACAATCGTTGCCACAACGTATATTCTACCTGGCAACCACTCAGATATCACCAGTTCCTGTATTCCCATTGGCAGGCCCATCGCGAATGCTCAGACCTATATATTGACCCCCTCTCTACAGCCAGTAGCCGTTTATGGGTCCGGCGAAATCTATATCGGTGGAGTTGGCGTGACACGGGGCTACCTTAACCGGCCAGATTGGACTGCTGAGCGTTTCGTCCCTCATCCCTTCAGCCAGGAAGATGGAGCACGGTTGTATCGCACTGGAGATCGTGCTCGCTATCTCCCCGACGGCACGATTGAATTCCTTGGGCGCTTCGATCACCAGATAAAGCTACGGGGATATCGTATCGAATTGGGAGAGATTGAAGCTGCCCTGAACAAGCAGCCATCCGTTCAGGCCTGTGTTGTTCTAGCGCGCGAAGACCAACCTGGAGATAAACGACTGGTTGCATACCTCTTGCCCGCAACGCCCTCTCTTCTCCAGGAGCCAATAGCGCAGCAGGATGCAAACAAGGTCTTGCTCCATGTGCTCAGGCAATCCCTACCAGTATATATGATCCCTACGGCGTTGCTCTGGATGCCTCAGTTCCCGCGAACGCCAGGCGGCAAACTAGATCGCAGCGCTTTGCCACGGCCTGAGCAATCCAATATCAGGGCGGAGGCGGCCTTCATCGCTCCACGCAATTCGATTGAAGAGACGGTCGCCCAGATTTGGGCTGAAGTGCTCGGCTTACAGCGGGTGAGCGTAGATGATAATTTCTTTGAGCTAGGGGGACACTCTCTGCGTGCTACCCAGGTCATCTCGCGGGTGAGGGAGTTCTTCCAATTAGAGGTGCCAGTGCGCTCCATCTTTGATGGCCCCACCGTGGCAGAACTGGCGGAATCCATTCTGCTTCAGGGTCTCGCCGAAACAGATAGCGACGAACTAGAAGCCTTCTTTGCGCATCGTCATGAGTAATCAATCTATCGCCCTGAACAATGCTAAACAAACAAAAAAACAATGTTTCTAGCTAGAAGGAGCTTTACATGACCAATCTCGATCATAGCAAGCGGCTCGCGGAACTCTCGCCAGAGGAGCGCCTCGCTTTCTTTGAACAAGCGAGGCGTAAGAAGAAGGCTCAGGACCCCTCTACCAGTATTCCTCTCGCTCGTCGCACCCAGGAGGAAGGCCCCTTTCCACTCTCATTTGCACAACAACGTCTCTGGTTCCTGGAGCAATTTGAGCCAGATACCTCTCTTTATAACATGACCGAAATCTGGCTTATGACTGGTGGCTTGCATTACGCAACGCTGCAGAATGCGATGAATGCGCTGGTCGCCAGGCATGAAATCTTGCGCACCACGTTTACCGCAATTGACGGAGAGCCCATGCAGGTTATTGCTCTTCCTAGTCAATTGGTATTGCCGGTGATCGATCTGCGGGGACTGCCCGACACGCAGCGTGAAGCCGAGTTCTCCCATATCAGTGTGCAAACAGAGCAGCGCCCCTTTGATCTTGCTCAAGGTCCACTGCTGCGTATGCATATCCTGCACTTGGAACCGGAGAAGCACCTCCTGATCCTGGCCTGGCACCACATTATTTCTGATGGCTGGTCCAAAGGGATCTTTGTACGCGATCTAACCGCTCTCTATGCCGACGCGCTTCAGGGAGAGCCATCATCGCTACCAGTCCTGCCGATCCAGTATGCCGACTTCGCGCTCTGGCAGCGTCAGTGGCTTCAAGGAGAGGTACTGCAAAGACAATTAGCTTATTGGAAACGTCAGCTTGCCGACCTCCCTACCCTGCGGCTACCTACTGATCGTTTGCGTCCCGCCGTCCGCAGCATTCGCGGCGCTTGGATCTCACATCAGCTTCCTTCCATCCTCGCTGCTCGTCTGCAGGCATTGAGTCAACAGGAACACGATTCTCTGTTTATGATCCTGCTCACCTCCTTTGCCGTGCTACTTTCACGCTATACCGGCAGTGATGATATTCCTGTGGGCACAGTAATCGCGAATCGTAATCGTACAGAGGTCGAGGGACTCATTGGTTTCTTCGTCAATACGCTGGTGCTGCGTGCTGATGTCTCGGGTAACCCTGGTTTTCGCGAACTCTTGAGACGCGTGCGTGAGATGTGCCTGGAGGCATATGCTCATCAAGATCTGCCTTTTGAGCGCCTGGTAGATGAATTACGGCCAGAGCGCGATATCAGCGTCTCTAATCCTCTGGTACAGGTCATGTTTGTGCTCCAGAATGCCCCCAAAAATATGTTTGCCCTCCCTGGCCTCTCGTTGCAGTCAATGATGGCAGATACCAGAACGGCAAAGTTCGACCTGACCTTATATGCCCTTCATCATCAGCAGGAAATATTTCTGGAGATCGAATATAACAGCGATCTCTTTGACGCAGGTACGATGCATCGTTTGCTTGGGCACATCGAAGTGATTGTGGAGGCGATAGTCGCTGATCCCGACCTGCCTCTTACAGCCATCCCACTGTTGACTGCGATCGAACGGCATCAACTGTTAGTTGAGTGGAACTCTTTGCCAGAGCCGCTTCTTCCTGAACTATGTCTGCACCAGGCATTTACAGTCCAGGCGCTGGAGCAACCAGATGCGCTCGCTGTTTCATATGAAGAGCACTCGCTTACCTATGGGGCTCTGGAGAAGAGGGCTAACCAACTCGCCCAGTATCTACACAAACTCGGGGTGGGTCCTGAGACATGTATAGGGCTCTATATGGAGCGCTCTCTCGACATGATCATAGCCCTCGTGGCGAGCCTGCTGTCCGGTGGCGCCTACGTACCTCTGGATCCTACCTATCCAGTTGAGCGTCTGTCCTTCATGCTCGCTGATGCCGGGGTCTCCGTCCTCTTGATGCAGCAGCCCTTGCTCCACCAGTTGCCAGAGCTGGATATCCCCATCGTGTGCCTGGATAACGCCGAAGTTGCTACTACCGCTGAGGATCCAACTCCTCCATTGAGTGCAGTCACACCCCTCAACCTGGCTTACATTATCTATACTTCGGGCTCAACTGGTCGCCCCAAAGGGGTTGCTGTTACGCATGCCAATGCCATGCGCCTTTTTTCCGCTACCCGTTCATGGCTTTCCTGTAGCAGAACAGATGTCTGGACACTCTTTCACTCCTATGCCTTTGACTTCTCTGTCTGGGAGATATGGGGCGCGCTCCTCTTCGGTGGACGACTGGAAATTGTTCCCTACGAGATCAGTCGCTCGCCAGAGGCGTTTTCTCACTTTCTGCACAGCCGGTATGTCACCATCCTTAACCAGACGCCCTCGGCTTTTACTCAACTCCTCAAAGCGCGGGAAGAGAAGTCGCACAGCCCTGATCTCATGCTCCGCTGGATCATCTTTGGCGGCGAGGCCCTCAATCTTCAGAGTATACAACCCTGGTTTGCTCATTATGGGGACCTTGCGCCTTGTCTGGTGAATATGTATGGTATCACTGAGACGACAGTACATGTAACATCTCACTTTTTGACTCAGGAAAACGTTTCTTCTCAACAAGGAAGCATAATTGGTCATCCTCTCGCTGATCTCCAGATCTACTTGTTAGATCCCGCACTCCGTCTTGTTCCTATTGGCATTCCCGGCGAGATGTATGTGGGCGGCGCTGGCCTTGCTCGCGGTTATCTGCATCATCCAGATCTGACTGCAGCACGCTTTATTCCTCACCCTTTCAGCACCCGTCCCGGACAACGTCTCTATAAGACTGGCGACCTTGCGCGTTACCTCCCTGATGGCAACCTTGAATATCTGGGACGCAACGACCACCAGGTGAAGGTTCGTGGCTTCCGCATCGAGTTGGGGGAAATCGAGACGGCTCTGCTACAGCACCCTGCAGTTGCAGAGGCGGTCGTGGTCGCTCATAAAAGTATTTCCGAGCCGGGCAATAGTCGCCTGCTCGCCTATGTCGTTCGCCGCTCTCTTCCTCGGGAGGCGGAACCGCAAGCTCTAGTCGCCTGGTCGGCTGTGCAAGTACAACACTGGCAACAGGTCTTCGATACTACATATCATCACACGACAGCTCCGGATGACCCCATCTTCAATATTGTTGGCTGGAACAACAGCTATACTGGCCAGGCTATACCAGAAGAGGAGATGCGTGTTTGGGTTGAGCAGACCGTAGATCGTATTCGCGCCTCCTCTCCTCGACGCATACTTGAAATTGGTTGTGGTACGGGGTTGTTGCTGCTTCGCCTGGCACCTTCCTGCCAGATGTACTGGGGGAGCGATATCTCAGCAGTGGCTTTGCAGGGTCTTCAACAGCAGATAAACAGGCAAAAATTGCCACAGGTCCGTCTTTTTGAACAGGCGGCGGACGATTTCGAGGGATCCCTTGTCGATCAGGAGGGTACCTTTGATATGGTGATTCTCAACTCTGTCGTCCAATACTTCCCCCATGCAACCTATCTTTTACAGGTGCTAGAAGGCGCGGTGCGCATGCTAGCACCTGGAGGGATGCTCTTTATCGGCGATGTGCGCCACTTTGGTTTATTAGAGACGTTCCATGCCTCTATCCAACTACGGAAAGCCTCGCTCTCCCTGCTGGCCACCCAGTTGCGCGAACAGATAGCCAGGAGACTGCGTCAGGAAAACGAGTTGCTTCTTGATCCAAAGTTCTTTGCTGCCTTGCCCCATCATCTGCCGCAGATCAGTCAGGCTCAGATTCAGCTTAAGCGTGGATGGCAGCATAATGAGCTGACGCGCTTCCGTTATGATGTGTTTCTGCGGATAGGCGACCAGGGAAAGACAGATTCCAATGTTTATCCAGACTACACCATCAACTGGTCAGAGGATCCGTGGAGCGTTGCCAGGGTACAGCAGTTCTTACAGGAAAAAGCTCCCATATATCTTCTTTGTCAACAGGTTCCCAATGCTCGGCTCGTTCAGGAGGTGCAGATCATGCACTTACTCTCACAAGAAGACCACCCGGGTCGAATTGACGGTCTATGGGAAGCATTACGCCTATCTGCCAGCGAAGGCATAGATCCTGAAGCATTCTGGGGACTGGAGCAGACCGCTCCTTATAGAGTTTCTATCTCCTGGTCTGCTACAGGCCAGTCTGACAGGTATGACGTCTCGATCATCAGGAAAACAGAGCATCATCTTATTGCGTGGGAACAACCTGAGCAAGAGCCTCAACCGCAGGAGCACTGGTGGAAATTGTACACAAATGATCCTTCCAGAGCGGAAGCTACCGGCCAATTGCTGCCTGAATTGCGTGAGTATCTCAAACGGAAGTTGCCTGACTATATGCTTCCTATGCTCATGATGCTAGAAGCCCTACCAATAACCCCGAACGGGAAGGTGGATCGTCGAGCGCTTCCAGAACCCGATGGCAGCCGCCCCGCACTGAAAAGCACCTTTGTTGCACCACGTACAGCCAGGGAGAAGGCGCTTGCAGCCATCTGGTCACGGGTGCTTGGGATAGAACAGGTTGGCATCCACGATAACTTTTTTGAATTGGGAGGTGATTCTCTGATGACTATTCGTGTTGCATCCCAGGCCAGCCAGGAAGGTATTTCCGTCACTGTGAAACAACTTTTCCTCTCTCAAACCATCGCCGAACTGGCTCCGGTGATTGATGCAACACATATCCTGGCGGAGCAGGGCCTGGTCACCGGTACTATGCCCATGATGCCAGCTCAGCGTTTTAACCTCTGGCCCCAGATGGGAGATCCAGGCTGCCACAGTATGGCTTTTATTGTTGAACCGCCAGAACCTTGCGATCCCATACTGATTAAGGAGGTCATACACTATCTATTGGCATATCACGACGCCCTGCGCTTGCGAGTCCTGTCAAAGGCGGGCGCCTACGAACTCTTTATTGCTCCTCCGGACGAGCACCTTCCCTTCCAGGAGGTGAGTCTTTCGCATCTGTCGGAGGCTCAACAGATCTCATCGCTCAAAGATTTTATAAAAGGCATGATTACAAACTATAATCTGGCTGAAGAGCCACTTCTGCGCGTTACGCTCTGCCATCTTGGACCTGGCCGACCTACACCACTGATCATTGCCTGTCATAGTCTGGTAGGGGATCTGCAGTCCTGGCAGATTCTGCTGGACTCGTTTAGGGTTGCTTACCAGCAAATTCGCTCCGATGGCACTATCCAATTTCCGCCCAAAACTACAGCCTACAAACAGTGGGCCGAACGTCTGGCTGAATATGCCCAGTCAGCTACACTCCACGCAGAGCTGACGTATTGGCTGGCAGAATCTCGCAAGCAGATAGCTCCTATACCTATGGACTTTCCCGGTGGAATATATCATGGCCCCTCCATGCAGGGCCTGCTTTTACTGCTCAATGAAGAGGAGACACAAACATTGCTGCAGTTCGTGGGCCAGAAAGAAACCAGACAGATCGAGGTTGTCTTGCTTACCGCTCTTGCTTTGAGCTTTATGCGGTGGGCAAAGCAGCACTCGATGCTAGTAACAATAGAGAGCCATGGCCGCGAGCCGCTTTTCGACGATATTGATCTCTCACGTACCATAGGAACATTCGCTATAGACTATCCTCTCCTGCTAGAACTTGCAAATCTCAACGACATGAGCGCCGCTTTGCAGGCCATTCATAACCAGTTCCACCAGGTTCCTCACCACGGCATTGGCTATGGCATCTTGCGTTATATGAGCAAGGAGACAACCATTGTAGAGCAACTGGCAGCATTACCAGCTTCAGAAGTGTTTTTCAACTATGTTGGCACCTCCCTGGTTCCTGAAGCTACTGCTTATAAGGTTGCAGGCCCTTATAATGGCAGGAAATATACCATAGACAAGATTATAGAGGACCCATCATTCCAGATTACGGGTTCTATCACCCATGGGCGGCTACGTATGCACTGGCTCTACAGCACACATCAGTATCGTTCCGAGACGGTTGAGCGGCTGGCCCAATCAACGATGGGCTCTCTGCGGGCTCTCATTGCCGGTCTCTAGCCCAGGAAAGCAGCAGATACGGGAGAACTTTATCTATACACAGGTAATTTGACAGGTTAAATTATTGACATTTGTCGATATATATAGTAATATGACTATTACGGGAAGTTAGGTTGATACGAGAAAAGGCAGATCCGGCACCCAAATACACTCTTGTCATCAATGCTCTCCACCAGCCGATCTGTCAAGGCACGCTCTGTATGTGCTGTGACTAACCTGGTTGGAGCATGTTCTCCCTGAAAGGAGTTGTCTCTATGCATCGAGATGAGGCAGAAGATACTACTATCTATAAGGTTGTCGTAAACCACGAGGAACAGTATTCGATCTGGCCGGCTGATCGCGAGAATCCCCTCGGGTGGCGCGATGCCGGGAAAAGTGGCCTGAAACAGGAATGTCTTGCTTACATCAAAGAGGTCTGGACAGATATGCGCCCTCTGAGCTTGCGTAAGCATATGGAAGAACAAGCCAGAAAGCAGCAGGAAGAACAAGCGGGGCAGCAGCAGGCATAATACTATTTTCAGGAGGAATGATGAACAGAAAATATTGTAAAGCCTACCATCTTCAAGATATGAGGCAGTTTCATAACTGGACCGAAAAGCGCGAGGAGCAGAAGCCCGAGCTAACCGACGATACCATCGTTTATCTCTGGGACGATTTTACCGTCGTGAGAAGCCCCATCATCCCTGATAAAGGGATCATCTTTGATCGGATAACCCCCGAGTGGCAGGATTTCTGCAGGATAACGCTCCATTTTGAGATTCCTGGAGATCTTCGTTACGCGTACGAAGATCAAAAGGAGCCGCAATCTACATCAGAAGCGCCTGCCTCAGGGCAGGCTACGACTTCTGCGTAACCTCTCTTCCTGTCATCGTTTATTCTATCTCTTGCTAACTATGAGAGATGCCAAACCAGAAGAGGGACGTTTATAGTGCAGTATTCTGTTGTTACTCTAGCACAGCAACCTGAGTTGGAAGCGGAAGTACCGCGCTTGCATAGCGAAAGTTGGCCAGAATTCATCTTGCATGATCCCATTGCCATGCGTTACTGGGGCTCGCTTTTTTCTACGTTTGCCGATTTCCAATACATCCTCTGCGATGAAGGGGGTGTTGCTCTTGCGGCAGGCCATACGATCCCTTTGGCCTGGGATGGCACCATCCCAGGCCTACCCAGCGGTTGGGATGCCGCACTCGAGCAGGGTTTTCATGATGCCGAAAGGGGTCACCCTCCTACAGCGCTCTGTGGACTCTCCATTGTGATCGCGCCGGGCATCCAGGGACAGGGGTTGAGCGAATTGATGGCCAGGGCTATGAAAGATATTGCCGCTCTCCATGAGCTGGGAGATCTGCTCATACCTCTGCGCCCCTCCTTGAAAAGTCGCTATCCTCTGGTATCCATGGAAGAGTACCTCCAATGGCAGCGGAAGGATGGCGCTCCCTTCGATCCCTGGTTGCGTATTCACATGCGTCTAGGAGCAGAGATTGTCTGCATTGCCCCGCTCTCGATGGTGATTACGGAGACCGTAAGCACATGGGAGAATTGGACTGACATGCGTTTTCCTATAAGTGGTGCCTATCCCGTTCCCGGAGCGCTCAATCCTGTCATGATTGATCGGGAACGAGACCTCGGCCGCTATGAAGAGCCCAATGTCTGGATCCGCTACGCAAATGTGCTCGAAGGGTAATGACGTCAAGATATGTCGGAGCGACCATGGCATTTTGGACGTAGGTTTCCCTCCACCAACATCTATTTATTTTCACCTGTTTGAACACATTTTGCCTCTCAGGTATTCCCTTCGTCATCAAAAGAGCGGATGAGCCTTTCTTCACGTGTTCTCTTCATAGCATGCATCCGCTCTAGAGGCCGTGCGACACTATGTTTTCTTGACATCTAAATTGACATCTATTTGAGCACATTGCTGCGTCATTTTACGATTTTCTATGAACTCCTCTGAACGCTTGCTTGGGAAGAAATGAGCGCGAATCCTGGCCTGGGCCGAAAATGAGCACATCAGAATAGCCCAAAAAAGCCTGGGTGTGCTATAATACATAACACCGTTGTTCAGAGAAAGCGATGCGAGCGCAGAACTCTCTCTGCCGGTTGTCATCGCAAGCATATATAATCGTTACATGTCTCACATGTAGAGTTGTATATTGGAGAGTTGTAGGTAGTACTGTAGCGTGCCTGAAGGTAGCGTGGTGACCAGGTATTCTCAAGGAGAATCAACCTGTATTCTCGATATTATCAGTCATAGTTCTGCGCAAACGCAACGTCTGGGGACGCGCTTAGGAGAACTCCTGCGCGGCGGTGAACTGCTGCTCCTCGATGGGCAGTTGGGTACAGGCAAGACTACCTTTACTCAGGGGCTGGCACAAGGGTTGCATATTTCTGAGGTTATCAGTAGCCCAACCTTTACTCTTCTCAAGGAGTATGCAGGTCAGCCTCTGCCGGCAGTTGAAACTCCAGCGCATGAGCCAGCCATGGGACCTGCTCTTTATCACTTTGACCTGTACCGACTGGATGAGCCTGAAGAGATTCTTGACCTTGGATTTGAAGAATACTTCTCTGGTTCTGGTGTGTCGGTGGTGGAATGGTCGGAAAAGGCCGATGCCTTCTGGCCGGACGAGCACTTACGTATTCGCATGAAGCTCTTAAGCGAGACCAAACGCGGGCTGCTGTTTATGGCATCAGGCCCACGCTATTGTGAGTTGTTACGACAGTTTCAGAAAAACACTTATGCTACTGTTAGCTCTTGATACTTCTACCAATCAATCCACCATCGCCTTATGCTCTGAGCATGAGATCTATGGCGAATATAGCTGGTATTCAGCCAACAACCACAGCGTGGAGTTGTTGCGTAACGTTCAGCGCCTGTTCGTTGAATCGCAGATGACCATGCAACAATTAGATGTGGTAGCGGTGGCGACTGGCCCTGGTTCTTTTAATGGTGTGCGCGTGGCTCTCACTACAGCGAAAACCTTCTCCTTCTCCTTAAAGAAGAGGCTGGTGGGAGTAAGCACGCTTGATTGTATTGCCGCTCAACAGCAGCACTGGCAGGGTCCGATCTGTGCTGTGCTTGAGGCCGGACGATCTGAACTCTATGCGGCCTGTTACCTGTTTGAGAGGCAGGAGAGTAGTCATGGCGATGTGCTCTATCGTATGAGGCAACTTGGTGATTATCTCTTGTTGTCTCCCCAGCACCTCGCTACCTATGTGCAAGAGCAGGGCAATAGCTGGTTGGGTGTTCCTGGTGTACGGGGCGTGCCGCCGTTCCTCTTCTGTGGAGAGATGAGTCCGGCTTCGTATCAGGCGTTGCGTACTCATATGGGAGAGCGTAGCCTCTTTGTGGGAAGGGTGCAATCCACGCGCCGTGCTTCCGTGCTGGCAATGTTGGCTCTGCAACGGTTAGAGGACGGGAAAGAAGACGATCCATTGTTACTCGAACCACTTTATTTACGACGTCCTTCAATTACAACGAGTACTCGGAAGCAGCCGCTTCTTGGTGGTACATCGCTGCAATCTAGCGGTTATACTACGACAGAAAGGGAAGAGGGTGCGTTACGTCATTGAACGAATGACGATGTCGGATGTGCCTCGTGTCATTGAGATCGAGCGGCTAGCTTACCCATCAACCTGGCCTCCTAGCGCTTATCGGAAGGAGCTACAAGATAATCGCTGGGCGCATTACATCGTGTTGCGTGATAAGCATATTACTGAAGAGTATGCAGCTGTGCCTCATGAGCTGGAGAGGCCACGCCGGGGCTGGCCATTCCCGCTTTCGCTCCTGCCAAGTCGCCCGGCTGTGGCTGTCTCATCACCAGAACTGGCTTCCATTATCGGTTTCGCGGGTCTCTGGCTGATGGTGGATGAAGCTCATATTACTACCATTGCTATGCATCCCGAGCATCGCCGCTTAGGCTTGGGCGAATTGCTCCTGGTTAGCCTGATCGATATTGCTTACACTATTGGCGCTAAATGGGTCACACTTGAGGTACGCGTTTCAAATTATGCGGCTCAGAATCTCTATCGCAAATATGGTTTTCGCGAGGCCGGGCTCCGACACCGTTATTATAGTGATAACCAGGAAGATGCTCTGATTATGTGGACTGATGAGATCAATTCCCCCAGTTATAAGCAAAAATTCCTGGAATTAAAATCTGCTTTATTTCATAAACTAGAAGCGCAGTAGGGATCGCTTCTTCCCCCGCGTAGGAGGACCTTTTTTCGGGGCGGTCTTCAATCCGCCCGCTTGCCAGGATGACGAAGATCCCGCGAGGCTCTCCTACGCAACTGTGAAGAGACATTGGGAATGTAATCATGCTTGTACTTGGTATCGAAAGCTCATGCGATGAAACAGGGGCCGCGCTTGTCAGGGATGGCCGCTATCTGCTCTCGAACGTCGTGGCCTCCCAGATTGAAATCCATAATCGTTATGGGGGTGTTGTGCCTGAAGTTGCGTCACGGCAGCAACTGGCGACCATCATCCCTGTGATAGAGACTGCCCTGGAGCAGGCCGCGTGTTCCTGGGATGAGGTGGATGCGATTGCGGCTACCTATGGCCCTGGGCTGGCGGGATCGCTGCTGGTGGGGCTGACGGCGGGGAAGGCCCTGGCTCTGACGCGTAACCTGCCATTCCTCGGGGTCAATCATCTCGAAGCCCATATCTATGCCAATTGGTTGCAGCCAGGGAAAGAGGCTCCACAATCTCCCGCAAACATCGAGGGCCGCCCTCAAGGATCACCTACCGGCGCCAGGTCATCCCTTGCGGATTGGCATTATCAGGAAGGGGACCCGATCTTTCCTCTGATCTGCCTGGTCGTTTCGGGTGCGCACAGCGAACTGGTGCTGGTGCAGGATCACGGGCATTATGAGCTGCTTGGGCGCACGCGCGATGATGCCGCCGGCGAGGCCTTTGATAAAGTGGCGCGTATCTTAGGGCTGGGTTATCCTGGTGGCCCTGCTATTCAGAAAACGGCTCAGCAGGCCGAAGAAGAGTTGCAGCAACAGAAAAAGTCTGTGGCCCTGGCACGCAAAGCCTATCGCTTACCCCGTGCCTGGCTACGCGGTACCTATGATTTTAGCTTTAGCGGGCTCAAAACCGCCATGCTGCACCTGGCGCAGGGGGCGACTTCAGATCCCGCGGTCAGCGAGGCTTCAGGGAAGCAGGTGAGCCAATATACGCGTATGGGAGCGCAGGCCGCTTTACATGGAACTCCCAATGTTGCCTGGCTTGCCGCCAGTTTTCAGGATGCGATTGTGGATGTGCTGGCTGTAAAGACGCGCCTGGCTGCTCAGGAATACCATGTCAAGCAGGTCGTGCTGGCCGGGGGGGTGGCTGCCAATAGCAGTTTGCGCGCGCGTCTGGAGCAGGAATTACAGCCGCTGAGAATCCGTCTGAGTTATCCGCCGATTGATTTTTGTACTGATAATGCTGCGATGATTGCCAGTGCGGCCTTCTTTCATTTGTGCCGCGGTGAACAGCATGGTATCGATCTGGACGTGCAGCCTGGATTGAGCCTGCCATTTAAAAAGTGAGAAATGTATGTCAGAAAAAGCCTACGCCCTGGGTATTGACCTGGGGGGAACGAAAATACTTGCTGCCGTTGTTGATATTACGTCAGGGGAAGTGGTGGCCTCAGCGCGCAAACGAACACGGGCCGAGCGGGGGCAGGACTACGTCTCGCAGCGTATTACTGAACTTGCCACCGCTGCGCTTGATGCCGCGAAACTTCCTAATGGAGAGAGTATTCTGGGCGTTGGGGTGGGTGCGGCTGGACAGATTGACCACAAAGCAGGCGTTATTTTAGACGCCCCCAATCTAGGCGTGCACAATATGCCTCTGGCTGCTCTCCTGGGCGGACAATTTGGCAAGCCGGTGGCGGTTGGCAATGATGTAGAGGTGGCCGCGCTGGGAGAATACCTGTATGGGGCGGGCAAAGGCTACAAAAACTTTATCTGCATTTTTGTGGGGACTGGCATCGGTGCTGGTATTGTCCAGGATGGACATCTCTATACCGGACTGACCGGGACCGCCGGCGAAATTGGGCATATGACGATCCAGGCTGGAGGGCGCATTTGTGGCTGTGGCTCGCGCGGCTGTCTGGAGGCGTATGCTTCTCGTACGGCTATTACCAGGGCTATTATGGCCGAGATCCATCATGGGCGCCCCTCGCTGCTTGCTGATGATGCCGCGAAGCAGCTCAAAGAGGGTGAGACTATCATTCGTTCCGGCATCCTTGCCAATGCTATCCAGCAAAAAGATGAACTGACCATTGAAGCTGTGACGGAGGCCGCTAATTATTTAGGCTATGGCCTGGGCTCTATTATGAACATCTATAATCCTGAGAGCATTATTCTTGGTGGAGGAGTCATTGAAGCCCTGGATCTGCTCTTTGAGACGGCGGTTCATCGAGCACGTACGGTCGCCCTCTCGGGTCCCGCGAAAAAGACGCCGATCGTGCGCGCTAAACTGGGTGATTTCTCAGGTGTGGTTGGGGCGGCCTGCCTTGCCGCGCAGACCGCTGGCTATCAGTTCCCTAACAGCAAATAACCACCCTTACAAGAGAGGCCAACTCAGAAACAAGAAAGGGTATTCGCACCTGTTGGTGCCTTTGTTTCCTCTTCATAGCTTAACGTCAGGGGCACTCTTAAAGGAATCGAGATGGAAGAAGGAACGCCACACATTGAAGTGCGGGCTGTACATATCAATGATGCTCCAGCCTTGCAAAAACTTGACTATGCTTTTGAGACGGACCGCATCTACACGCTACGTACTCACAATCGGCTGCTGCGGTCCGAGAGCGATTCGCCTGGGGGAGAAAGGGTCGCCTTTACCTTTGAGCTGATGGAGACGCAGGTCGATCCCCCCATCTACAAGGATTATCAGCAATATGAAAACGCCCTGACTGATATCGAGGCCATTGAGGGGGGGTATGTTGCCCTGGCTGATGGAGAGGTTGCGGGCGGTATTCTCCTGGGTATGGAGGAATGGCGTTCCGTGGCCCTGATTGAGGAATTGCTGGTGGGACGCCAGTTTCGGCGCTATGGTATTGGCTCTCTGCTGCTCAACTGTGCCTCAGACTGGGCGCGCAAACGTGACTGCTGGGCCATTGTACTGGAGACGCAGAACACGAATTATCCAGCTATCCAGTTCTATCTGCGCAATGGCCTGGAAGTATGGAGTATCGACCCGCATTTCTATCCGCCTGGACCCGTCTCGCATGAGGTCGCGATTTTTATGGGAAAGCGCCTCTCCTCTCTGCCTGAATCCTGAGTTTGCGGGGAAGTAAGCATATGCTATTTGAGACGTCTGAATTGATGAGGTAATGTCTCCCGGAGACATTACCTCATCAATTCAGACGGGTATGTTTTCGCCTCTCTGAACTCAGACAGGTTTCAGGGGATGATGTGGCTCCGGAGGCAACTCAATGGTGATTGTATCGCCTTGCCGCACCTGACCCCCGACAATGACGACCCCCATGACGCCCGCTTTGCGAATCAGGTTACCCTGCTCGTCGCGGTCCAGTACTGCCGCCATCAGGCCCTCTTGAATTCCTTCGAGTTGCACACAAGGATTGCGCAGGCCGGTGATCTCTATGGTCGCCTCGTCGCCCAGTCGTAGTCGTGTGCCCGTCGGCAGACCGAGCAGGTCAATCTCTTGTGTCGTGATATTCTCGCCCATCTGTCCCGCGGAGACCTTGAAACCAGCATTGTGCAGTTCCTCGTGCAACTCCGCGTGGATCAGGTGGACCTGACGCAGATTCGGCTGGCTTGGGTCTATCGCGACCCGCGAACGGTGTTTGACAGTGATCCCTGCGTGGGCATCACCCTCAACACCTAGCCCCTCTAACAATTGGATTGCTGAGAGATTCCCTTTGCTCATCGTATGCGTTGCGCTGCGGCTCACCGCCATAACTCGCCCACTCATGCTCCCCTCCCGCCGATGTGAGGCAACACTTCTTTTGCGACCCTGCGTAATCCCTGCATATCGTCGAAATTGTGCCACCACAGCACGAGTTCTTCAACTCCCGCCTCGGCGTGTTCCTGGATCTGAGGGAGAAGTACGTCGGGCTTTTCGGTCAGGGAAAGATTTGTAAAGAGTGTGCGCTTCACGCTCTGTGGTGAGCGGCCCTCCTTCGCCAACAGGGTATCGAGCAAGGCTGAGCGCTCGCGGAAATCGTTTGGTGGGAGAAAGACGGCGTTCCAGATGTCGGCGTAGCGTGCTACCAGAGGGAGGGTGCGTTTCGCCCCGTTGCCTCCGATCAGAATGGTGGGCCCTCCTGGTCGCTGTGGCCGTGGCAGCAGCGTGGCCTCTCGTAGTTGATAGAACTGTCCTTCGAAGGTGACTGGTTCATTGCTGCGCAGTAACCTGGTAATCACCTCCAGCCCTTCTTCCAGGCGCTTCACGCGTGTTGGCACATCTCCCAGATTATAGCCGAACATCTGGTGTTCCCGTTCTTGCCAGCCGGCGCCCAGGCCCAGGATCATACGACCATTGCTCAAATCGTCCAGAGCAGCCGCCTGGCGTGCCAGCATAATGGGATCGCGGAAGGAAAGCGGAGCCACCAGCGGCCCAAAGTGAATACGCTGTGTGTGATCGGCCAGATAAGCCAGGGAGACGATCATTTCTAATGATTCTCGGTTGGGAGGGGAGGGATTGGTGAAATGGTCCGAGCGAAACAGCCCGGCAAATCCGAGTTCCTCGCTTTCGGCGACCAGATTCTTCCAGCGGGGCCAGGTAAGCCCAGTCTGCCCTTCAATTTGTAAGGAAAGCTCTACCATAATGATCCTTTCAGATGTGATAGTTCTGCATATATTATATGCCTTGCAGGGGTGGTAGAGCCAACGTTTCCTCCCTCCACTGTTCTGAATAGATGAGGTAATGGCCCCGTAGGCCATTACCTCATCTATTCAGAACAGTGGAGGGAGGAAACGGTTGTATACTATACCTCTACCGGCACTTCCAGTTTCGGGAAGAGCGGAGCAGGCACCGGCAGCGTGATCCCGGATGGGACCTCATGCCGATGCCAGCGTACTTTGCTGACATCGCCCTCAAAGCCCAGGTAGGTGTGCAATTTTTGCGATGAGAATGGCAGATAGGGGCAGAAGAGGACACGCAGCCCGCTAAGCACCTGGAGCATCACATAAATGGTGGTGCCAGCAGCCTCGCGGTCAACTTTGATCTGCTTCCAGGGGGCCTGCTCATCCAGATAACGGTTTGCGGCTCGTGCCACTACCATAGCCGCGTTCAGCCCATCTTTGAGGTGGCAGAGCGCGATGTTATGTCCAACCAGCCCGAAGCCTCGCTCTACCTCCGCCAGCACCTCACGATCGGCCTCGCGCAGCGCTCCCGGCTCAGGAACCACGCCGCCAAATTTGCTTTGCAGGAAGGTCAGCGTACGATGCACGGCATTGCCATAGGTGGCGACGAGTTCATCATTGTTGCGGCGGATCATCTCATCGAAAGTGAAATCGGTATCACGTCCCTCAGGGGCAGTAGCCGAGAGGTAGTAGCGCAGAGTATCGGCCTGGTAGTGCTCCAGCACGTCGCGTGTCCAGACCACATTGCCCCGACTGCTTGATGCCTTGTCGCCCCGCATCGTCATAAACTCGTTGGCGGGCACATCATAAGGCAGATTCCGGTCGCCATAGCCAATCAGCATGGCGGGCCAGATGATGGCATGGAAGGGAATATTGTCTTTGCCAATAAAGTAGTAGGATTTCACCGGCGGGTTGGCCTGGCCCGGAATCCACCAGGTTTTCCAGGCATCGGGCGTCCCCTGCTTCATCGCCCACTCGACTGAGGCGGAGAAGTAGCCAATGACCGCGTCAAACCACACATAGATTCGTTTATCTTCATAGCCCTCTAAGGGGATCGGCACGCCCCAATCCAGGTCGCGAGTGATGGGACGAGCACGCAATCCCTCGTTGAGCCAGCTCGTGGCGGAGGTGAGGGTGTTCTGGCGCCAATGATCCTTTTCCTCTGAAAACCACTGCTCAAGAGCGGGCTGTAATTTGGGGAGATCCAGGAAAAAGTGCTCGGTCATACGCATCTCCAGCGTACTGGTTTTGCTTCCACAGAGGCGGCAGACAGGGTTAATCAGATCGATCGGGTCCAGGGTATGGCCACAGTTATCGCACTGGTCGCCCCTCGCTGATGGGTAGCTACAATTGGGACAGGTGCCTTCGATATAGCGGTCGGCCAGGAAACGGCGATCGGTCGGGCAATAAGGCGACTGCATGGTATCTTTGTAAATGTAGCCTTTTTGATAAAGCGTCAGGAAAAAATCTTGCGTGAGCCGATAGTGGTTCTCTGTTCCCGTCTCGGTATACAGATCCCAGGACATGCCTAATTGCTTCCACACTTCCAGGATCTGGCTATGGTACCGTGCTACAAATTCGCGGGGCGTAATCCCCTCGCGTTCGGAGTCAACCAGGATAGGGGTGCCATGTTCATCGCTACCGGAGACCATCAGAACGTGATTGCCGGCCATGCGGTGATAGCGTGCGAAGGTATCTGCTGGGAGGTATGCGCCAACAATCTGCCCAACGTGCGTGGAGCTTTTCGCATAGGGCCATGCCACGCAGACTAATATATGTTCATTCATGCCAGGTGTGTAATCTCCCTTATTTTAAGAAAGGATAATCTAATGCGCGGGGAGGGCGATAAAAACCTTCTTCACACATTCACATTCCTCCAGAAACAACAGAAAGCACTAGAGGCTAACCTTGCTCATTATAACAATAGCTGCTCCTAAGTACAAGGACTTTGCCCTGGCTCTGAATGGATGAGGTAATGGCCTACGAGGCCATTACCTCATCCATTCAGAGCCAGGGCAAATGAGCTACATGCCGATATAGCGAGCGTAGACGGAGCGGGCAACCTGCTCATCATCGGTCCCTTTAATAATAGTGCGTGCGTCAGGGAAGACGGTCAACTCATAGCCATCGATAGTACAGCGCAGCAGGAACTCGTTGTAGTGTACCTCGCCAACGGCCTGTAATCGCTCTGCCAGAACAGGGAAGTCGAGACTGCCACGTTGACCATTGCTTGCACGCACCTGGACAGCATTGCGTCCGCAGAGGCTGGTGCTGCCGGCTCCACTGAGAGCATCGAGGAATTCATACTGATGCTGCTCACAGGTGGGACAATCGGGCTGGCGTGGCAGCTCGATCCGATCAAACGTATTCTCCCAGAGGTCCATCCAGACCATATCCCGGCTGACCTTCTTACTGTGAAGCAGGATCTTCAGGGCCTCAGTTGAGGCGATGCCGGTAATGGCTCCGACAATCCCGTTGAGAACACCGGCAGTATCGCAGGTGGGGCTGGTGCCCGGCAGTGGCATATCGGGGAAGACACAGCGCATGCAGGGGGTATCGCCAGGTAGGATATTCATCGTAACACCATAGGAAGCAATCACGCCGCTGTAAATCCAGGGACGTTGATATTTCACGCAGACATCATTGATCAGATAGCGGGTCTCGAAATTATCAGTGGCATCGAGGACCAGATCGGTTGTACGTACCAGCGCCTCGATGCCATCAGCATTGATGTCCTCGACCAGTGCCTCTACCTGGACCTCGCTATTCACACGTCGCAGTTTTTCGGCGGCGGCAATGGCTTTCGGGAGATGGCGTGCCACATCGTTCTCATCAAAGAGGATCTGGCGTTGAAGATTGTTGAGTTCGATATAGTCGCGATCGGCTATGACCAGGTGGCCGACGCCTGCCCGGCACAAATTGTTGGCCAGGACCGTGCCCAGTGCGCCGCAGCCTATAATCGTCACCGTGGAGGCTTTCAGGCGCTCCTGTCCCTCTTTGCCGATCGGTGCAAACAACGTTTGTCGTGAATAGCGGTCAAGCATTTCGTTTTTCCCTCGTTTGTTGTCGGGACTCTTTCCATCTGTTATTTTAGCATACCAGGCGAAATAGAGGAAACTGTCAGATTTTTGGATGATTCTTTGTCTCTATTGGTGGGGATATTTGCAGCCTGGTGGTAGAATGAGGCTGGGGAATGAGCAGTGGCGGAATAGTACGGAATCTCATGTGAGTTGGCATCAGTGCATAACTGTGTTACAATGCGGAAGGTGCGAGACCCCCTTATTGGGAAACTGTAACCAGTACATTGTGCAGCGCTTTGCGAAGGGCAGCCAGATGAGCAGCGGGAAAGCCATGATGAAAGTATTGGTTATTGATGACAACCCGACGATCGTGGAACTCATCAGATACGCCGTAAATCTCCAGGGAGACTATCATGTGATAGTGGCCTATGATGGTGTGCAGGGGTTGGAAAGTATCTATACCGAAAACCCTGACTGCGTGATTATCGACGTCAAGATGCCACGGATGGATGGGTATCAATTAGTTCGTTGTCTGCGTGGTGATCCTCGTACAGCTAACACGCCTTTGATCATTTTGAGCGCTATGACACGCGATGAAGATCAGATGACGGGGTTGCTTTCGGGGGCTGACGAATATCTCACGAAGCCATTTAAGCCGGCGGCGCTGCAAGACGCGATTGAGCGCGTCATGCGTATGACGCCAGCAGAGCGCCAACGTCGTACGGATTATTTTGTACAAACCCAGGCTGAGCGAGACTAACGATACGTGAACTATAATTGCGTAGGTTAAATATTCTTTTCGTAGATAGTGATCCGAATGCACATGAGAGAATGCAGCAGGCGTTAGCAAACGGATTTGTTGTACAGGGCGTTGCTTCGGTCAAAGAGGCAATGGACGGCCTCTCTTTATGTCTACCCGATATCTTGATCTCTGAAGTTGTTGTAGGTCAGGAGAGTGGCTTAGACCTCTGTCGCTATGTGCGGCGTATTTCCACGTTGGCACATCTCCCTATCATGTTACTCACATCCCTCACGACCTTATCAGATAAAGTGGCGGGCTTTGATGCCGGAGCCGACGACTATGTCGTCAAACCATTTGATGCGCATCATTTACAGGCGCGCCTCCGGCTGCTTGCCCGTATTAAACGCCTGGAGAGGCGCATGAACGTCTAATGTAGCTCGGGTCAAAAAGCCTGTGGGGCGAGCGAAAATGGCCCATTTTCGCTCGCCCCACAGGCTTTTTGACCCGAGCTTAGTCTTTCGCGCGAGGATCAAAAGCGTCGCGCAAGCCATCGCCCAGGAAGGAGAAGGCCAGCACGATGATGGCCAGCACGATTGAGGGCAGCAGCGCCTCCCAGGGATGGGTATCTATAATATCCTTAGCGTCCGAAATCATCAGTCCAATACTGGAGCCGGGAGGCTGGACACCAAGGCCGAGCGCGCTAATGCCAGCTTCGCCGACAATTGTGTTGACGATATTGAGCGTTGCGGCCAGGATCACAATGCTGGATAGATTAGGGAGAATATGGCGCAGGATGATGGTCAAATTACTGGAGCCCGAGGTACGCGCGGCCTCTACAAACTGTTGCTCTTTCAACTGCAGTGTTTGCCCGCGGACATAGCGTGCCATCAAAGGCCAGACCGTAACTGACAATGCTATCGCGACCAGGAGTAAACGTCCATTGCCATTTTCCCCAATGATAGGGATGTGAGCGAAGAGAGTATCAGCCCTTGGGCCAAAGATGCCTGCCATCAGAATCACGAAAAGGAGCCCTGGGAAGGCAAACATCACGTCTGTGAAGCGAGCCAGGAGTTGATCGATCCATCCTCCATAGAAGCCCGCCAGTACTCCGACAAGCACTCCCAGCACGACATCAGCGATTTCAACGAGAAAAGCCACGATGAGCGAGACAAACATGCCCTGCATCAGACGCGCCAGTAGATCACGTCCAATTGAGTCTGTCCCGAGCCAGTATTGAGCTGAGGGCCCTTCATGGAGACGATTAAGCTCCTGATGGGAAAAGTTATGATAGACGCTTGCAGGAACGGGACCATTCAGCGGACTCTGATATGTGCCCCCAATATGTTGGTAGATAAAGGGGCCAATCAGAGGAATGATGATGAACAGGGCGATAACTATCAGACTGGTCATCGCCCGTTTGTCTCGTTGTAGCCTTCGCAACGAATCTTGCAAAGGCGTTGAGGAATGGTGGCTCTCCGGCAGCGGTTCCTCTCTAAATGGTTCCTCGAACACCAGAGGACTGGCCGGGGGCACCATGGATTGACTGGTATCAGGAACCAGGTTTTTTTGCCTGGGAATCCTTGACAGGGGAGAATTTGAGCCTTGATCTTTGATATCCATCTACTTTCTTCCCTTTTATGCAGCCTTGATACGTGGATCAACAACAGTGTAAAGAATATCTGAGATTAAATTCCCAAGGACAACGAGGATCGCTAATAGAACCACTGTTGCCTGGATGACGGGATAATCCAGATCGTTGATAGCGCCGATAGCGATGCTCGCAACGCCAGGGAGAGAAAAGATCAGCTCAATAAAGAATCCTCCTGTAACCAGTAAGCCAAGCGTTGGCCCAAGAACCGTGATCAGAGGGATCATGGCGTTGCGGAGCGCGTGACGATAAATGACAAACTTTTCCTGCAGGCCCTTTGCCCTGGCTGTACGTACATAATCCTGTTTTAAGACTTCCATCATACTGGTACGAGTGAGACGCGCGATAAACGCCATGCCTCCAGTCCAGAAAACAAAAATGGGCGCAATTTTATATTGCAGGTTGTCCCAGTCATAGAGCCAGGGAGTGCCCCATTGCGCGACCGGCCAGCTGAGCCCGAGGCTTTTATCTATCGAGACGATAAATATCCTTACCAACACCGCCAGGACGAAAATAGGTAATGCGTAAACCGCTAATGCTACGCCCATGCTGGCCGTATCAATCCAGGTATTCGCTTTGAGGGCGGAAAGAATACCCAGTGGTATTCCTGTGACAAACCAGAGTATGAGGGTCCAGAGGCCCAACTCAAGTGAGATGGGAAATCCATCTTTGAGAACATCGACAACAGCGCGCCCCTGGTATTTGAATGATGTGCCAAAATTGAATTTGACGAGCGATACCAGAAAATTGAAATATTGTTGCCAGAAAGGGAGATCTAATCCATAGGCATGCCTCAGTTGCGCTTCAAGCACAGCGTTTGGATGGTCGCCCATTAATGTAGCAATAGGATTACCGGGGGCGTAAAATCCCATGGTAAAGGTAATAAAGGTCACGACGAAAATGACGAATATCAATCCGATCAGTCTCTTCGTTAAAATTTGAAGCATAGTGTACTCCTTATGCTTGTACATATGCCAAGCTTGCACTTGTGTATCAGGTGCGAGTTTTCTGCTGCCAACGGTTTTCTAGCTTCCATGATGTCTGCGGGGCCGGCCTCCTGCGGCGACCAGATCCGCAGGCATCATGGAACTATTGAACAAAACTTGCACATCCAATTCCCTCTCTCTAGAGGGGCCATCGATCATTTGACTTTCCACCCTTCGTGGGACGTTGGATTATTTAAATATTAGCATTAATAGATCTTCTGTGACAATACCTGAAGTCATATTAGGAGGTTCGCTGGGAAATTTCTAGTAAGCCTGCTTGTGGGCCCCAACCCCTATGAAGCCTTTCTGCGTGTTGATGAGGCGCCTTTATGGCGTATGGCCCTATCGTGGGCAAAATGTGTGGGGATTCCTGGAGAACCAGGTTTCCCCACCATCTTTTTGGCTGAGAAACTCAGCGACTAGACTGTCTTTCTACTGTGAGATGTAGATGTTCGCCCAGTCAGTTTGCGGGATCTGCAACTGTGCGTTGAGAACCAGGCCCTGAACGGTTGGGCGAGTTAAAGATTGGACCTTCTCCTGCCAGAGTGAGATCCAGCCTGTATCAGTGATAATCTTC
>Ga0070730_10001277_pt1 | contig 24605 bp, 34 predicted proteins | sample Coa_R1_3_FD_66447 | JGI IMG/M metagenome (GOLD analysis project Ga0070730, IMG submission 66447) | Surface soil microbial communities from Centralia Pennsylvania, which are recovering from an underground coalmine fire - Coalmine... | ecosystem: Environmental > Terrestrial > Soil > Unclassified ... | reverse complement strand
ATGGCGGCCTACCCGTTCAAGGACATGTCGCTGGGCCCGTTGTCGATCGCGGAGAACAGCGCCTCCCTTGCGATGAATACGATCGGTGGCACCGTCCAGTCGTTCAAAGCCGCTACGGCCGGGCTGATCGCGATCGTGAACGACCTCACGCCGACCTGGTTGAACGGGCTGGGCCGGAACTGGGATCAGGCGATCAAGGACGCGGAAACGGTGATCCACAAAAACCCGTCGTGGGTCAGGGTGATCTTCCCGCACGCCACCGACGCGCAGATCGCCAGCTCTGGGGCGCAGATCGCCAACCTGCTCGGCGACCTGATCCTGCTACGCAAGCCGTACTTCACCGGGGAGTTTCACCCGTTCGGGGCCGAGTCGATCCTGCAGTCCACCCATCTGAACGCTGTGATCCCGTATTCGTTCGACTACCTGTCCAAGGGGCAGATTGGTCGTGCTGCCGCGTTCCTTGGCGGGGGGAAGGGGGCGTGGGAGTTCGTAGCCGCCGCCGAGAAAGGCGTGCGTGACGGGTCGCTGAACCAGGACGCTTACAGCGCCCTGGCGCGTGAGTACGCGTGGAAGAAGACCGTCACCATCGACGGGAAGACGGTGAGCGGTGGCATCGCGAACTACCTGAACCACCGTGGTCTCACCACCCCGTCGGCCCGCCGGTTGAAGTTCGAGGACGTGGCACGCAACTGGATGGACGGGTTGGACCAGGCGTTGCGTAACTCGAGCCGCGCAGGCACGGACGCGGCGGCCACCGCTGTCTCTTCGTCCCGTTCGATGTTCTACCACGCCTCCCCGCGCGGCCTGCGTGGCCTGTACGACACTGGGACACCGGAGGCGCTCTACAACTACGTGCTGAAGAACTTCAAAGACCCCGAGCTCGCAGGGAGGGTGGAGGACACGTTCGTTCGGCGGGCTGCTGTGGATGACACGGTGGGGTTGAAGAAACTTGAGGCTGATCTCGACGCCGCGTACTGGAAGCGGTTCCCGAACCGGAAAGGCAAGCAATCGGCGGTCCCGGCAGCGTTGAAGGACTTTGAGCCGGTGCTGGAGACGGAGGCGCCGCAGACCTTTCACTTCCCGTCTGGCGGGTACCGTGATCCGGCGCAGGCCGCAGATGCTTGGCAGCGTGTCGCGATCGGCTGGGAGAACTCAGCGAAGACCACAGGGCGGGCGTTGAACAGCATCGCGGTCGCTCTGTCCCGCGCCATCCTTGTCACCGGCGGCAGCCTGTTCTACAAGCACGCGATCGCGGACACAGCCAAACGCGTCTACGTCCAAGGGCTAGACGCGCTCCGCCCCAACCTCCTGTCAGCAGACGAGCGCATCGCCCTCAACCGACTGTGGGACAGCAACCCCACGTTGCGCCGACGGTACGGCATCGCCTACAAGCGGAACCGGGACATGGAAGCCCGATACATGATCTCCGGTCCCGGCCGCGAGGAAACCCCGGTTGACTTCCAGACCGGCACCCCCGTCCGTGAAGTGAACGGCAACACAGTGGCGATGACGGACAAGCAGTGGCAGCCCGCCGCAGGCGGCTACCTGAGACGGCGCCTCGACAGCGAGATGCTGAAGGCGTACCGGGAATCACAAGCGACAGGTGACTGGACAGCGTTGGCGAAGGCGATCCTGGGCCACCGCTACTTCCGTGCCCGGTTCATGGACGAGCTCGCACCACAGATCAAGGTGCTGAAGGACGAGGCTGCCAGCCCACAGCTCACGCTGCCGGGCGCAGGGCGCGACTACCAGCAGGCCGTGCTCGACCTGGCGAAGGATTACGCGCCGAAGATCGCTAAGGAGTTCCAGGAGGTTGAGCAGGCAGCCATCCAAGCGGGTGTGACCGATCCGTGGACGGACGCGATGGCGCAGATCCGTGACGTCAGCCCCAAGCGGGCGGACGCGATCCTGGGGAAGTGGATCTCGGATCAGGGGATCGACATGCCCGTCCGCGACGGGAAGGTGAAAGAGAAAGCGCAGGGGGTCGGGCAGAGGATCGACCAGGCCACGGGCAAGATGCTCGAGGGGATCATGGTCGCGAACAAGTGGAACCGGTCTCAGTTCTTCCAGCGCGAGTTCGAGCGGAAGTGGGCGGACATGGTCAACGCCGGCGTCGACCCCGTCGCAGCCCACAATGTGGCTGTGGATTTGGCGGACCGGATGGTGAAGTACCACATGTTCGACTTCGCCAACCGGTTGGGTGCGGAGCAGGACCTGCGGTTCTTGTCGTATTTCGCGACGAAGCACCGGTTGAACTGGAAGTGGATCGCCACCCAGCTTGTTAGGCGACCGGGTATGGCGGCTGCGATCCAGGACGTGTCGAACAACCTTGACCAGTACGGCGGCTTCAACTTCACCCTGTTCGGCCAGCAGCTCTCGATCCCTGTCGCCCGGCTGTTTTGGGTGAACAGCCAGCAATACCCCGACGCCTCGGCTCTCGTCCTGGCTGGGTACGCCGCCGCGAAGGCGCTACCGCACGGCATCGGCGCTGCGGCAACCGCCGGAGCGAACGCCGCAGGGGGCACGTACGGGAACGTGTTCACCCGCCAGGACCAAACCGCCTACCTCGCCATCAAAAGCCTGCTCGCGATGGGCGGCAACCTCACCTACAGCGGCGCCGTCGAGGGGCTACCCGACAACCTCAAACGGGACATTTGGCATCGGCTGGACATGTTCCAGTTCCACTACATGGCAACCCACCACGGCGTACCAGCCCCCGAAGCCGAAGCCGTCAAAGCCGTCATGTGGGACGCGACCGCGAACCAGTTCTGGCTGTCCACCATGATCCTCCCGGTCAACGGCATCCCCGGCATCGGCGCGGCGCATCAGCAGTCGCACACGCCGTTCAACGACCCGAAGCTGGCGGAGTGGTACCACATCACCGACCCCAAGGCCAAGTACGAGTTCGAGCGTAAGCACCCGGAGGTCCTGAACCGGTTCGGCCTGTACACCGACCCGCGGTTGTATACGGAGAATCAGGCGGCGTTCTACAAGATGAACCAGGCGATCCGGCAACGCGACCTGCTCCGCATGCAGGCACTTGACGAGGCGAAGCGGACCGGGGACGCGCAGGCGTTCATGACGGTGTACGACAAGACCGCCGCCGACTTCGGCCAAGTCATGACCCGCCTCCAAGCCCAGTACCCTGATTGGGCCAAGACCCTCGCTGCCGACCCGTTGGCGTCGGCGCAGGGCGAGCTGTTCAAGGCGTTCCCGAACATCAACCGCAAGGACGTCCTCGAGAACGTCCCGTCCAAAGACGCCGCCGCCCTCGGGAAGCAAGTCGACTACTTCAAACGCCTCTCTATCGACCAGTCACTCACCGCCTCACAGCGGTCGGACTACCTGAAGGCGTACTACGACGCGCTCGCCGAGCTCTCCCATGTGCGGTCGTTCCCGAAGAACGCCGCCGAAGCCACCTACGTCAAGGTGCGCAACCTACGGGACGCCTACACGACGTGGACGAATCAGCAGTACGCCGAGTCGAAGAAGCTGACCGGCTGGCATGCCGAGGCGTTCCAGGCCGGATACATGTACGACCGGGAGCAACGCAACATGCCGATCACTGTTGATGGTCTTAGATTTCCTGGTCCGGCAGCGATGGCGTTCTGGCACTACTCCCAACCGCAACGCGACCAGAAGCTCTCGCTGTGGGCGTCGGACAACTGGGGTCACCTCGCCGGGTACGAGAAGCAGTTGATGGGGATCAACTCGCCGCCTGAGATTACGGAGGCCTGGTACTTCTTCAACCTCATCGTTGCCGAGGCGCACCACAAGGGCCAGTCAGTATCAAAGTCACAGAGGCTGTGGCTGGCGCAGCAGATCGCGAACGGCGGCTCCGGGTTCAAGCCCCACGCTGGGTTTGCCCAGGACTATGCGTTCTCGCTGAAGCCGAAGATCGTCCGGTATGAGGCCACGAAGCCGTACAGGGACATGTCCGCTCAGGCCAGGGATGAGTACAACCAGTTGATTGCGCAGCCCGCAAAGAAGCTGCTGGCGTCCGGTGCCAAGTCGAGGGAGATCCATGTGGCCTGGTCTGACTACATCGACAAGTTGCTTCCGTACATGCAGAAGAACGCGCCGGAGCTGTGGCACGTCGTCCATGACGTGTGGCCTTCCCATTTCGTTTATGACCTGACGAACAACTGATGGGACGCCCGGCTCCTCCGTCAGTCAACTTTCCTTCATCATCCGGGAAGTCGAAGAAGCCGAAGCGTCCCCCGGGGCCAGCGTCAGGCACCTACGTCGCCGGGCGGCTGCTGGCCGGTAGTGGCCGGGCGTGGCGGCAGTACTACAGCCTGATCGAGCAACGCGCACAACAGGTGCTCGGTAACAAGGGCTGGGCGCCGTGGCTGCTGGCCCAGTTGATGTCGGAGAACCCGAACGGTCCCCGTGGGAACGTGCGCTCCCTGACGGACGAGTCGGCGCAGGACATCATCCAGTCCGGCGGCAACGTCCCCTCCGGCGCAACTTCGATCCTCCAGGGCGCCACAGGCGGATCACCTTTGCCTTTGCCGCCCGCGCTGCCGGGGCCGGGCGCAGCGGGCAGGGCGCAACGAGCCGCGAAGGAAGCGATCTACAACCAATGGGCGACCATCGACAAGAACGGAAAGCTCGTCGGGTCAACCGCCGCCCTGCCTCCCAGCAACACGATCCATCAGAACCTGATCCCGCTGACGATGTCCCAGTTCAACAACCGGTGGCAGCAACTCAACTCCATGTACATCGCGTACACCGGCAGAGCGGCGACGGCCAAGCAGGTCGCGACCGTCCTGAACTCAGGCATCGACCTGAAGTACACGCTGCCGAAACAACTCATGCTCCAGCCAGGTTTTCGCAAGTCGCCGGTGTGGCAAGCCACCGTCGGCGCGTACCAGGAAGCCTGGTTCCGTACGTACGGACGGAACGAACGCCCCGACTGGCAGGCGATCCAGAAGGCGATGGCGAACCGGCAATCCCCCACCGACTTCCTCTACTCGCTCAAGTACCGCACCGACTACGTCCGGTCCGAAACCTACCTGTCGAACAGCGCCCAATTGGCGAAGGAGTACGACGCCATCTACGGCCGCTCCCAGGGCGACCCGAACGCGCAGAACCTGATCCACCAAGCCGTGCTGGCGGGGTGGGACCCGGACCAGTTCGCCGCCTACCTCCGCTCGCAGCCCGGCTACACGTCGAGTGGGGAGTATCAGTCGAAGCTGATCTCGTTCCTCAGCGGGTTGGGGTTGGTGACGGGTGCGGAGCCGACGTTGCAGCCCGGGCAGGCACCACCGATCGGCGGAAAACCACTAGCAGGGCCGCCCGGCGACCCGCGTATCCCCCGCGCGAACAGCCCCACTGCCACCGGGCCGTTGGCTGGCATGACCGCCGAGGTTACCGGGGGGTTCGAGCAGGCCGCGAACCCTGGCGCACCAGGGGGCCAGTAGATGGCGAACGAGGACAATCAGGGGTTCGCCCCGGCGCTCGGCGACCAGGGCACGTACGCGGCCGACACGTCCAGCCGCGAACCGACACAGCCGCCCGGGCCTGCCTCCACCACTGGCGGGGACTTCCTCCCAGGGCCACCCGACCCCGCCGCCCCAGCCTCCGCACCACCAGACCCAGGCACCACGGACTGGTCGAGCATCCTCGGCATCTACGGCATGCCCCCCGACATCGCCGCCGCCGTCGGCAAAATCTTCGCGCAATACTCAGACCCCAACCAGGCCGTGTTGGTCGCCCTCGCCTACATCCGTGGCACAGCCTGGTACGCCGCCACCTACCCCGGCATCCAAGCAGGCATGGCAAACGGGCTCACTCGCAACGAGGCCGACTACCGCGCGTATGTGAACGAGATCAACCAGTACTACAAGCAGTACTACGGACGGGACGCCACCGCCCAGGAGATCACCGACTTCCTCACCAACGGCACGTCAGCCCCGATCGTCGGCAAAACCCTGGAGGGCAACTCGTACGCGGCCGCGTACAAGAGCGACATCGAGTTCTACGCCGGCAACTTCGGCACCGGCCAGCTCACCCAGGATCAGTTGAACCAGTACGGCCAGGAGAAGGTCGGACTCGGGTCGGATGCTGGTTACAAGATTCAGCGGATGATCGACGACGCGGTGAAGCGGTATCAGGGCGCGTTTGGCGGTCAGTTGGCGAAGCCGCAGGAGGCTTTGGGACCGGTGGGGTTGGTGCAGCAGGGGTTGGCGGGGCAGCAGGAGTCGTTGAGTAAGGGACCTGACATCGGAGCAGGATGATGGCAGTCCCGACGCCACCAGTGAAAATCTGTTGCGACATGTGCGACGGGACCGGCTGCCCCTGCATGCGCTGGCGAGACTGGCAAACAATCGAACAAGGCTGCGATTGCGGCTGCCCTCAGTGCGGGGTACGACCGCTTATGTCTCCGAAGCCTGTAGGCCATGTCCGCGATGCTCCATGATGAACTGCTCTAGATCATCGGGACGCACTAGGCGCCGTCGCCCAATTTTTACGGTGGGAAGCTCTCCGCGGTCTATCAGGATGTAGAGCCACCGAAGCGTGATTCCAAGCGTTTCCGCCGTTGCTTTCAAACTGAGAAGCGGTCGTATGGGTGCTTGTGTATTCATGGAGATTCAGTCTAGCAAGGAGGAAAGATGGCAGCAACAGATACCGCCGCGGCTGCGTTGATCGAGGACGTCGTCGCGGAGGTCGCAGCCGAACAGGGTGCGGAGCCGCATGTTGAGACGGCACGCGCTCCACTAGAGGAGCAGACCGCGGAAACACCCACGTTGGAGCCGGAGCTCCCGGCGGACATCGCGGCGATCCTCGAGGAAACCCCCGAAGACGAAGACCCCGACGAGCCGGAGGATGAGGAGCCGATCGCGGCTGAGTTCGACGAGCCGGTCGACACGTGGGAGGAACCCGACTCGAAGCTCCGCCGCGAGTTCGCGAAGCTCCAGAAGAAAGCCAGCTTTCTGGAGAAGCAGAACCTGAAGGTTGCCCGGAAGGACTGGCAGGGCGAGATCGAGCAGTACTTCCCGCTGGCCGCAGGTCAGGCGAAGGACATCGCGGCTAACGCCGGGTCGCGTCGGGACGCGTTGAAGCAGGCGGCGCAGATCCAGTCGATCGCCAAGACGGGTGCGGAGGCTGTGGCGCAGCACTATGAGGCGAACATCGAGAAGATCGTCCAGGAGCGGATCGAGGCGGAGCGGCAGGCGTTGCATCAGCAGTGGGGACGCCCCATCGGCGGCCCCGGCACCGTCCCTGTTGCGTCGGCGGAACGTGCTGCGGAGGCCGAGAACGTCAACAGCGCACCGACGTTGCAGGAGCGCATCCTGCGGAAGATCCAGGGCGGCCAGCTTGGCCCTGAGTTGTACATCAGCGAAGTGTCTGAAAGCGAGGAGTGATGGCGAAAGAAACCGAGCACGGCACGCTGGCGATCCCCAACCCTGTCCAGAACAGCCTCACGGGGGGGTTCGCGGACGGAGGGATCGACTGCACCTTCAACCCGAACGACCTGAAGGGCCGCCAGGACATGCCAACGAACGGCGTCCTCCCGGACAAGCCCGCCTACCAGCCCACGAGCGTGTCGACGTTCGGGCCGGTGAAGTTCGACCCGGACCCGTCAATGGACGGGCAGGAGGCCGAAGCGGATGAGCGGGACGTGGTCCCCGATCAGGAGATCGTCGGCGGCATCCCGTCCCCGTTCGAGGGCATCGCGGGGAACCAGGTGCCGTTCGACCGGGTGGCGCCGTACAAGTACCCGGAGTTCCCAGCCGACTCATACAAGTCCGGTGGCACCGGCGCGCTGTTCCGCGGCAAGCAGAACCCCACCGACTAGGTGGCTGACCCGTTCCATCAGGTTGGGGTCACGTTCGGCGGGGTGCAGGCCGTCCAAACCTGGGCTGACTTCCTGCTCTGGGAACACGTCCTGAACGACAACCAACAAGTCGCCGCGATCGTCGAGTTGGGCACGTCACGAGGCGGGTTCAGCAGGTACCTGTGGGCGCAAGCGGCGACCCGGGGCATGCGGTTCGTAACGTACGACCGGGAAAGACCTGTGAACCCGCCGCCGGGGTTCCACCAGGCAGACGTGTTCACTGACGCCGGCTGGATAGCCCACGACTTCCACCAGGACGGCCCCACACTGCTGTTCTGCGACAACGGCGACAAACCCAGAGAACTCGCAACCTACGCCCCCTACCTGGCAGCCGGGGACGTTGTGGTCGTCCACGACTGGCTCACCGAGGTCGGCCCCGACGACATCCCCGACACGCTCACCGAAACGCACGGTGACCTGTGCGACCAGCTCGGGTCGATGAGCCGGGTATTCACCGCATGAATAGCGTTTACCTGGCTGTTCCCACCCGCGGCGACGTCAACTGCGAAGTCGCGGAAACCCACCACCAACTCGCCCGTGATCTTGACACCACCGTCCGGTACCAGATCGGCGGGAACAGTGTCGCGTCGAACCGGAACCTGATCGTCCGGTGGTTCCTCGACAGCGACACGGACGTGCTGATGATGGTCGACGACGACATCGGCGTCCCAGCCCACACCGCCGAGCTACCCGGCAAGCTCGGTGACGAATGGGATGTGATCGCCGCGTGCTGCCCGATCTTCGTCCCGGCCCGATGGCCGATCCCCGTGTACGCAGCGTTCGTGAAAGGACAACCCGGCAAATACGAACTCCTCGACGACCGCAGCGACGGGCTCATGGCCTGTGACGGGGTAGGCACCGGCTGCATCGCCATCCACCGCCGCGTGTTCGACCACATCCCCCGGGAGCCGTTCAGGGAACGGATCTCGGACGACGGCACGTTCATCATCAGCGAAGACATCGCTTTCTGTCTCGCCTGCAACCAAGCCAACCTAAGAATGGCGGTTGACTTCGCCACGGTTTGCGACCATGTTCGCACCGTGTCGCTGCTGCAGATCATGCGCGGCCTGAAAGAAGTCCAGCGCCAACTGATTTCGCGCCATGCGCGGACGCGCCATGCCGACCAGTTCGGCATGGTCGCAGCCCCCAACTAACACCTACACAACCGGCAATGAGACTCGTGGCGCGCGCTGTGCGCGGCCTGCGCGATATCGACGCGTGGTTGAACGGGTGCCGAGCGGGGCCCCACGTCCCTACTAACGGGTACTTGAGAGAGGAGGTAATAACCCAATGGCACTACAAACCGCAGGAGGCTTCGCGACCTTCGGAATCACCGACGGCGCACAGATCCGCGACATCAGCGACGTACTCGCTGACGCGATCTACTACGACCTCCACCTGCTCGGCAACCTCAACGTCGACTTCGGCCAGCCCGTCTACGACACAACGCACTACTGGAACGAGGACGCCCTCAACGCGGACACCATCACCGCGTCCGGCACAGAAACCACGACCGGCACTTCGTGGACCCTGGCAACCGGCCACGGCGCACGCGTCCACATCGGCGACCTCCTCTACCGCACCAACACAGCGGCCTCGACCGAAGTCGTCCAGGTGACCGCGATCTCCACCGACACCCTCACCGTCGTTCGTGGCTACAACTCCACGGCGGCGCAGACGGTGGCGGACCAGGACACGTTCGCGATCATCAGGGCAGAACAGGAAGGTTCCGACATCGGGTCAGACAAGTCGCTGACACCGACCGTCAGAAACAACTACACTTGGTACTGGCGATACGGCCAGTATTCTGGGTGCCTCAACTAGCAATGGTTGAGTTAACTCAGGGCTAAATGCTGGAACCTCCTAAAGCCCACTCGTACTGCCTATGTGATGATCGAGGGGATATATGGACAATCAGCAGGAAAGACTCGTTGAGCTCTCATTCGTAGCTGGGGTGATCGTTGGCGAAGGGTGCTTCACCCTCGCCGTCAACGCCCAGGACAAGCCCAGAGGGCATGTCAACCCGATATTTAGCTTCTTCATGACGGACAAGGACACGGTGGAGATCGTGTACGCGATCCTTCACCGCCACAACCTGCCGGGATACTTCGAGACCCGACGGAAGCAGCCGCCGTTTCGCGAGCAGTACGGTGTCCGTGTCGGTGGCGTCAAGAGCATGGAGAGGTTTTGCCGGGAACTACTACCGTTTCTGACAGGGGAGAAACACAAAGCAGCCTCCGTAGTTCACAGGTTCTGTGAGCGGCGGTTGCTGCTAGGACGCGGAGGCCCGTTCGGGCCGGAAGACATTGAGATGATCGGCGAACTCCGCAAGATCAACTCGTCCGGCTCAGGCGGGGAGCGTCACAAGTTTCCCCTCGACCAGCTCCCGAGAATCCTCAGAGACTACACGCCCTGCCCCTCTGTCTAGGAGGGTGAAGATATAGTCCAAACCCCCAGCGAAAGCGGGGGCGGGCACCGGTCGAAGCAGATCTTCGCCGGCGCCTATGACATCAAGATCACAGGCTCCCAACTCGCTCGCAGGATGGCGACCGTCCAGATGCAGGACTTTCTGGCACGGCAGCTGTCGAACCGCGCGATCGAGCTGAAGATCGGCCTGTCCCGTGCCGCGCTCTACTCGGAGAAGTCGAGCTCGGCCGGGTCAGGAACCGTGTACCGGTCGATGGCCGGTATCAGGTCGTGGAACACCGCAGGGTCCGGCGTCACGAACTCCACCAGCACGGCGTTCGCGTACTCCGGCTCCAACAGCCTCGCCACGGTGAACAAGAGCGTGGTGGACAAGGGTGTGTTCCCGGACCTGCTCGTGATCGGCACCGACCTCGTCGGCTCGGTGACAGGGTTCGACTCGTCGAACAGGCGTCTGCTCGAGTCTGACCGGGTCGCTGGTTACACGCTGCAGGAAGTCCTGCTTCAGCAGGGCAACAGTGTGCGTGTGGTGGTTGACGCTCGTGTGTCGACAGGGGACGCGTTCCTTTTGTCGAGCGAGCGGATCAAGATGCTTCCGATGAACGGCCGCGGGATGTTCGTTATCTCGGCGATCGACTTCACGGATGCGAAGAAGCGGCGTGTTCTGGCGGAGTGGACCTGCGAGGTCCGTAACCCGGAAGCGACCTGTTACATCTCGGCCAAGACCTAGACGTAGGCGATGGTCACGGGGAGGGCGGCGACGGCCGCCCTCTACCCGACACGACGAAAGGAACCCATGGACGAAGCAGCCATTCAGGCGCTCGTAGAAAAACGCGTCGCCGAGATCCTCGCCAACCGGCAGGTGGACGAGGCCAACCAGGCCGCGGTCGAGGCACGCCAGTCGGAGGACAAACGCGTGAAAGACCAGGCGTTGATGCGAATGTCCGCGGCAGCCACCGAGGAAGCCCGGGCGGAGCAGGCGTACAAAGCAGGCCGATACGACCGCGCCAGCGGACTGCACCAAGCCCCGGCCATCCAAGCCGCCGCGCTGACGGAGGCGGAGATCGTGATCGCGGAGGTCTACGGTGAGTGACCACACTGTTCCGCGGTGCCGGAAGTGCGGGCAGGCGCACTACAACTTTCAGGAGTGCCGTCCGCAGCACAACATGGGCAAAGCGGCTGTTGTGGTGAGGCAACCACGGCCGGGGTTCAGGGAGTGGCAGGGCGACAAGCTCCGCACCGTCAAAGCCGCCCACGGCGAAACGACCGTGATCAGGCAGGAGCGCCGGTTCACCGCAGCGGGCCGGGTCCTCGCCGAGAACAACAAGGACATGAAGCTCCCGAGGTTGCCTAAACCGCAGCCAACCGTCACGTACCCGGAGGGGGTGAACAATGGCTAACTATCTCAGTCCGGCAGCGCAGATCATGGCGGCAACAGGCACGACCGGGAATAGCGCAGCCACCGACGGCGGCGTCGAAATCAGGCTTGTCGGAGACGCCGGCTTCCCGCAAATCGCGTTCCAGTTCGTTGTCGAGGTCGCCGGTGCCACCCCCACGGTGACGTTCAAATACCAGGGGTCTTTGGACAGGCTGACGTGGAGCGACGTGGCGTACACCACCCCGGCGTTGGCCGCGTCGTCGCAGGCCACCCAGGCCGTCGTCGCGACAGGCACAACGGTGAACTTCCTCGCCGACGCGAGGCTGATCTACCGGTACTACCGATGCGTGACCACGGCGAACACGAACATCACCTATCGCGCTGAAGCGTACGCCTGGCTGTTCTGATGTGGCTGTTCCACCCGCTCGGCGGCCTCGGCTACCAGTTCTGGTCAGGCATCGGCAGCGACTTCTCGGAGGTGGCGATCCTGTCCGGCTTTTACCTGCTGCTCCGCAAGCACAACTGTCACGTCAAAGGCTGCTGGCGGATGCAGTGGCACGAGCACCCGGACAACGGCCACCCGGTCTGTAAGCACCATCATCCGGAGGGGGAAGGGATCTAGTTGGCGTACACCACCACAGCCGGAACCCTCGTTGACCGCACCCGTAGGTGGATGATCGACACCCCCGACTACGACACCATCACCGCCGCGTTCACAGACACGACAGGCACCACCATGACCGTGGCGGACACGACCGCGTACAACAAGCGCTGGGTGATCGAGGTCGACTACGAGACGATGATTATCCGGTCGATCACAAACGCGACAACGATGGTGGTGTCCCGCGGCGCGTACGGGTCGACAGCGGCGACGCACGCGAACGGAACCCGTGTCCTCGTCCGGCCGGCGTTTCTGGCGCAGGAGATCCTCGAGGCGCTGAACCAGGCCGTCATGGAGATGTACCCCCGCGTCTACAAGCCCATCAACGACACGTCCATCACGACTACGGACAGCACGTATGAGTACGCGGTGCCGAACGCCCCCGACACCTACGAGGGGAACAGCATCCAGATCCCGTGGGTGTACAAGGTCGAAGCGAAGTACGCCGGTGATTTGACGTATCGGGAGCTGACGAGGTGGGGGATCGAGAAGGGCAACATCACCGGGTCGTTGGCGAACCAGAAGCTGTTGAAGTTCCGGTCCGCCGAACCCGGCGGGGCGTCGCTCAGGGTGCAGGGCGCCGCCCCCTTCCCGACATTCACCGGGACCGGGTCGGTGATCGACCCGATGTTCCCACCCCAGGCCATCCCCATTTTGCCGATGTTCGCGGCCGCCTACCTGCTCATGTCCGGCGAGTCCGGCAGGGACCGGTACGACACAGGTACCACCGACCGCCGCGAAGAAGCCCAGCGCGCGGGCTCGTCGTTGCAGACGGGTGTGCAGGTTTGGCAGCGCGCCCAACTCGCGTTGGATCGTGCTGCGCTGCCGCCGTTGCCGCGGAAGCTGAAGAAGATCATCTGAGATGAGCGACGCCACCAGCGCCGACGTCCCCGGCCGCTTCGACGTCGTCATCAACAACCAGGGCTATGTCTTCGACGACAGCATCGAACCCAACGTCCCGTTCCGCACCCACCGCGCCATCTACGGGTACAGCCCAACGTTCATCGACCGCACCAACACCGGCAGCGCCTATGGTGATAACGCCCAGGACTTCTGGCTCACCGCCGAACAACACAACTGGGACCTCGGCGAACAGCAACGGTACTTCCGTGCCGCAGCCACAGGCGGCGACGACTCCCGCAGCCGCCGGTACTGGCAGGGCGACAACATCGACGTCATCACCGTCCCCGGCCAGGTCACCACCCGCGCCAACTTCCCCACCGCAACGTTCGGCGGCAGCGTCTACGCCCCCTGCGGAAACATCAACCACCAAACCATCCTCTGCGTCTCCTCCACCAACGGGTACGTCCTCGCCACCGACGGCACCGTTACCGACCGTGGAGCGCACGGCCTCGGCACCGCCCCCTCCAAATGGGGACTCACCACAGACAGCACCAACTTCTTCATCTCCAGCAGCGCCGGTGGCAGCGTCGGCGTCCGGAAATGGGTCACCTCCACGTTCACCACTTTCAGCGCCACCGGCGCTGACAGCATGGCGTTCCTCAACAACACCCTGTTCGGCTACAACAGCACCACCGGAGCATTGAACAGGTACGACACCGCCGGGTCGATCACACAGATCTACCAGTGGAAATCCGCTGTTGGCGGCACCCTCCCCTACGGGGCGAAGCTGATGTCGCTCGGCCCCAATCTCATCATCCTCCGGCAAACAGGTGAGCAACGCTCCAGCGAGATCTGGCAGTACGACGGCACCAACACCAACAAGAAAGCCGACCTGCCCGAGTCGTTCTCGCCGCAGGACATGACGATCACGAACGGCGTCGTGTTCGTCGCCGGATACTTCACGATCGGGAACGGCAAGTACCAGCCGGCGATCTACTACTACGTCAACTCCAGCACCGGCCTGCTGTGGAAAGCCCGGGTGGCGACGTCGACGCTGACGCGGTCACCGGGGCTGTGTCCGTGGTCTGAGGGGATCGTGTTCACGGACGACACGTCGCAGAACGTGATGCAGTACAACATGGCGACCGGCGGTGTCCACTCGATCGCGTCCTACACGCGGAGCTTGAGCACGCCGCAGATGGCGTCGACGGACGCGATGTTCGCGCTGACGCAAACCGCCACGACCGGCTACTACTTCCCCGGGTCCGGGTTGGCGTCGACGGGTGTGGTGCAGACGAGCCTGTTCGATTTCGACAACAGCCTCCCCAAGCTGTTCCGGGGTGTGCGGCTGACGTTCACCGTGAGCGGCAACTCGACGGTGGACATCGCCTACCAACTGGACACGGTCGACGGATCATGGACGACCTTGCAGACGAACGCGGTGTCGGGAACGGAGTATGTGATCGGTCAGACGGGGCAGGCGATCGCGTTCCAAATCACCATGAACACCGGCACAGCAACCACGGCGCCGATCCTGAAACGGCTGTATGTGCGGGCGGCACCGGAACTGCAGACGTTCCCGCGTGGCGAGTACATCTTCGACCTCGGCGGCAGCCTGGCCGGCGGGATGCGGCAGCTACGGGACGGGTCACCGCACCCGAAAACAGGGTACGAGCAAGCCGTGGATCTGGTGGCGGCGGCGACGTCGACGACGCCGTTGACGGTCACGGACCGGTTGAACGGCACCTTCACCGGCATCATCGACCCCGGCAAGCTCGAGATCTACGAGGAGCACCCCGCCCCGGCAGGTGCCGAGTCCGGCATTTACGTCGCCAAAGTCATCGTCCGAGGGATCTAGTGCCGTTCGACTCCGATTTCGCTAGTCCGGTGACGGCGCAGCCGGCGCCGCAAACGCACACCGCCGCTGTCGCCACCGCAAGCGCGTCCGACCACACCCCCTCCACCGGTGTCAATCCCACCGCCGATCCCACTAAGGACATCGACCTGGTGGTGGTCGGGAACCTCGACGACCAGCCGTTCATCACCCCGGTCACGGTCACGAGTGCTGTTGAGGCGACGGCGGACACGATCATCAACTCGGCGTCGCTGACCGTCAGCAACTCACAGATCTACGTGATCGAGTTCTACTCCCCGAACGCCAACCAGACGGTAGGCGTGAACGTCAATGACCGGTTGCGGTTCACGGTGTGGCGTAACACAACTGACCTTGGCCGGGCGTGCGTGTTGTTCCCGGGCGGGTTTCCCGTGTACTTCCGCTACTACGATTTCAACCCGCCTGCGGTGGCGACGGTGTATTCCGTGAAGGGTTCGGTGGCGAACAGCGGCGAGTCGTGGTCTGTGAGCGCCGGGGCGGGCGGGGCGGGCAACCAGACCCGCGGATATCTGCGGGTCTACCAAGACATCTAGGAGGGGTCGTTTTGAAGGTTTCGGATGCCGCCTCGGGCGGCCAGTCTGGTTGGAACGCTCACCAGAAGAAGGTTGCCGCTCAGACGCTCGGTGATCTGCAGTGGCTGATCGACAACCAGCAGGTCGAGGACTATGTTTCCGCCCGTCCGTATCAGCGGCCTGCACGGTGGCCGCGGCCCACAGCGAAGTTTGTCGGTGACTGCACCGGCACGATCAAGCTCGTCGTCCACGACTGGAACGGCATCCCGATCTTTGACGGGGAGCCGTCTGGGTACGGGGACACCCGTTCGTTCGCGACGTCGCCGCATGTGTATCACGTGCAGGGGCTTGAGCACGCGCAGCCCTTGGATATCTGTCTGTACAAGCACCATGACGGTGGTTGGCAGGGCGGTCCGAATGAGCACGCCACGATCCTGACCCACAAGGTGGGTGGGGTTTGGCACGCGTTCAGTATGGGGTCGACGCCTGGCCCGTCGAACATTGTGGCGGCGTCGATCCATGACCTTGACCTGATTATCCGGTTCAGGATTCCGCTGAAGTGAGCTCCGCCGTCCAGGCCGCGATCATCAGCGCCGGCGCTACCGTCGTCGCGGTTGTTCTCGCCGCGTGGCTATCCCGCAGGGCGATAAGCAAACAGAACGAGAAGATCGCGGAGATCCATGTGCTCGTGAACGAACGGCTGGAGATCGCCCTCAAAGAAGTCGAACGGCTACGAAAGACGCAACAGTGACGCTCTCCCACCTTGCCGGGCGGCCCCGGCCCAACTGTGGCACCTCAGCACGAGGCGACCCCACCAACGCGGCACGAACCGTTGGCAGGGCCGATGCCGGATGAAATACGCCGCTACCTCGACCTCGAAGCCCGAATCCGAACGGTCGAAAACCGCCTCCGCGACAACGAGTGGGCCTGCAAGCTACTCGACAAGACAGTGGCGGAGTGGGAACCGATAATCGACGCCGCCAAAGACCAGGACTATCTGCGGAAATGGATCGAGCATCAGCAGGCGAAGGAAGCGAAGCGGTTTGACCTGACCTGGACGAGGGTGATTGCTTTCGCCGGGGTGCTGGCCGCGTGGACGGCGGCTGTTATCGGGATCGTCGCCCTGGTCCTACACCACTAAGGAGGGAAACACACATGACCATCAACCACAGCCTGATCGCGCTACTCGCGTTCATCGCCGGCGCGGTGTTCTTCGGACTAGCCACGTTCACCGTGGCTATCGGGTCGATCCCCGAAGTCGCGGCGGGCTTGTCCTGCTGCGCCATCGGCTGGGTCATCGACCACGCACCCGCCCCGTGAACAGCAACCCCAACGCGACCGTTGCCGGGGCCACCACAGCCATCGGCGTATTCATCACCTGGCTCCTCTCCCACTTCAACGTCAGCATCAGCACCGAAACCGCCGTCGCCATCGGCGGCACCATCACCACCATCGTCCTGTGGATCGGCCGGAAAGGGTTGAAGGGGGCGGTCGAGTCGATCTGGCAAGGCTCCCCGAAACCACCCGCGACCCCGCCGCCACCGATCCCGCCGAAGCCATGACCAAGACCGCGGCACCCTCACTGGTCGACTTCAAGCTCGAGGATCTCGCCCAGTTCACGCGTGAGGGTGCCATGCCCGAACATGTGAACCGGACACACTGGCTGTTCTACGTCGGCCGAGACGACGCCCACGGCGTCCTCGACTACATCCTCAGCCGCGTCCAGATCAGCCTCTACCTCAACATGTTCGGGTACGACGACGACGAACTCAACGGGCTGCTCATGGCGTCCGCCGAAAACCCGCTCGTCACAACACTCATCACACTGGACAAGAGCCAATCAGGGGGCGTCCACGAGAAACTGATCCTGGCCTCCGACGCGGCGAAGAACCCTGCCGCATTCAACGCGCACTTCGCCATAGGGCAGTCCGGCACCCACCAAATCTCGCACACGAAGGGCGGTGTCCTTGACGGCCGGGTCGGCTTCGAGGGCTCAACGAACTGGAGCTCGGGCGGGGAGGGCACGTTCGTCGTCGGTCAGAAGGCAGCCGGTGGCGCAGGGTACAAGGCTCAGAACAACACGCTGCTCGTGTTCATCGACACGGAGACGTGCTCGCGGTTCACGGCCGAGCTGGTCGCGGAGCATATGGTGGCGCAGGCGCAAGGCGGCGCCTTGAAGGCGGAGCCGCCGGAGACGGTGACCGGCCCATGACCGACTTCGAGGCCAAATACGCCTGGTGGCTCGATGCCGCCCGCCTCCGCGTCGGCCTGCTGAAACGCCCGCAGCCGCAGGTTCCGCGGCTCACCCGCCCGAAATGGAACGCGGAGATCAACGAGCTCGGCGAGTTCGCTGGCTGGCTCCTGTGGTTCGCTGGAGGGAAGAAAGGCAGGCGGCCGGCGTTCCACGCGCGGGTGCCTGCGTGGGCGTGGAAGGTGCAGGGCGAGTACGCGTTGGCGCATCCGAAGCCGAAGCCCGACCCGCCCGGACCCAAGCCGGGGCCGGAGCCGGTGTCCAGGTGGAAGAACCCGCCGTGGCGCGGCATAGGTGTTCACGTCACCTGGGGGTTCAACGTCGGCCAGTTCACCCCGCAGCAGCTAGCGGACAGGATCGCCACGACTCGGATCGAGTGGGCGTTCCTCGAGCTCAACCCGGCCGAGTACAACGAGCAGTATGCGGACGCTTTCCGGGACGCGCTCCACGGTCACGACCGCAGGTTCGGGATCTGGGAACGCGCCGACGCGCAAAAAAGCTTTCCCGAGTCACGCATCGAGCACGTCACCCGGATCGTCAACAGCTACAAGCCCGAGTTCTACGGGGCCGACATCGAAGAGTTCCCGGTGGACACGCCGGAACTACCGGGCCAGATCGCGGCCGCGTTCCCGAACCTGCCCCGGGTGATGCTGGTTCCCGGCCAGCCCGACGCGAGCTTCCTCACCCCCTGGTTCACCGCAGGCTTCGACATGATGACCCAGTCCTACGCGGCGAACATCGGGCAGCCCCCAGTCCCCGGCATCGCCGGCGCGGTCGATCACGACACGTACTGGCGCGGCGGCCCCAGGAACTTCATCCCCGCACCGAAGGGATGGGGCTCGGAGTGGTGGCAGCACGGCACCGGGCCCCACAGCGTTCCGATCATCGAGACGATGGCGGAAGGCAACCCCGGCCTACGCGCCCAAGCCGACTGCGACGCGATCAAATGGTTCGGCGGGAACTGGAGCATTTGGGCCGCGGAGCTCATGACGGATGACGATTGGGCGTTCGTCAGCTAGCGCCGACGCCTGTACCGGATCAGACCCAGCACCGTCCCCACCGCGCACAACGCCAGGTAGAACCCCAAGATGCCGGCGTACGCCCACCACGCGTTCACTCCCCCTGCCCCCGGGCGGGGGGATTTCCTGTTTCCAGATTCTCACTCACACGGGTGACTTGTTGTCCACAGGCAACATGTGGTAGGAACATGATGCTGTCCGCTGCGGCCAACACAAGCCGATCCGCCGTAGAAAGGCAGTAGACAGTGACCGAGGGTGAGGATGTGGCTCTACTGGAACGCGCCCAGGAGGCGCTTACTTCTGCTCGTGCCGAGGTTGCACGGGTGGTGTGGCTGCTGTCTGAGATCGCAGTAGCGCTAGGAGTTCCTCCAGGCCATCCCCTAGGCCGTGAAGACGGTCGACCTCTGCTTCGAGTTTTGCCGTCGCCTGCGCCACGTCGGCGGAAGGCATGAAGTAATCCTCCGGCAGCTCTAGAGCCACAGCTATCTGTCGGAGTCGTCTCTGTGTTGGCTCCCTCCATCGTTCGAGGTCGCCATAGGCTCGCGCTGAGATCCTGTCGCGCTTGTTCGTCGCGACCGCGCTGATACGGCGCGCGACTTCCTCCTGAGCCAGTGTCTCGCCTGTTTTCGGGTCGGTGATCGCCTCTCGCGCCTTTCGGATGCGGGCGCATATGGCTGGAACCTCCCTCGCGTCGTCCGCTTGCTCCATGAGATCGGCAAGCAACCTACGCACTTTGCGGACATCTGACGAGGGGGCTAGGCTTCCGGAGGTTGCGCTTCGCATTGGCTTCCTGTAGCTTTGCTTCCGACGCAGTATGACGACACCTGTGGATAAGTCAAGCGAAGCACCCGTCAGCTTCCGGCTCGAGCGCGAGCTACGGACTGCGCTGGAGAGGATCGCGGAGCAGAACGACCGCACCTTGTCAGCAGAAATTCGACGCGCTCTTAAACTACATGTGACGAATGCTGCAAGGCAGGCTGCGTGATCTGCGTAGAGCGTGTTGGCCCTGTGGTTGGCAAGTCACGCCGGGGAGCTTGGTATCGCAAAGATGACGGTCGCTTGGGCGTTTTTCTGTCTCCTATGCGCGTCTCCTTGGCGCAATCAAGGTCAGGCGCCCGCTCCGAGAAGACGAGTGCGCGCATCACGTCAAACCGTGATAGGCGAGACGACCGGCTCTCAAACATTCAGGTCATGACCTGGGCCGCGCACGCCTTGGAGCACGAACGGACAGGTGACTACAACCATCCCTATGACCGCGCTAAGGAACCTGTGCAGCTGTCCCTGGTTCCTGAGGAGCCGCGCGGCGCGTACTGGGAAGCCGCGTGAGCGCCCTTTCTTGTCCGCAGCCGAAGTGCGCCGTGAGCCTGCCGCACGACTATCCGCTGGAGCACTGCCCGCGGTGCGGAACAAGGCTGTATCCGACGGAGTTCGAGCTCCGCGAGACGCGGCAGCCGCGGCGGCGGGCGCGTGGACGGAAGGAAGCGGCATGAGCCGTTTGGAAGTAGCTCGTCAATCCCCAGCCTCTCCTCTGAGGGAAGGACGGCACGTCACTAGCGCACCACCACAGCTGGGGGCGGCGGGCTACTTCGAGACGGCCAGGGTGTCGCCCCGTGTGGTGCGGGGCCCAGCGGCAACGGCAAGCCGTTCTGTTCACCGCAGGGAACGGCTTCGACCGACCCAACACGACACCACCGTCTCGGCTCAATACGACCGCCCGTGCAGGCCAGTCTTGGAGGACAAGCGCCTGCACGGGCAGATAGGAGCAGCCTAGCAATGCCGCACTTCTACCTCACCGATCAGGAGCACCGCGAGGCGTTGAAGCTCGTCAGGCGCATGGAGATTCGGCCGGGCGGCATGGTTTGGAGCGCCCTCTTGGACGCGCTGGAATCCGACCGGCCCCGGCGCGAGAACGTGGTCCCGATCGCGTCCCGCAGGGCTGATCTGGACGACCGGCGGGAGAAGATCCGGAACGACGAGAACAGTTTCGGGCTGGACGAGGTGCGGCTGTGAGCGCCGAACTGGAGGTCTACGAGGCGCCTGCCTCACTGACGCTGTTCCGCACCGACGAGCCCGCCGAAGTGGTGCGCGCGGCAACGAAGGTCGCTGACGCGCTCGCCAGTGTCGTGGAGGACAAGAAGCTCTACAAGCAGATCAGCGGCAAGAAGCACGTGTACGTGGAGGGCTGGACGCTTCTCGGGTCGATGCTCGGCGTGTTCCCCGTCTTGGACGGTGACCCGGAGGAGGTCGAGGTCAACGGCGTGAAGGGCTGGCGCGCCACGGTGAAGGCTGTGCGCGGCGACGGATCCGTTGTTGGTCGCGCGAGCGCCCTGTGTCTCCGCAGTGAGGCGAACTGGAAGAACCGCGGCGAGTACGCGGTGATGTCGATGGCACAAACCCGGGCCACCTCCAAAGCGTTGCGGCAGCCGCTCGGCTTCGTGATGACCCTCGCCGGTTATGCGGCGACACCGGCGGATGAGATGTCGAAAGACGGCGACGGCATCGAGGACGCCGTGATCGTCGACCCGGACGGCAACGTGTTCCCCGACCAGCGTCCCGCGGAGACGATCTTCAAGCCACCGCCCGGCGCCACCGAGGCGAAGCCGAAAGGCGACGTCACCGACGCGCAGCGGAAGATGATCTACCGGCTGATGAAGAAGATAAGCGAGCAGGAGGAGAACACCACGGAGGACGCGTTGAAGGGCGAGATCCTCCTGGCCTACGGGGTGGCGTCGAGCACGGAGCTGACGAAGAAGGAAGCGAACGAGATCATCACGGCGTGGAAGAAACGCGCGGGTGAGGAATGACCGACCCGCGTTGGTTCCGATCCTATTGGGACGAAGATGTTGCCCGCGAACAACGTGCCTTCTTCCACGGTCTCGACGCCGAGAACCGTGAGCTCGATGAGGAGCAGGCGTACAACGAGCGGATGGAAGGCAAACAGGAATCCACCCTGGACCGAAGGGACCTCCGATGACCGTCGTCGTGTCGCAGGCCGGCCCGTGGGTTCTCCTCACCGCGGTCCTCTACGTGATCTACCGCTGGTGCCAGCACCAAGACCGGCGTGAGGCCGAAGCAGAGGCACGGTGGCGGCTCGAACAAACCCGGCGCTACCGGGAGGCCCAGGTTCGGACGCGGGTCTATGACCAGGAACGAGACGCAGCATGATGGACTACGAGCACTCAGAGACGCTCGCAGCCGCGCAGCAGGCGCTCATCAACCTGCGCCACGCGACACGGACGCTGTGGTGGATGAGCGGCGGCCGCGGCTACGACAACATGGGCCGCCGCGAGCTAGAGCACGTCCGCACAAAACTCGATGAGGCCGACCACTGGCTCGCCGCAGCGTCGCGTTCGCTGAACGCTGGTGGCGCTCGTTCCGCCCGGATGGCACGCGACACCTGGACCTGCCCCGTCTGCAATGAAGAACGCTCCACCGATCAGTGTGAATGCGGGTACGAGCGGGTTGAGGAGGCCGCAGCGTGACTCGTCCGGTCAAGCGTCCACAAGAACCCCGCATCACCGTGTGGGACATCATCTACCTCATCGACAGCCGGATCTGGACAACCCTCACGATGGGGCCACGGTGACTGTTGTAGGGTTCGATCCTCTGCGGGACTCACGGCACAAGGACGCCAGAGCAGCCCGCGATCTCGCCGACTGGCTGCGCTGGCTCGAACTCGAAGGCAAGGCGGATCGCACCCGGGACGGGTACGAACGCGACATCGCCAAGTTGCTCCGCACGTTCCCTGAGAAGACGCTTGGCGAGTTCACGGACGGCGACCTCTGCCACCTACTCGCCTCATGGCCTGAACGCTCCAGGCCTACCCGTGCCGCCCCACTCAAAAAGTTCTTCGAGTGGGCGTACAAGACGAAGCGGATCCCGTCGAACCCGATGGACTTCGTGCCAACGCCGCGCCGGCACAAGCAGGAGATCCACGACGTCTTCAACGACGCAGAGATCGCGCAGCTCGAGGCGCTCGACACGCCGGACGGTGAGCTGCTCGCGCTGCTGTTTGGCTCCGGGATCCGCAAGGGCGAAGCCAGGCTTCTGCGTATGCGAGACATCAGCCTGAAGAAGGGCGAGCTGCACGTGCTCAAGGGGAAGGGGTCGAAGGCGCGCGTCGTCCCACTGACCGAAAGGGCGATCGCCGCCGTCGACACGCTCGAGACGCTCGAGGGCTTGAACGGCGAAGACCATCTCTGGTCGACGCGGCCAGGCGGCGGCACGGTCGTCAAGCGCCGCGATCCGATCTCGGAGACCGCCTGGTTCGAGTGGTGGCGCGGCTGCGTCACGCGCGCCGGCGTCCGCTACCGCAAGCCTCACATGACCCGCCACACCTACGCGACTTGGCTGATCGAGGAACTCGCCATGCCGCTACAGGACGTGAAGGAGCTGCTCGGCCACGCGTCGATCGCCACTACGGCCGACATCTACGTTCACACGCAGGCCGCCGGCATCGGTCGGAGGCTCAGGGAGCGGCAAGCTGTAAAGGTGTCACCGCTCACCGACGAACAACTCGAAGCTGCCGGGTGGCCTGCTGAGGCGATCCAGATGGCGAAGGAACTCGGCATCGACCTCTCGGCGCGCCGAGCATGAGCGGGCGGGCGAAACTGTGGCTGAACGTCCCGCGCTACTTCCGACCCTTCTGGCGCTGCTGGCGCTGCGGTAAGCGCCGCTGGCGCACCTGGGACGTCATGGCCGGCGATTACCAATGCCAAGCGTGCAACAGAGATCTATGGCTGGCCGCGGGATGGACTTCTGTGGAAGTTGACTCAATCCTCAGAGGCGACTTCGACTTTTCGCACACTGGCACTCGCGAAATCAGTCCGAAGGCTGAAAGCTAGAAATGCCTGCAAACCGGCGGAAACTAAGGCGACGAGCGGATTCGAACCGCTGTTACCGTCCACTGGACTGTCTTCGGGAAGAGGGTCCGAAGTGAACATCGCCACGGCTCTCTGCATTGGCCTAGGCGCCGGGTGGTTCGGTGGCGCGTGGACTGCCTACCTGCTTAGAGGCTGGTGGACGGACGCTCCGTCACTGCCGAGTCTTCGGGCGCGGTACGCGACGCTCAAGGTCACCGACACGGCCGATCACAAGATTTACGCGATCAAGCACATTCGCGCTGTCACGAGGCTTGGTCTGAAAGAGGCCAAAGAAGCTTCTGAAGGCACCGTGCTCACACTCTCGCGTGCCGATGCGGATGAACTGGCGGCGCTCCTTCGGCCAATAGGCGTGATGGTCGTTGTCACACCGAGGCGACGGGGCGTGAGTGCGGACCCTAAGAGAGCTTCTGCGTGTCAGGAATGAAATCGACGGCTCTCGACCCGCTTTTCGGCGCGTGGTTCGCCGGCCTCTGCGACGGCGAGGGGCACTTTGAGGTCAGGAAGGGCACGCGGCGCCGGGAAGGCGACCGCGCCTGGATGTGCGCCTTCCATCTGCTCCTACGCGCCGACGACGAAGACGTGCTGGAAGAGATCCGGGAGCGCACCGGGCTCGGCTCAATCCTGTGGTCGCGCCGGACAACTGTTCGAGGCTGGAATCCAAGTAAGGGATGGCATGTCTTCCGCAAGGCGGAGGTCGCCGCTCTCGCTGACATCTTCCGGCAGTACCCGCTAAGAACACGGAAGGCTCGGGACTGTCAGGTGTGGCAGGAGGCTGTCGACGCCTGGCTCATCAAGGACTACGACCGGATGGCCGCGCTGGGCGCGCAGATCCGTCAGGTGCGGAAGTGGTCTGGCGTGGATCTCGAGCCGGTCGCGGTCGAGCCGTCGCCGCAACTG
>Ga0070730_10001275_pt1 | contig 24642 bp, 40 predicted proteins | sample Coa_R1_3_FD_66447 | JGI IMG/M metagenome (GOLD analysis project Ga0070730, IMG submission 66447) | Surface soil microbial communities from Centralia Pennsylvania, which are recovering from an underground coalmine fire - Coalmine... | ecosystem: Environmental > Terrestrial > Soil > Unclassified ... | reverse complement strand
GGTCGTCGCGAGCACAAAGATGGCGTGCGGGGGCGGCTCTTCGAGGGTCTTGAGAAAAGCGTCCCAGGCCGGCGCGGTCAGCTCGTGCGCCTCGTCGAGGATGTAGACCTTGAAGCGCCCAACGCCGGGCCGATAGGCGACCTTGTCGCGCAGGTCGCGCATGTCGTCGATGCCGCGGTTAGATGCCGCGTCGATCTCGATCAGATCCAGCGCGCGGCCATCCAGGGCAGCCTGACACAGGCGGCACTGGTTGCACGGGTCGCCGTCCTGCAGGTTTTCGCAGTTCGCGGCGCGATACAGAATACGGGCGACGCTGGTCTTGCCGGTGCCGCGCGGTCCGGTGAACAGGTAGGCGTGCGACGGGCGGCCGAGCTTGACCGCGTTGCGCAGCGTGCGCGTGACGTGATCCTGGCCAACCACGTCCTCGAATCGAAGCGGGCGCCAGCGCAGGTACAGCGCCCGGTGGGGCGCCGTCGGCGGCGGTTCAGAGGGCAACTGGTCGTCAAACACGGAACTTCGAGCCATTAAGCGCTGCTCTGCCTACTGGGACAATGAGTGTCACGGGGCTGCTCTGTTTACTCGGACAATGAGCGTCATGGGGCTGATCTGTCTATTCGGACAATGCGCGTCACGGGGCTGCTCTGTTTTACTCGGACAATGCGCGTCACGGGGCGCTCATTTCCTGGATCCGGGCGATTAGCGACGGGCTGCGCAGTCGGCGCTCGACGATGTGCTCGGCGTACGCTCTGAGCAATACCTCGGCCTCGCGCGCGACCGGCGCCGGCACGACGACTGACCGCCGCCCGTCGCTGTGCTGCACGTACCGCAGGAGCTTCAAGACCGACGTGCCAACCGCGCGCGCCGAAGGCTCGAGCGGGCCGCAGCCCGGACACAGCACCCCGCCGATCAGCGCGGAGAACTGGTTGCGCTCGGGCTCGATCGTCACCCGACACGTCACACACTCGCGCAGCTCAGGCCGGTAGCCGAGCGCTTCGAGCAGGCGCAGGTGACACACGATCAGCACCAGCCTGGCCTCGGCCGAGCCCTCGGCGCCGGCGCTCGAGGCCGCGCCGTCGAGATCGCGCAGGCCGTCGACGAGCACGTCGAAGACGGCGCGATTTTCCATGCGGTCTTCGGTCAGCAGGTCGACCATCTCGGCCAGGTAGTAGGCGTGCGTGGTCAGAACCAGGTCTTCGCGCACCGCCCGGAAGGCTTCCAGCGTGTCGGCCTGAGAGATGACGTCCAGCTCACGGCCGACCGCGAACATCACGTCGCTCAACGTGAAGGGCTCGAGGTGGCCGGCCGAGCGGCTCGTGGTGCGCCGCACGCCCTTGGCGACCGCCCGAATTTTGCCGACGTCGCGCGAATAAAACGTCACGATGCGATCGGCCTCACCCAGGTCCATGCGCTTCAGAATGACCGCTGGCGTGCGGTACAGGCGTTGACGGGACACGCTGGTTAGCCGGGCAGCAAACCCGGTAAGGGCTGGACGAGCATAACCCCCGCGGCGGGGTCGATCTTCTTGACCACGTCCTTGATGGCCGGCACCAGGATCTCGCCGCGCCCGCCACGGATCACGTAGACGTCGTTGGCCCCGGTTTCCAGGATGTCGGTGACTTCGCCCAGCGGTTCGTGGGTGGTGGCGTCCTCGACGCGCAGACCGATCACCTGGTGCCAGAAATACTGGCCCTTGGGCAGGGCAACGGCGTCTTCAACGCGGATCTGGATCTCTTTGCCACGGAACGTTTCGGCCGCGTCGCGATCCGCCAGATCCTGGAGTTTGAGGAGCACGGTCATGCCCTGCACCCGGGCGGCCTGAATCGTGTGGGCCAGCCCGTCGATCGTAACGCGATTGCCGCGGCGAAATCGGCGCGCCGGGAAATCGGTCACGATGCGGCACTTCAACTCGCCCCGGATCCCATGGGCGCCCAGCACCTGAGCGACGATCAGGTAGTCAGGTCGCGCGTTAGACGACGTCGAGGTCGACGCGAGTGCCTTTGCGGGTGGCGGCGGCTTTGACGAGGGCGCGGAGTCCGCGGACGACGCGGCCCTGGCGGCCGATGACTTTGCCGATGTCCTCTTCGTCGACTTCGAGTTCATAGACCGTGGTATTGCCATCCGGGACCTCGTCGACTTTGACCGCGTCTGGCTTGTCGACGAGCGCCCTGGCGACATACTCGACCAGCCCCTTCAGGTCGGGCTCGAGCTCTTCGAAGTCGTCCTCGTCTTCTTCGAGTTCTTCCTCGGCGGTGCTGGCAGGCGCCTGGGGTTCTAGTTCGGCCATGGCGCGCTACGCGGGGACGGCCGGGGCGGCGGCGGCGGCGGCTGGCGTGGGCACATACACCGGTGCGGGCATGATGCCGCGCGAGGACAACAGGCGCGCCACGCGATCGGTCGGCTGGGCGCCCTGCTTCAGCCACGCACGGACGCGGTCCTCTTTGAATTCGAACGTGGTCGGCTCAGTGAGCGGGTTGTAGTGGCCCAGAATCTCGAGGAAGGTGCCATCGCGAGGCGACGTCGCCTCCGCGACGACGAGGCGATAAGCGGGCTGTTTCTTGGCGCCAGTGCGGCGCAACCTGATCTTTAGCAACGGGCAGTGCTCCAACGTACGTGCGCTCTAGCGCGCGAATGGGCAGAAGTATAAATCAGATTGAACTTAGCACACATGTTCGTCACTGGCGTGTCGGGCAGATCGAACCGGAACTGGCCCGCGACCCTGCGGTTGGACGGGGATGAGAGGCCCTCTGTTCAGGGATGGCATGCCCGCCCACGCGCCTGCGGGAGAAGGCGGGCTACACACATCGAGAAGGCGTGCGAAGCAATCGAGATCCGTGGGGCCTCGGCATCTATTGCACGGAGTCTTTGCGTCGCCTCTTTACCAGAATCGATCCATACCTGCGTCATGCTCGTCGACGCCGCGACATGCTGACAGCTTTGGCCACATGCTAGATGCAATTGCTGGTATTTCTCGCACAATAGAGAGGCGTTTGGTATACTGCGGTGCCTTCCTGGCCTTCTTGAGTCCGTACTTTTTGCGTTCTTTCTCACGCGAGTCGCGCGTTAGAAGGCCCGCTTCCCGTAGGACCTGTTTGTTTGCTTCGTCGGCTTTCAGTAGGGCCCGCGCGGTCGCGTGGATAATGGCGCCGGCCTGGCCGCTGACGCCGCCTCCAATGACTTTGGCCAACACGTTGAAGCTGGTCAGGCGGTTGGTCAGGCGGAGGGGGAGGGTGATGGCGGTCTGGTGCGAGGGCCGCGGGAAGCGCACTTCGAGCGGGATGCCGTTGACGATGATGTTGCCACTGCCTGGCTGCAGCAGCACGCGCGCGGTGCTCCGTTTGCGCCGACCAACCGCGGTGAAGCTGGTCAGACTCGAGCGGACGCCGCCGGTGGGCGCGGCGGGCGGGCGATCTCGCATCGTCATACGGAGTGCTCCTGATTGACGCGCTGGGCTTGCTTTTCGCTGGCGCGGAATTGCGCGACGTGCGGATGGACGGGCCCGGCGTATACCTTGAGCTTGCGGAGCATCTGTCGACCCAGCACGTTCTTCGGCAGCATGCCGCGGACGGTGTGCTTGATGACCCGTTCGGGCTGTCGCGCGAGGAGGTCGCCCAGGGCGACTGATTTCAGGCCACCGGGGTAGGTCGAGTGGCGGTAGTACATCCGCTGCTGCGCCTTATTGCCCGTGACCCTGATGGCGCTGGCGTTGACGACCACGACGAAGTCGCCCACGTCCATGTGCTCTGAGTAGGTGGGCAGATGCTTGCCCTTGAGGAAACCGGCGATCTGCGTCGCCAGGCGTCCCAGGGTCTGGCCCTCGGCGTCGACGAGGCGCCAGGCGTGGGTCACCTCGCTGGCTTTCGGCGTGTAGGTTTTCTGCGTGTTGCTGGGCATCTGGTAGGTTTCCTCGTTTGAGAGATGGTCGGTCAGTATTCGATTCGGTGCAAGCTCAACCCGACGGCGGGCGCATTGGGCCCGGCGGCGCGGCGGTCGCCGCTGCCGATCGCGGCGGTGAACCGCTCGGCCGTCCAGCGACCGCTGCCGACCCAGAGCAAGGATCCGACGATGGCGCGGACCATCTGCTTCAGGAAGGCGTCGGCGCAAATTTCGAAGATCAGCAGCGATTGGCTGACTTGCCGCCAGTCCGCGGCGAACACGGTGCGCACGGTCCACAGGCCAGGCGTGGTGTCGGTGGCCAGGGCAGCGAAATCGCGTCGACCGAGCAAGCTGGCGGCTCCCTGCCGCATCGCCGTGAGGTCGAGCGGCTCGTCGTCGACGAGGGAGCGTCCCTGCCAGGCGCTGAACGGGAGTCCCTGGCGCCAGATGGCGTAGCGGTACCAGCGGCGCAGGGCGGCCCGACGCGGGTCGAAACTGGATAGCACCTCGGCAACGTCGGTGACCCAGAGATCGTCCGGTAGCCAGCGGTGCACGACGCGCTGCAGGCCAACGGCCGGCATCGTCGAGGACGTGTCGAACGCCACGACCTGAGCGTCGGCGTGCACACCCGCATCAGTGCGGCCCGCGGCGACGACTCGGACCGGGTGGCCGACAGACTTCTCGAGGGCGCCCTCAAGCGTGTGCTGGAGCGTGGGTCGGCCGCGCGTGAGCGCCGGGCTCTGCGCAGCCCAGCCCGCGTAGCGCGTGCCGCGGTAACCCAGCGTGAGCTTCAATCGACGCACTGACAAACCAGATTGGAAAGGTGCAAACGGATCAAACGCCCGGGTAAGGGGCGTTACGGCACCAGTTCGATCTGGGCCATCGGGGCGCCGTCGCCGCGCCGCGGAATGAGCTTGAACGTCCGGGTAAAGCCGCCTGGACGGTCCTTGTAGCGCGGCACGATGTCGGCGAAGAGTTTCCTGGCCACCTCGACGTCGTAGAGTTTGGCCGCCACCAGCCGCCGCGCGTGCAGGTCGTCGGCGCGGGCGGTGCCGATGAGTTTTTCGACCTCACGCCGCAGCTCGGCGGCTTTGGGCGCGGTGGTCTGCAGGCGCTCGTGCCGGATCAACTCGGTCATCAGGTTGCGAATCAGAGACAGCCGGTGGCCGGTCGGACGACCGAGCTTACGTAGACCAACGCGATGTCGCATCGGAGCCCTCTAGTCCTCGTCGTCTTCGGTGCCGGAGGTGGCGCCCGCGGCGCCGTTCAGCGATTCTTCGGTGACCCCCGAGCCGATGGCGCCGCCGCTGCCGTCGGATCCCGCGCCTTCGGGCAGCACACCGTGTTCCTGCAGTTTTTCGCGCAGCTCGACCAGCGACTTCTGGCCGAAGTTGCGCAGCGACAGGAGCTCGTTTTCGCTCATCTGCAGGATCTGGCCGACCTTGGTGATCTGCGAGCGCTTGAGGCAGTTGTAGGTGCGCTGTGACAGCTCGAGCTGCTCGATTGGCATGTCGAAGATGCGGGAGGGCACCGGTCCGGCGCTGAGACCCTGCTTGTCGGGGCGCCGCTTTTCCTGCTGCAGCTCCTGGAAGAGCGCGAACTGGTCGATCAGGATATTGGCCGACTGCACCAGCGCCGCGACCGGAGTGATGGTGCCGTCAGTCTGGACGTCGATGACCAGTCGATCCAGATCGGTGCGCGCGCCGACGCGAGCGCTTTCGACGGTGTAGTTCACGCGCCGGATCGGCGTGAAGACGGCATCGACGGGGACCACCCCGAGCGGGACCGACTCGCGCCCATCTGAGGGCATGTAGCCGACGCCGCGTTCGACGGTCAGCTCCATGTCGAGTCGCGCGTCGGGCGAATCGAGGGTGGCGATGTGCAGCTCCGGGTTGGCGATCTCAATTTCCGAGGGGTAGATGAGATCGGCCGCGGTGACCACGCCCGGGCCCTGGGCTTCGAGGCGCAGCGTGACGGGCTGATCGCTATGCGACTTGAGCCGCAGCTGCTTCAAGTTGAGCAGCAGCTCTGTCGTGTCCTCCTTGACGCCCGGGATCGTGGCGAATTCGTGGTAAATGCGCTCGATCCTGACGGCCGTAACGGCGGCACCGGGCATCGACGACAGCAGGACGCGCCGCAGCGCGTTGCCGAGTGTGAGGCCAAAGCCGCGTTCGAGCGGGTCAACCTGGAACTTCGCGTAATCTTCGGTCTGCTGAAGGATCTCTACTTGCGCGTTAAGTTGTTCGAGCAATTCGGCCCACCTCCGGGCGACGTTTCAAAAAATAGACGGCTAGCGCGAGTAGTACTCGACGACGAGCGCCTCGTTGAGGTTGATGTCGATGTCCTGGCGAGTCGGCCGATCGGCAATGCGCCCGCTGAGCGCACTCGGATCGAGTTCCAGCCAGCGTGGAACGGTTTTGCGGGTCAGCGTCTCAGACACCGTCTTGAAGTACTCGTTGGCCCGACTGGACGCGTACACCGACACCGTGTCGCCGGCCTTGACCTGCGCCGAGGGGATATCTGTGCGGCGCCCGTTCAGGGCAATGTGGCCGTGGAACACCAGCTGACGGGACTGCCGACGTGAATCGGCAAAACCGAGGCGATAGACCACGTTGTCGAGCCGCATCTCCAGGACGCGGAGCAGGTTTTCGCCGGTCACGCCTGGCATGCGCTCGGCGATCACGAAGTGTTTGTGGAACTGCCGCTCGAGAATGCCGTAGATGTTGCGCGCCTTCTGCTTCTCTTTGAGCTGCAGGCTGTACTCGCTTTCTTTGCGGCGGCGGCGGACGTTGCTCGGCGGTTGACCGGGCGGCGTGGGTCGCCGTTCCACCGCGCATTTGGGCGTGAAGCAGCGTTCGCCCTTGAGAAACAGTTTCATCCCCTGCCGTCGGCAGAGCCGACAGACAGGTCCGGTGTAGCGGGCCATTGAACTCCTAGACCCTTCTCTTCTTGGGCGGGCGACAGCCGTTGTGCGGGATGGGCGTGCGATCGACGATGGCCGTGACCTCGAGCCCGGCGGCCTGAAGCGAGCGGATAGCTGCCTCGCGGCCGGCTCCGGGACCGCGAACGAAGACGCTGACCTGGCGCATCCCGTGCTCCATGGCCTTGCGTGCCGCGGAGTCCGCCGCCAGACCGGCAGCGTACGGCGTGCTCTTGCGCGAGCCCTTGAAGCCCGACGCACCCGAGGATCCCCAGGTGAGCACGTTGCCGTCTGGATCGGTGATGGTGACGATGGTGTTGTTGAAGCTGGATTGGATGTACGCGTTGCCCCGCGGCACGTTCTTCCGTTCGCGACGACGGACCCGTGCGCCCGCGGCATGCGCTGTGCGACGTTCGGCCATGCAGGCTTACTTCTTCGCGGCGGCCTTCTTACGGCCGGCCACGGTCCTGCGCGGTCCCTTGCGAGTGCGCGCGTTCGTACGAGTGCGTTGGCCGTGGACCGGCAGACCGCGGCGGTGACGGATGCCGCGGTAGCAGTTGATCTCCATCAACCGCTTGATGTTCAGGTTGACCTCACGCCGCAAGTCACCCTCGACCGTGTACTCGCGGTCGATGATTTCGCGCAGGCGCGAGACCTCGTCTTCGCTCAGATCACGGGTGCGGCGATCGGGCGGAGTATTGGTCCGCGCCAGGATCTTGTACGCCGTCGTATGCCCGATGCCGAAGATATAGGTCAATGAGACCCAGATTTGTTTATCGCGGGGAATATCAACGCCGGCGATACGTGCCACGTGTACTCTGACTCCTAGCCCTGCTTCATCTTGTGCTTCGGATTGGTGCAGATGATCATCACCGAGCCCTTGCGGCGGATGATCTTGCAGCGCTCACAGCGCGGTTTAATCGAGGTGCGATACTTCATTTTTGAACCCTGCAGTTGGGCCGTGGCGCGCACAGCCGAAAACCGCCTCACGGCGGCAATCCCCGTACTTTAGCATACCGCCGCCTCTAGCCGCGCCTCAATCGCGGCCGCGACGGCGTCGATGTCCTGAGTTCCGTCAATTTCGCCCAGGATGCCCCGATCGCGGTAGTAATCCACGACCGGGACGGTGTCCTGAATGTAGACGTTGATGCGGGCCGAGACGACGTCGAGACGGTCGTCATCGCGCTGGTAGAGCTCGCCACCATCGAGGTCGCAGGAGCCTTCCCTGGCCGGCGGCCTGACGCGGTAGTTGTAGGTCGCCTGGCACGTCCGACAGGTCCAGCGCCCGGCAGCGCGGTCGACGAGGACGTCGAAAGGCACCTTGAGGTACAGCGCGTGCGTCAGCGCGCGGCCTTCTTCTGCGAGCTCGGCGTCGAGTGCCTGGGCCTGCGCCAGGGTGCGCGGAAAGCCATCGAGCAAGACGCCGTGACTGGCGTCTGGCTGGCGCATGCGCTCGACGATCATCGTAATCACCAGGTCGTCGGGGACCAGCGCGCCGCGATCCATGTAGTCCTTGGCCTGGCGGCCCAGCTCGGTGTGCCGCGACACGTGCGCACGCAGCAGATCCCCGCTGGCAATGTGCGGGACGCCGTACTTGATCACGATGCGGCGCGCCTGGGTGCCTTTGCCGGCGCCGACGGGTCCCAACAGAATGAGGTCGAGGGGCGTCAGCGCCCCGTCGACACCGTTAGCGGCCAATGAAACCCCGATAGTTGCGCATGATGAGCTGGGCTTCGAGCTGGCGCATCGTGTCCAGCGCAACGCCGACCACGATCAGCACGGCGGTGCTGGAGATGGTGAGCGTCTGGAAGCCGGTCGCGGTCTTGACGAAGTACGGCAACACCGCCACGATGCCGAGAAAGAGCGCCCCGGCGACAGTGATCCGAATGAGGACTTGTGATAGGTATTGCGCGGTCGGTCGACCGGGCCGGATGCCAGGAATGAACCCATTCTGGCGCTGCAGGTTCTCGGCGATATTCTGCTGCTGGAAAATGACCAGCGCATAGAAGAACGTGAACGAGACCACCATGATGAAATACAGCAGCCAGTACACCGGGCTAGTACCCGCGTTAAAAGTGTTGTAGATGGTGGTTGCAACGGTCGAGACGATCGAGTTTTCGTTGTTGACGAAGTAACTGGAGATCGTCCACGGCAGAATGAGCATGCTCGAGGCAAAGATCAACGGAATCATCCCCGCCGAATTGACCTTGAGCGGGATGTGCGTCGTGCCACCACCGTAGACGCGATTGCCGCGGATCTGCTTCGAGATCTGGACCGGAATGCGGCGCTGACCTTCGTAGACGTAGATGATGGCGACGATCGTGACGATGGCCAGGACACCGAAGACCACCAGCGCCCCGAAGTCCGCGCCAGCCGCGAACCCCTGGAAGACCTGGAACGGCAGCCGGGCCATGATGCCGCCGAAGATGATGATCGACACCCCCTGGCCGACGCCGTACTGGGTGATCAATTCGCCCATCCAGACCAGGAGCATCGTGCCGGCGGTCATCGAGATGATGATGGCCGTGGTCCCGAGGGCGTCCTGGTCAAAGCCGAAGTTCTTGATGATCGGGGTGTTACCGCCCGAGCTGAAATTGATCAGGTTCGGTGTGCCATAGGCCTGGAACATCGCCAGCGGCACGGTGAGCCAGTGCGTCCACTGGTTGATCTTCTGACGGCCGCTCTCGCCCTCCTTGGCGATCTCCTGCAGCTTGGGGATGGCCGGCTGCATGATCTGCATGATGATCTGGGCGGTGATGTAGGGATACACGCCCAGCGCGGCTACCGACAGGCTGCTGAGCGCGCCGCCAGAGAAGAGGTCGAAGAAGCCAGCCAGCTGGTTGGTCTCGAAGACCTTCTGCAGGGCCGCGACGTCCGCGCCCGGCACCGGGATGTGGGCGATGAACCGGAAGGCGACCAGCATGCCCAGCGTGAAGAGCAGCTTGCGGCGCAGATCGGGAATCTTGAAGGCATCGACGGCCGCGGTCAGGAGTGGAGCGTTGAGCATGGTGGTGGTCCGGTCGGGTTACTCGATGGTTTCGAAGGTACCGCCAGCGCCTTCGATCTTGGCTCGCGCGCCAACGGAAATTTTGTGGGCGCGGACGGTGAGTTTAACGGTCAGGTCGCCCTGGCCAAGAACTTTCACGGGGCCCGTTTTGCCCCGTAGCACACCGGCGATTTCGAACTCTTCGGGGCCGACGGTGCTGCCGTCGGGAAACCCCGCCAGGTCACGCACGTTGACCTCGCGGGACGGGACCCGGAACGGGTTCGTGAAGCCGCGGCGATAGGGCAGTTTGCGGATCAGCGGGAGCTGGCCGCCCTCGAAGTAGGGCGGCACGCCGCCGCCGGCGCGGGCGTTCTGGCCCTTGGTGCCCTTACCGCCCGTCTTGACTTTGCCGCTGCCATGTCCGCGGCCGATACGGATTCGATCGCGCGTCGCGCCTTTAGGGCCGCGCAGTTCGTGCAGGCGCATCTAGTGCTCAGCCTCCTGGATGCGGACCAGGTGGTTGACCTTTTTCACCATGCCGCGGGTAACCGGCGTGTCGGAGTGCTCGACCACCTGGTGGAGCTTGCGCAGGCCGAGGGCGATGACGGTCGCGCGCTGCCGCTGCGTGCCCCCGATCGGACTTCGGACCAGCTCGAGCCGCAGCCGCCTGGGCGTCTCGTCAGGCACTGGCCGGCTCCTCGGGTGGGGTGGTCAGGGCGCCAGGGTCCGGCGCCGTCTCCGTGGGCACACCGGGCGCCGGGGCGCTGGCTTCTGGCGCGGGTGCCTCGGGTTCGGGCGGGGTGACCATGGCGCCGTCCACGGTGGTGTCGGACGGCGCGGCGGCCTCCATCATCGGGCGCGGTGCCGCGGCTGGCGGCGGCGCGACCCGCCGGCGCATTTGGACAACGGCCTGCGGGTCACGCAGGTTGGTCAGCGCCAGCAGCGCGGCCTGGACCACGTTGACGGGGTTCGAGCTGCCCAGTGACTTGGACAGGATGTCCTTGATCCCGGCGGCCTCGACGACCGCGCGCACGGCGCCCCCCGCGATGACGCCAGTGCCAGGCGCGGCGGGCTTGAGCAGCACCCGGGCGGCACCGAATTTCTGCAGGATCTCGTGCGGAATGGTCGTCCCGGCCATGGGCACCCGGATCAGATTCTTGCGCGCGCGCTCGGCGCCCTTGCGAATCGAATCGGGGACTTCGTTGGCCTTCCCGAGCCCAACGCCGACATGGCCCGACCCATCGCCAACCACGACGACGGCGCTGAAGGAAAACCGTCGCCCGCCTTTGACGACCTTGGCGACCCGGTTGACCTGGACGACTTTCTCTTCCAGGGCGATACCGCCTGGACCGATCTGTTCTTGACGCGGCATAAGCGCTTCCTAGGACTCCAACGCATGGCTGGGCATTGCGGTTTTTAAAACTCCAGTCCGGCTTCGCGCGCGGCGTCGGCCAGAGCTTTGACGCGCCCGTGGTAGAGGTAACCCCCGCGGTCGAAAACGACCGCGTTGATGCCCTTGTCTTTGGCGCGCTCGGCGATCGTCCTGCCAACGGCGCGAGCGCGGTCCACTTTGGTGCCGCTCACGCTGCCACGCGCCTCGGCTTCATTGGTGCTGGCCGCCACCAGCGTCGTGCCCGAGACGTCATCGATGACCTGGGCGTAAATGTGGTGCAGCGAGCGGAACACGTTGAGCCGCGGCCGCTGGCCCGTACCGCGCAGCATGACACGGATGCGTCGGTGGCGGCGTTGGCGCGCCGCGCGAGTGTCGAGAGGTTTATACATGGGGCCTATTTCTTCTTCGCGCCGGCCTTGCCGGCCTTGCGACGGATGACCTCTTCGGCGTACTTGATGCCTTTGCCTTTGTACGGCTCAGGCGGACGCACTCGCCGAATCTGGGCGGCGACCTCACCGACGAGCTCTTTATCGGCGCCACTGATCGTGATGGCGTTGGCTGCCACGGTGAAGCTGATGCCGGCCGGAGCCGGGTAGAGCACCGGGTGCGAATAGCCGACCTGTAACACCAGGCTGCCCGCCGACACCGCGGCGCGATACCCAACCCCGTTGACTTCGAGGCGTCGGGTATAGCCGTCGGTCACGCCGGTGACCATGTTGGCGATCAGGCTACGGGTGAGGCCGTGCAGTGAGCGATGGGCTGGCTCATCAGACGACCGCTCGACGCGCAGCGTCCCGTTGTCGCGCACCACGCTGATCTGGGGTGGGACTTTGCGTTCGAGCTCGCCCTTCGGACCCTTCACGTGCACCGTGCCGTCGCCAAGGTCGATGGTCACCCCGCTGGGCACTGGAATAGGCATCTTGCCAATACGTGACATGCGTTCCGGTGCCTCCGCGCTACCAGACGTGGGCCAGGACTTCGCCGCCTACCTTGAGGCGGCGCGCCCGGGCGCCACTCATGACGCCCTGCGGCGTCGACAGGATGGGGGTCCCGAGACCGCCGAACACACGCGGGATCTCAGAGGAGCGGGCATAGACCCGCAGCCCGGGCTTGCTGATGCGTTTGATGCCCATCAGGATCGGGTCGCGGCCGCGGCCGCCAGGCGCATAGCGCAGCTGGACGCGCAGCACTTTGTGGACACCCTCGCCGCGCTCTTCGAACGAATCGATGTAGCCCTCATCGCGCAGCACTTCGGCAATCGCCCATTTCATCTTGGAAAACGGCATGTCGCAGCTCGAGTGCCGAGCCAGCGACGCGTTGCGGATGCGCGTCAGCATGTCCGCGATCGGATCGCTCATCGTCATCGGGCTACCAGCTCGCCTTGGTGATGCCGGGGATTTCGCCCGCGAGCGCCAGCCGCCGGAAGCAGATGCGACACAGCGTGAACCGACGGATGAAGGCCCGCGGCCGGCCGCACAGTTTGCAGCGGTTGTGCTGCTGCGTTTTGAAGCGAGCCGGACGGTTCGCTTTGACGATCAGTGATGTCTTGGCCACGGTGGCCTCTGGCCTCCTGTGTGAGGTTCAGCCCTCATGCGAGCTGCCTTTCAACACGGTGTCGAATCAATCAGTTTAGCGTCGTCGTCGGGTGGGCGGCGGCTTGACCACCGGGATGTTGTCGCCCTCGCGCTGGAATGGCATGCCCAGCAACTCGAGCAGGCGGCGCGCCTCCTGATCGGTGCGGGCGGTCGTAATGATCGAGACCTCCAGCCCGCGCGCCTTGTCGACCTGGTCGTAATTGATCTCGGGGAAGATCAGCTGTTCTTTCAGGCCCAGGGTAAAGTTGCCGCGACCGTCGAACGAGCGGCTTGGCACCCCCCGAAAGTCGCGGGTCCTGGGCAATGCGGCGTTCATCAAGCGGTCGAGGAACTCCCACATGCGCTCACCACGCAACGTGACGGTCACGCCGACCTGCTGGCCCTCGCGGAGTTTGAACTGGGCGATGGACTTCTTGGCCTTTTTGATGATGGGCTTCTGCCCGGTGATGATGCTGACGTCGCGGACGGTGGCGTCGAGCGCCTTGGCGTTGCTGATGGCTTCGCCGACGCCGACGTTGACGCTCACCTTGGCCACGCGGGGCACCTGCATCGTGTTGTGGTAGTTGAAGTCCTGGACCAGGGCTGGCACGACGTCGCGCATGTACCGCTGGTGGAGTCGGGATTTTTCCCCGGGCGCGTACTCGTCGCGTGTTGCGGGTGCCGCCACTTCGGGGGCTGGGTTTCTGGCCACGGGTTATTCTCGCGCCATCTGTTCGCCGGAGGCGATGGCGATGCGGACCTTCTTGCCGTTCCCCAGCTGGCGCATGCGGACACGCGTCGGCTTGCTCGTCTTGGGGTCGACCAGGGCGAGGTTCGACAGGTGGATGGGCTGTTCGACGTCGACGATGCCCGCCTGGCGCGCCCGCCCGGGCTTGAAGTGGCGCTTGCTGATGTTGATGTCCTGGACGAGCGCGGTGCCCTTCGCCGGCATCACCTGACGGACGACGCCCCGCTTCCCGCGCTCGCGGCCGGTGAGCACGATCACGTCGTCACCTTTCTTTACGCGTGCGAGAGTCACTTGCTAGAGCACCTCCGGCGCCAGTGAGATGATCTTCATGTAGTTGCGTTCGCGCAGCTCGCGGGCCACCGGACCGAAGATGCGCGTGCCTTTGGGGTTGTTTTTGTCCTGCAGGATGACCGCGGCATTGTCGTCGAAGCGAATGTACGAGCCATCTGGACGACCGTACTCTTTGGCCTGGCGGACGATCACCGCCTTGACCACTTCGCCCTTTTTGACCGAGCCGCCGGGGGTGGCTTCTTTGACCGACGCGACGATGACATCGCCGATCGAGGCCTCGAATTTCGAACCGCCGGCGACCACCCGGATACACATCAGCTCGCGGGCGCCGGTGTTGTCTGCGACGCGGACCCGCGTTTGGGGCATTATCATGATGGTGACCTAGATTTCCACTTCGGCGATGGCGAGCGGTTCGCCAGTGCCGCGCCGCAGGATGTTCTGGACGACCCAGTGCTTGTCCTTGCTGATCGGGCGGGACTCTTCGATGATCACCGTGTCGCCGATCTGGCACCGATCCGACTCGTCGTGGGCCTTAAAACTGCGGGTGCGGCGGAGGGTGCGCCCGTACAACCGGTGGCGGGTCACCAGTTCGACGGCGACCACGACCGTCTTGTTCATCTTGTTGCTGGTCACCCGGCCGACCTTGGTGCGGCGCGGCTTGCGTTCATCAGGCATGCGTGTCTATCTCCCGCTCGCGCCAGCGGCCAGCAGCTCCTGCTGACGCTGCAGCGTCTTGACGCGGGCGATATCCCGCCGCACGACGCGGATACGCGCCGTGTTGGTCAACTGTCGCGTTGCGAACTGAAACCGCAGCTTGAACATTTCCTCGTGCAGCTCGCTCAGCCGGACCTCAGGATTCGCCACCTGCTCCTTCTTCGGTTTTGTCCGCTGGCGCGCCGGCTGCGTGCTACGAGGCTGCCTCGGCTTCCTCTCCGCCACTTTCGAGACCCTCCTTGATCATGAACTTGGTGGCGACCGGCAGCTTGTGGGAGGCCAGGCGCAGCGCCTCCCGAGCAAGATCGTGGCGCACGCCGCCGATTTCGAACAGCACGTGTCCCGGTTTGACAACCGCGACGTAGTGGTCAGGGGCACCCTTGCCCGAGCCCATGCGGGTCTCGGCGGGCTTGGACGTCACGACCTTGTCGGGAAAAATGCGGATCCAGACTTTGCCGCCCCGCTTGAGGTGATGGGTGATGGTCCGCCGCGCCGCCTCGATCTGGCGGGCGGTGATCCAGGCGGGCTCGATGGTGCGGATCGCGTACTCGCCAAAGGCGATCGTGTTGCCGCGCAGGGCGACGCCACCCAGGCCGCCGTGGGTGCGTTTCATCATCTTGCGATGCTTCATTCGCTTTGGCTGCAGCAAGGTCAGTTATCCCCGGCGGGGGCCCCCCTGTTGGAATGGCTGTACAGCACGGGCTTACCTTGGCTCGTCTCCGCCTGGCAGCGGCGGTGGCGGTACAGACGGCGGACTGGGTGGTGCGGGCGGTGTCGGCGCGGGCCGGCTCGGAACGATCGGCAGCTGCGGGGGGGCGTCCGCGACGCGCTGCGCCCGCGGCTTCAGTTCGCCCGATTCCTCGCCCGGATCGAAGACGCCACCCGTTGAATAGTCGACCTCGGCAGGCACCGGTGGCGGAGCGACTTCGGCCGCGGGCGCTTCAGGCACCTCGGCGCGGACCGTCGCCCGCGGACCACGTCGGTCCGGCTGGCGCTGTTCGGCCGCCACTTCTTCGGGGCTGCGGCCGTCAGGCGTGAAGTCGCCCCGGTAGATCCACACCTTGACGCCGATGATGCCGTAGGTGGTATGTGCCTCGGTCTGGCCGTAGTCGATGTCCGCGCGCAGCGTGTGCAGCGGGACGCGTCCCCAGCGGTCCCACTCGCGGCGGCTCATTTCCGAACCACCCAGCCGACCCGAGACCTGGACCCGGACGCCCTTGGCGCCGAAGCGCTGCGCGCGCTGCACCGCCTGCTTCATCGCCCGCCGAAACGCGACGCGTTTTTCCAGTTGATCGGCGATGCTGCGGGCCACCAGAAACGCGTCGACCTCGGGCTGACGGATCTCCTGGATCGTGACCCGTATGCGTTTCGAGGTCATTGCCTCGAGCGTCCGCCGCAATTCTTCGACTTTGACGCCGCTCTTGCCGATGACGATGCCTGGCTTGGCGGCGTGGATCGTGACCGTGATCATGTTCGCCGAACGCTCGATTTCGACCTTCGAAACCCCGGCGTCAGCCATGCGCGTCATGATGTGCTGGCGGACTTTGATGTCCTCCAGCAACAGGCTGGCGTACTCGGCGCCGGTGGCGAACCAGCGGCCCTGCCAATCCTTGACCGATCGGTCGCCGACCTTGATGCCCAGGCGAAAACCGATCGGGTGAACTTTCTGGCCCATACTGGTAGTCCTACGCGCCCTTCTCGGCCACGACGACGGTGATGTGGCTCGAACGTTTCAGGATCTGATTCACGCGACCTCGGGCTCGCGGACGCCAGCGCTTGAGCGTGCGGCCCTCGTCGGCTGAGCAGCGCATGATCACCAGATCGTCCGGATCCATATTGAAGTTGTTTTCGGCGTTGGCCACGGCCGAGCGCACCGCCGCGGCGACCGGCCGGGCAGCCCGTTTGGGCAGGAACTTGAGGATCGCCAGCGCTTCCGTGGCGGGCTTGCCCCGCACGACTTCCAGCACCAGCCGCACCTTCTGGGCCGACATGCGGATGCCGCGCTGGACCGAGCGAACTTCGACGCCGGCCATCAGCGGGCCCCCGTGGCTTTTTCACCGCGGGCGGTATGCCCGCGGAACAGGCGGGTGAGCGCGAACTCGCCCAGCTTGTGACCGACCATGTTCTCGGTGACGTAGATGGGCACGTGGCGGCGGCCGTCGTGCACGGCGATCGTGTGGCCGACCATCTCGGGAAAGATGGTCGAGTCGCGCGACCAGGTGCGCAGCACCTCCTTGCGGCCGCCGGAGTTCATCGCCACGATGCGCTTCATCAGTTTCGGATCCACGAAGGGACCCTTCTTCAGGCTTCTACTCATTTGGTGCGCTTCCTCACGATGAACTTGTCGGTGGCCTTGCGGTGGCGGGTCTTCTTGCCCATCGCGATTTTGCCCCACTTCGTCTGGGGCTGGCCGCCGATCGGCGCCTTGCCCTCACCCCCGCCGTGGGGATGGTCGCGCGGGTTCATCGCCGCGCCGCGCACCGTGGGCCGGAAGCCCATGTGCCGCGTGCGCCCGGCTTTGCCGACGCTGATCGTGGCGTGCTCGGGATTGCCGACCTGTCCCAGGGTGGCCATGCATTCGACGTGGATCAGGCGCACCTCGCTGGAGGGCAGCCGCACCTGGGCCCAGTCACTTTCTTTGGCCATCAACTGCGCCCCGCCGCCGGCGCCGCGCACGAGTTGGCCGCCGCGGCCGGGTTTCAGCTCAATGTTGTGGATGATCGAGCCGACCGGGATGTCGCGCAGCGCCAGGGCGTTGCCAGGCGAGAGGTCAGCTTCGGGCCCGGAGCTGAGCCGCATGCCAACGCGCACGCCGACGGGCGCCAGGATGTAGCGACGCTCCTGGTCGGCGTACTCGATCAGCGCAATCCGCGCGCTGCGGTTGGGGTCGTATTCGATCGCGATGACGCGCCCGGGGACACCGATCTTGTTGCGCTTCCAGTCGATGATGCGGTACAGGCGCTTGTGGCCGCCGCCGCGGTGACGGGTGGTGATGCGGCCGTTGTTGTTGCGCCCGGCGGTCTTTTTGAGCGGCTCGGTGAGCGCGCGCTCGGGTTTGGTTTTGGTGATCTCGTCGAAGGTCGACACGGACATGCCGCGCCGGCCGGGCGAGGTCGGTTTGTAGTTCTTGACGGGCATCGGCTTCCTTTTCTAAACCCCTTCGAAGAGGTCGAGCCGTTGGCCGGCCCGCAACGTCACGATGGCTTTTTTCCAGGACCGCGTCATGCCCACCGAGCGGCCGCGGCGGCGCTCCTTGCCTGGCACGCGCAGGATGTTGACGGTGAGGACCTGGACCTTCTTGTTCGCGAAGACTTCCTCGATGGCGTGCTTGATCTGAATTTTGTTGGCGTCGGGCGCGACTTCGAACACGTATTTGCCAAGCTCGCCGAGCACGGTGCTCTTTTCGGAGACGACCGGCCGAACGATCGTGCTGAAGGCATTCAGTGAGCTCATTCGGCGGTCTCCTCAGGCTCGGTCGTCCGCGCCTCGCTTTCGCTCGCGCTCGGGTCGGCCTCAGCCTCGGGATCAGGTGTCCCTTTGCGCGCGCGCCGTGGCCGCGCGGCCGGCTCGGGTTCGGCAACGGCTTCTGGAAGCGGAACCTTTGAAGGTAGCGGGGAACCAAGCGGTTCGGCTTCCGCTGCGGGCGCAGGTCTGCCAGTCGCTTCCGTCGGCGAAGTAGACGGCACCATGGGTGAAGCGAGATCCGCGGTGAGCGTGCGCGTCAGCTCCTGCACGGCCGACTCGGTCAACACCATGCGCGGCAGGCGCAGAATGTCCAGCAGATTGAGCCCGTTCGGCGTCACCACGTGGACGTTGTCGAGGTTGCGCGCGGCCCGAAAGATCAGGTCGCTGCGCTCGCCCAGCACGACCAGGGCTCCGTCGGCAGCACCGAGCGTGGCCAGGGCGGCCAGCAGCGCCCTCGTCTTGCCAGCGTCGATCGTGAACGCGTCGACGATCGTCAGCGCATCTTCGGCAACCCGAGCCGAGAGCACCGAACGCAGCGCCAACCGGCGCATCTTGCGCGGCAAGGCCTTCTCGTACGAGCGTGGGTGCGGGCCGAAGACCACGCCACCACCGCGATAGTGGGGCGCGCGCTTCGAGCCCTGGCGCGCGTAGCCGGTGCCCTTCTGGCGGTACGGCTTCTTGCCGCCCCCGGCGACCTCGCCGCGTGTGCGTGTATCGTGCGTGCCCTGGCGGGCATTCGCCTGCTGCGTGACGACGGCCTGATGGACGACGGCCGGATTCGGCGTGATGCCGAACACGCGATCGTCCAGGTCAATCGTCCGCAGGACGCTGCCACGCAGGTCGACGACATTCGATCGCATGCCGTCTACCCCTCCAGACCCTTCTTGCGGATCATGATGAGCCCGCCGTTTGGCCCGGGAATGGCGCCGCGCAGCGCCACCAGGTTGCGCTCGGGGTCAACCGACAGGATGCGCAGGTTCTTGACGGTGATGCGGGCGTTGCCGAGGCGTCCGCCCATCCGCATTCCCTTGAATGTCCGACCTGGCGTGGTGCCCGAGCCGACCGAGCCCGAGTGGCGCCAGCGATCAGATTGGCCGTGTGTCTTCGGCCCGCCGTGAAAGTTGTGGCGCTTCATGACGCCGGCGAAGCCTTTGCCCTTGGACGTGCCGATGACGTCGACGATTTCGCCCTGCTCGAAGATGCTCGCGTCGATGCGGGCGCCCAGCTCGAGATCGTCCAGGCTATCGGCAGGCACTTCGCGCAGCGCTGAGAGGCCCTGCTTTTCGGGCAGGCCAGCCTTCTTCAGGTGGCCCTTTTGCGGCTTCGTCTGGCGATCCGTCTCCCCGAAGCCGAGTTGGACGGCCGTGTAGCCGTCGACGTCGGGGGTGCGCAGCTGCGTCACGAAGCAGGGGCCGGCCTCCACCAGCGTGGAAGCAGTGACAACACCGTTTTCGTCGAAGAGCCGGGTCATGCCCAGCTTTCGACCCAGCAAAGCCTGAATCATAGTTTGATTTCGATGTCTACACCGGCGGGTACGTTGAGGCGCATCAGCGCATCGACGGTCTTGGAGGTGGGCTCCAGGACGTCGATGAGCCGCTTGTGCGTGCGCATCTCGAATTGCTCTCGGGAGTCCTTGTCGATGAACGGGCCGCGGATGACAGTAAACCGCTCGATACGCGTCGGCAGCGGTACGGGGCCGGCCACAACCGCCCCCGTGCGCTCCGCCGTTTCGACGATCTGCTGCGCGGACTGGTCCAGGATCTTGTGATCGAACGCCTTCAATCGGATCCGGATGCGCTGCTTGGCCATAGGGCCTACTTGAGGACCTTCGTCACTGCGCCGGCGCCGACGGTTCGGCCGCCTTCGCGAATGGCGAACCGGAGTCCCTCTTCGATGGCGACCGGCGTGATCAGCTCGATCTCCATCTGCACGTTGTCACCCGGCATGACCATCTCCATCCCCTCGGGGATCTTGATGGTGCCGGTGACGTCGGTCGTGCGGACGTAGAACTGCGGCCGATAGCCATTGAAGAACGGAGTGTGGCGCCCGCCCTCCTCTTTCGAGAGTACGTAGACCTCGGCGTTGAACTGCGTGTGCGGGGTGATGCTGCCGGGCTTGGCCAGTACCTGGCCGCGCTCGACGTCCGTGCGCTCAATGCCCCGCAGCAGGCAGCCCACGTTGTCCCCGGCGATGCCACCCTCGGCGAGCGTCTTCTGGAACATCTCGACACCGGTGACGACCGTCTTGCGCACGACGCCGAAGCCGATGATCTCGATCTCTTCGCCCTGCTTGACCTTGCCGCGCTCGATGCGACCCGTGACGACGGTGCCGCGGCCCTTGATGCCGAAGACATCTTCGATGGGCATCAGGAACGGCCGGTCGACCGCGCGCTCAGGCGTTGGGATGTAGTCGTCGACGGCGTCCATCAGTTTGCGGATCGAGTCGTACTCTGGCGCGTCGTAGTCGGTGCTGTCCGACTCCAGTGCCTTGACGGCCGAACCACGAATGATCGGGATGTCGTCGCCCGGGAAGTGGTTCTTGGTGAGCAGCTCGCGCAGCTCCATCTCGACGAGCTCGAGCAGCTCCTCGTCTTCCATCAGGTCGACCTTGTTCAGGTAGACCACCACGGCGGGGACTTCCACCTGCCGGGCGAGGAGGATGTGCTCGCGGGTCTGGGGCATCGGGCCGTCAGGGGCCGAGACCACCAGGATGGCGCCGTCCATCTGGGCCGCGCCGGTGATCATGTTCTTGATGTAGTCCGCGTGGCCCGGGCAGTCCACGTGGGCGTAGTGGCGTTTGGCCGTTTCGTACTCGACGTGCGCGATGGCGATGGTGATGCCGCGCGCGCGCTCCTCGGGGGCTTTGTCGATCTCGGCGAAGGACGTGAACTTCGCTCCGCCCTTCATGCCGAGGACCTTGGTTATGGCCGCGGTCAACGTGGTCTTGCCGTGGTCGACGTGACCGATGGTGCCGACGTTTACGTGTGGCTTGTTGCGCTCGAAAATCTTCTTGGCCATGTTGCTTCTTTCCTACTTCCTCTCCCTCGGCTGAATTTAGCGTCCTGCTTTGGCGGCGATCGCCAGGCCGAAATCGCGTGGCACTTGCTGATAGTGCGAGAACTGCATGGAATATGTGGCGCGGCCCTGAGTCATGCTGCGCAGGTCTGTGGCATAGCCGAACATCTCGGCCAGCGGAACTTTGGCACGTACGACCTGCGCGTTGCCGCGCGGCTCCATGCCCTCCACCTGTCCTCGGCGACTGTTCAGGTCGCCCATGACGTCGCCCAGGAAATCGTCGGCCGTCGTTACTTCCACCTCCATCATCGGTTCGAGCAGGACCGGGCTGGCTTTGCGCAGCGCAGCCTTCGTCGTTTGTGACGCGGCGATCTTGAAGGCCATCTCGTTCGAGTCGACCTCGTGGTACGAGCCATCGACCGCGGTCACTTTCAGGTCGACCATCGGGTAGTTGGCGATCACGCCACCCTCGACCGCCTCACGCGAGCCAGCCTCGACCGCCGTCGAGTACTCGCGCGGCAGTTTGCCGCCGACGATCTTCCATTCGTACTGAATTCCTGAACCCGGCGGCAGTGGCTCGACTATCAATTCGACGTCGCCATACATGCCGTGGCCGCCCGTCTGGCGCTTGAACGGCTCGCGCGCCATCGCCCGCTGGGTGATCGTCTCGCGGTACGCGACCTGCGGGCGGCCGACGTTGGCGTCGACGTGGTGCTCGCGCATCAGGCGGTCGACGAGCACCTCCAGGTGGAGCTCGCCCATCCCAGCGATGATGGTCTGGCCGGTTTCCACGTCGCTGTTGACACGGAAGGTCGGATCCTCGTCCATGAGCTTGCCCAGGGCGATGCCCATGCGGTCCTGGTCTTGCTTCGTCTTCGGCTCGATCGCCACGCGGATGACCGGCTCGGGGAAGGTGATCGCCTCGAGCACGATCGGCCGGTCCTCGTCGCACAGCGTGTCGCCGGTGACGGTGCCCTTGGGCCCGACGATCGCGGCGATCTCGCCCGCCCTGCACTCCGGTATGTCCTTGCGCTCGTTGGCGTGCAACTGCACCAGGCGACCGACGCGCTCGCGCTGGTCGCGGGTCGAGTTGTACGCGTACGAGCCAGTCTTCAGCGTCCCCGAGTACACGCGAATGAACGCGAGCTTGCCGACGAACGGGTCGGTGACGATCTTGAAGGCCAGCGCGCAGAACGGATCGTTCGGGTCAGGCCGACGAATCTCCTGCTCGCCGGTACGCGGGTTGGTGCCGGTCATCGGCGGGACGTCCATCGGCGACGGCAAGTAGTCGACCACCGCGTCCAGCAGCGGTCGCACGCCCTTGTTCTTCAGCGCGCTGCCGTTGAGGATCGGGACCAGCTTGCCCGAGATCGTGGCCTTGCGTAGCGCGGCCTTCAACTCGGGGACGCCGATTTCTTCCTCGGCGAAAAACCGCTCGAGCAGCACGTCGTCGAATTCGACGATCTTTTCGATCGCCGCCAGGCGGGCACGCTTGGCTTCGTCCTCGAATTCGGGCGGGATCGGCCCCGACTCGACGGGATCGTTGGGCTTCTCGCCAAAGGTGAGCGCCTTCTGCTCGAGCACGTCGATGATGCCCTGATAGTTGCCCTCGGCGCCCATCGGGATCAGGATCGGGACCGGGTTGGCGCCCAGGCGATCCACGATCATCTGCAAGGTGCGCTCGAAGCTGGCGCCGACGCGGTCCATCTTGTTGACGAAGCAGATGCGCGGCACGCTGTACTTGTCTGCCTGGCGCCAGACCGTCTCGGATTGAGGCTCGACGCCCGCGACCGCATCGAAGACGACCACGCCACCATCCAGGACGCGCAGGGACCGCTCGACTTCGACCGTGAAGTCGACGTGACCGGGCGTGTCGATGATATTGATGCGGTAGCCCTTCCACTCGGCCGTGGTCGCGGCAGCCGTAATAGTGATGCCGCGCTCGCGCTCCTGTTCCATCCAGTCCATGGTGGCCGTGCCCTCATGGACCTCACCGATTTTGTAGGTCCGACCGGTGTAGTAGAGGATGCGCTCGGTAGTGGTGGTCTTGCCCGCATCAATGTGGGCGATGATGCCGATATTTCGGGTGCGTTCGAGATCAATGTCTGCCATGAGTTGTTTCTTCGGCTAGTTACCAGCGGTAGTGCGAAAACGCCTTGTTTGCCTCCGCCATACGATGGGTCTCATCGCGTTTGCGGATGGTTGGTCCAGTATTGTTTGACGCGTCCAGGAGCTCGGACGCGAGTTTGTCGGCCATGCTCTTGCCACCGCGGGCGCGCGCCGAGGCGATCAGCCAGCGCATCGCCAGCGATTGCTTGCGGTCGCCTTTGATTTCCACGGGCACCTGGTACGTTGCGCCGCCAACCCGGCGGGGCTTGACTTCGAGCAGCGGCGTGGCATTGCGCATCGCCAGATCGAACACGTCGATGGGACTGCGGCGGGCCTGCTTCTCGATGCTGTCCATCGCCGTATAGACGATGCGCTCGGCGAGGCTCTTCTTGCCGTTGAGCATGAGCTTGTTCATGAAGCGCGTGAGGGTGCGGCTGCCGAAGCGCGGATCGGCGGGCACTTCTCTTTTTATGACGCGCGCGCGACGTGGCATTCTGTCTCCACTGCAGAAACCGTCTAGCCACGATTCCGGGCCGGCAGCTTCTAACGAACGAGCCTTTTTCAAGCGGTACAGAGGACCGTCGCGACGATGCGACGTTCATGCAAATACCTGCTCTGAGGTGGCTCAGAGGCCTATTGCCTGCTCGTTTGCGTGAGCAGGCCCAATATGTCTCGGCTCACCTCGTGGAGGTGAGGCCCCGCATGAAAAACGGCTACCTTGCGGGAGCCTTTGGAGCTTTCGCCCCGTACTTCGACCGACCCTGCTTGCGGTCCTTGACGCCGCCCGCGTCCAGCGCCCCGCGCACGATGTGGTATCGCACACCGGGCAGATCCTTAACGCGACCGCCCCGCACCAGCACGACCGAGTGCTCCTGCAGGTTGTGCCCCTCACCGGGAATGTAGGCCGTCACTTCCATACCGTTGGTCAGTCGAACGCGCGCGATCTTACGCAGCGCCGAGTTGGGCTTTTTTGGCGTCATCGTGCGAACCTGCACGCAGACGCCCCGCTTCAGCGGGTTGCCTTTCGGAACCGCGTACCGACGCTGGCGCAGTGCGTTGTAGTTGAACCGCAGCGCTGGCGCAGCCGTCTTTTTCTGGAGCTTTGTGCGCCCCTTGCGCACGAGTTGACTGATCGTCGGCAATGAGCTAGACCTTCCCTACCCTTCTCGAGGACACCAATCGATAATTCTACGGTTGTCGCCTACTCGGCAGCAACTTCGCGGCGCCGCGCAAGTGTATCGCAAGCACAAGTGTGGGCGTGCGCATTGTCATACCACGAGGCGGGCGAGCGGCTCGCCCGCATCGTGGGCCTGCTCCGCAGAGGAGCAGAACGCGCGAATGCGGGCGAGTTCGAGACTATTCGGGGATCGGCAGCACTTCGGCGAGGTCGTCGTCGTCCAGCAATTCCTCGTCGTCCTCGTCGTCTTCGAGGTCTTCGAGGCGCGTGGGCACGGCGGGGACGCCGACGGCGACGAGGTCGCCGCTGAGCGGGCCGCCGAGCGTTACTGGCTGGCCGTCCTCCAGGATCAGGCCAGCCGGCAGCGGCCCGGCTTCG
>Ga0070730_10001273_pt1 | contig 24652 bp, 18 predicted proteins | sample Coa_R1_3_FD_66447 | JGI IMG/M metagenome (GOLD analysis project Ga0070730, IMG submission 66447) | Surface soil microbial communities from Centralia Pennsylvania, which are recovering from an underground coalmine fire - Coalmine... | ecosystem: Environmental > Terrestrial > Soil > Unclassified ... | reverse complement strand
CCGGCTGTCCCTCCCCACAAGGGGGAGGGAGGTACTGCTCCGAGGGCGATTGTATTGGCGGGGCCGGCGCGCTATCTCCCGCGCCCCTTTTGAAATTCATACCGTTGCGGCGGGAAGGCTCATTTCATGCGTGCGGATATCGAGGCCATGGCGGCCGATATCGAGCAGTCCATCGGACTGCTCAGGAGGCGTCTTTGACTGGGAACCGGCGCTGAGGCGACTGGATGAGATGAACGCCCGGGTCGAGGACCCGGCGTTCTGGAACGACGCCGAGGCCGCCCAGACGCTGATGCGCGAGCGCACCCACCTGGCGACCCAGGTCGAGGCGGTCCGCAAGCTGGAGCGCGAGCTCTCCGATGCGCTGGAATTCGCCGAGATGGCGCAGGCCGAGGGCGACGAGGCTTCGCTGAACGACGTCACCGGCCAGCTGGCCGCGCTCAAGGCCTTCGCCGCCAAGGCCGAGCTGGAGGCGCTGCTCTCGGGCGAGGCCGACGGCGCCGACGCCTATCTGGAGGTCAACGCCGGGGCCGGCGGCACCGAGTCCACCGACTGGGCCAACATGCTGCTGCGCATGTACACCCGCTGGGCGTCCGCCCACGACATGACCATCGATGTGATCGAGGAGACCGACGGCGACCAGGTCGGCATCAAGTCGGCGACGGTGAAGATCAGCGGCGCCAACGCCTACGGCTGGCTGAAGACCGAGGCGGGCGTCCACCGCCTGGTGCGCATCTCGCCCTTCGACGCCGCCGCCAAGCGCCACACCAGCTTCGCCTCGATCTGGGTCTACCCGGTGGTCGACGACAAGATCGAGATCGACATCAACCCGGCCGACGTGCGCACCGACACCTACCGGGCCAGCGGCGCGGGCGGCCAGCACGTCAACAAGACCGACTCGGCCGTGCGCCTGACCCACATTCCCACCGGCATCGTCGTCGCCTGCCAGAACCAGCGCTCACAGCACCAGAACCGCGACCAGGCGTGGAAGATGCTGCGGGCCCGGCTCTATGAGGCCGAGCTGCAGAAGCGCGAGGCGGCGGCGCAGGCGGTGGAGGACCAGAAGACCGACATCGGCTGGGGCCACCAGATCCGCTCCTACGTCCTGCAGCCCTACCAGATGGTCAAGGACCTGCGCACCGACGTCGAGACCTCCGACACCGCCGGCGTCCTCGACGGCGACCTCGACCGCTTCATGGCCGCTTCGCTGGCGCAGCGGGTAGGGGCGACCCGCGAGGTCGAGGACGCGGCGTAACGGACCGCCGGCGTCCCGCCGGCTCTTTTGAGGCAAGCAAGAGCCGGCGGGACGCCGGCGCTCCGAAGCGCTCCGGCTACAGCGCCTGGGCGGCCGCCAGGACCTCGGCGACGTGGCCGGGGACTTTCACCTTGCGCCAGACGCGGGCGATCTTGCCCTGCGGGTCGATGAGGAAGGTCGAGCGGTCGATGCCCATGTACTTGCGGCCGTACATGCTCTTCTCCACCCACACGCCGAACGCCTCGACCGCCTTGCCGTCGGTGTCGGCGGCCAGCGGGAAGTTCAGGTCGTACTTGGCCTTGAACTTCTCGTGGCTGAGGACGGTGTCCTTGGAGACGCCGATCACCGTGGCGCCGGCCTTGGCGAAGGCGTCGGCGGCCTCCGCGAACCCCTTGGCCTCGCTGGTGCAGCCGCTGGTGTCGTCCTTGGGGTAGAAGTAAAGCACCACCTTCCTGCCCTTGAGCGCGCCCAGGGCGGCGCGGCCGGCGGCGTCGGTCGGCAGGTCGAAGTTCGGCGCCGGATCGCCGGCCTCGAGTTTCGCGGTCATGGGATTCCCCTTTCTTTCTTGATCAGGTAACGACGAGTCTCTTGCGGGCGTTGCCCTTGCGCAGCTCGGCCTCGGGACCGGGCAGCGAGACGACCGCCGCAGCGTCGGTGACCTTGACGCCGTCGATGCGGAATGCCCCGCCGGCGATCTGCCGTCGGGCGTCGCCCTTGGAGGTCGCGAAGCCAGCGGCGATCATCAGGTCGGCGTAGGACATCGCCCCGATCTCGGCCGCCGGCGCCTCGACTGTCGGCAGGTCGCTGGAGAGGCGGCCCTCCTCGAACGCGGCCCTGGCGGCGGCGGCGGCGGTCTCGGCGGCCTCGCGGCCGTGCAGCATCGTCGTCGCCTCGCCCGCGAGCACCTTCTTGGCCTCGTTGATCTCCGCCCCCTGCAACGCCTCGAGGCGGGCGATCTCGGCGAGGGGCAGGTCGGTGAACAGGCGCAGGAAGCGGCCGACGTCGGCGTCCTCGGTGTTGCGCCAGAACTGCCAGTAGTCGTAGGGGCTGCGCATGTCGGCGTTGAGCCAGACCGCGCCGTCCACGGTCTTGCCCATCTTCACCCCCGAGGCGGTGGTGACGAGCGGCGCGGTGACGCCGAACGCGGCCTTGGCCTCCAGGCGGCGGATCAGGTCGATGCCGTTGACGATGTTGCCCCACTGCTCGGACCCGCCGAACTGCAGCGTGCAGTCGTAGCGCCGGTTGAGCTCCAGGAAGTCGGCCGCCTGCATCAGCATGTAGTTGAACTCGAGGAAGGTCAGCGGCAGCTCGTTGTCGATACGGCTGCGCACGAACTCCAGGTTCAGCATCTTGTTGATGGTGAAGTGGACGCCGTAGTCGCGCAGGAACTCGATGTAGCCGAGCTTCTCCAGCCACTCGGCGTTGTTGACCATGACAGCGTCGGTCGGGCCCTCGCCGAAGGCGAGGAAGGGCGCGAACGCCCGGCGGATGCCGGCGATGTTGGCGGCGATCTCGGCGTCGCTGAGCAGGGGCCGCTGGGTGGCCTTGTCGGAGGGATCGCCGACCTTGGTGGTGCCGCCGCCCATCAGGACAATCGGCCGGTGGCCGGTCTGCTGCAGGCGGCGCAGGGTCATGATCTGCACCAGGCTGCCGACGTGCAGGCTGGGGGCGGTGGCGTCGAAGCCGATGTAGGCCGAGATCGGCCCCTTCAGCGCCGCCTCGTCCAGGCCCTCGAGGTCGGTGGCCTGGTAGACATGGCCGCGCTCGAGCAGGGCTCGGACGAGGTCCGAGCGCGGTTTGAACGGGGCAGGGTCTTGGACGGACATTGGACGGCTCCTTTTGGGATAGGGGGTCGGAGACCGTCTCCTTGACTGAGCCGCCGCCGACCGGTGGGCGGCGGACATGACTGACCGGCCGCTCGCTACAGGGGCGAGCGGTAGTAGCGGCGGGCGAGGGGCGCGCGGGTCGGCATGGCCGCTAGCTACCGGGCCGGGGCCATGGCAGTCAAGGCGCGATGCGAGTCCTCGGCTTCATGACCGGAACATCCCTCGACGCGGTGGACATGGCCGTGGTCGAGACCGACGGCGAGGCGATCCTGGCGATGGGGCCGGCGGGCGAGCGCAAGCTCGATCCCGAGACCCGCGGGTGCGTCGAGGCGGCGATCGAGGCGGCGCGGGGCTGGGCCTGGGGCGCCGCGCCGCCGGCGGCGTTCGCGGCGGCGGCGTGGGCGGTTGCGGAGGCGCACCGGGCGGCGGCAGAGGCGTTCCTGGCCGACAAGCGGGTGGATCGGGGCTCGATCGATCTGATCGGCGTGCACGGCCAGACCGTCCTGCACGAGCCGCCGACGCCGACCCGCGCCGAGGGCCGGACGGTGCAGCTGATCGACGCGCAGGGCCTGGCCGACGCCCTGCGCCTGCCTGTCGCCCACGACTTCCGCACCGCCGATGTCGCCGCCGGCGGCCAGGGCGCGCCGCTGGCGCCGGTCTACCACGGGGCCCTGGTCCGCTGGTCGGGGCTGGAGGGGCCGGTCGCGGTGCTCAACCTGGGCGGGGTTGCCAACGTCACCCTGGTCCTCCCCGACGGGACCCTGGAGGCCTACGACACCGGCCCGGCCAACGGCATGATCGACCTCTGGGTCCAGGCGCGCACGACGGCCCGCTGCGACGAGGACGGCGCCCTGGCGCGGGCCGGGCGGGTCGACGAAGGCGTGCTGGCGGTCTATCTGGCGCACCCCTATTTCCAGACATCGGGCCCCAAGTCCCTGGACCGGTTCGACTTTTCCCTGGAGCCGGTGGAGCGTCTGTCGCTGCAGGACGGCGCGGCGACGCTGACCGCCTTCGCCGCCGAGTCGGTCGCGCTGGGCCTTAGGAGTCTTCGCCGGGCGCCGACGCGGGTCATCGCCTGCGGCGGCGGGCGTCTCAACCCGGCGCTGATGGACGCCATCCGCGCGCGCCTGGCGGCGCCGGTGGAGGCGGCCGAAGTGGTGGGCTGGCGCGGCGATTCCATCGAGGCCGAGGCCTTCGCCTACCTTGCCGCACGCACCGCCCGGGCGTTGCCGATCTCCTTTCCCGCGACGACCGGCGTCCCCGCGCCGATCACCGGCGGCCGGATCGTCCGGCCTTCATGGCCGCGGTGATCGCCTCGGCGAGCGGCGATTCGAAGAGGGACTCCAGGGGCGCGGCGATCCGCCGGCGCCAGTTGGACCGCTCGCGGTCGGTGCCGGGCAGGTTGACCGCGATCCGCTCGCCGGCGAGGTCCTCGACCTGGGCGACGGCGAGGGCGGCGCTCGAGGCGGCGATGAAGGCGTGGATCGCGGCGGCGAGAGCCGGCGTGAGGGGGCCGACTGGATCGGTGTCGTCGTCGATCAGGCCTTCGCGGGCGAGAGCGACCGAGAGGGCGCGCCGGTCGTCGGCCCGCTCGGCGCGGGCGGCGTCCGCCTCGGCCGGGCTCGTCAGGCCGAGCTTGAGCCGCTCGGCGATGTCGGCGCCCTCCCACCAGCCGGCCAGGGGCGGAAGATCGTGGGTGGCGACGCAGGCCATGGCCGGACGCGGCCAGGCCCCGGGCGGTGTGAAGCCAGCGCTGTCGCGCTCGAAGGGGAGGACGCGGTAGCTGAAGGCGCCGGCGTCCCACAGCCGCTGGCGGAAGCCCTCGGGGACCGAGCCCAGATCCTCGCCGATCACCAGGCATCTGGCCCGCTCGCTCTCCAGGGCGAGGACGGCCAGCAGGTCGTCGAAGGGGAAATCGACATAGGCGCCCTCGGCGCCGCCGGCGCCGTCGGGAATCCAGAACTGGCGGGCGAGGCCCATGACGTGGTCGATGCGCAGGGCCCCGGCGTGGCGCATGTTGGCGGCGAAGAGCTCGCTCATGGCGCGGTAGCCGTCCTGGCGCAGGCGGTGCGGGTCGAAGGGCGGTAGACCCCAGATTTGGCCTTGGGGGCCGAAGGGATCGGGCGGCGCGCCGATCGAGACCCTCTGGGCGACCAGGGCGGCCTGGTCCCACAACTCCGCCCCTTCGGGCGCCGCGCCGACCGCGAGGTCGCGGCAGAGACCGATCGCCAGACCGGACGCGCGCCCAGCGGCGGCCGCCAGCTGGGTGTCGCACAGCCATTGCAGCCAGGCGTGGAAGCGCAGGCGCCGGGGCTCCCCCGGCCGGCCTTCGGCCATGGTCTGGAACAGGCAGAAGCGCTGCAGCCGCTCGCCGCCCGCGGCGACGAACGCCTCGAAGGCGGGGCCCGGCGGCGCGGCCGCGAAGGCGGCTTCGAGGGCGGCGGCCTTGAAGGCCCAGACCCGCGGGTAGTCGACGGCGGCGAGGCCGGCGAGCGCCCGCGCGCCCTCCTGGAAACCGATAGCGCCGGGGACCTCATGCAGGTCCAGGTACAGCGGGTCGAGGAAGCGGCGGTCGGAGGGATAGTAGGGGCTGGCGCGCTCGCGATCGCCGGGGAAGAGGGCGTGCAGCGGGTTGATCCCCAGGACCGCGGCGCCGCGCGCGGCCGCCGCTTCGCCGAGGGCGCCCAGGGTGGTGAAGTCGCCGACGCCCTGGTCTCCGGTCCTCCGTATACTGTAGACCTGGGCCGTCACCCCCCAGAGGCGGCCACCCTCGCGAAGGGCCTCGGGTGCATGGCAGGCGGGCGGGGCGACGATCAGCCGGCAGGGATCGTCCGGCCGGTCCTCGCGGCGCAGCGTGTAGACGCCGGGATCGAGCGCCGGCAGCGCCAGCTCCAGCCGCCGGACCCTGCGTCCGTCACAGGCGCGGACCGCGCCTTCCCAGCCCGTTGTCGGCGAGGCGGGGAGGCGGAGGCGCTCGCCGGCCTCGTCCTCGACGGTCAGCCAGGTGTGCGGCGCAGGCGCGCCCTCGTCGATGGCGAGGCCGACCGCGATGGGCTCGCCCACCCGGGCGGTGAGGACGAAGGGCAGGGGGCGGCGGTCGCGGTCGTCGGCCAGCGCGTGCAGGGACTGCAGGGCCTGGTGGTTGGAGGCGCCCGGCAGGCCCATGGCGGCGAGGAGGGCGATGTGGGTGTCGCGCCCGACGGCGTGGCGTACGCCGTCGAGACTTGTCCAGTCCGGCGCCACGCCCGCGGCCGAGGCCAGGCGGGCGAGGACGGCGTCGGCGACCCCGCGAGGCCGGCGGGACGGCGCCGCGGTCTCCGCGAGCACGACCACCGAGCGCGCCGCCACCGGCAGCGCTTCCGCTTCGACCTCGCCGCCGCGCGCCGGATCGGCGCTGTCGGCCAGCAGGGTCCAGCAGACGCCGTCGCGCAGCGCGGGGAGAGCCAACCCGACGCCCTCCGGTCCCCGGTGAACGGCCACGATCACCCGGTCCAATTCCTCGCCGACGGGTTCGGCGAGGATCATGACCAGGGTCTCGCCGGCGGGATCGTTCCAGTCGCCCTCGGCCAGGGGCTCGCCGACGGCGGTCCGCCAGGCGACGTCGAGATAGGGCGTGCCGCCGACTGGGGCGCCGGTCAGGAAACGGTCGGCGCGGAGGGCGGGATGGTCGCGGCGGATTGCGGCCAGACGCGCCGCGAAATCGATGAGGTCCTGGTCGGCGCCGGCCCAGTCCAGCCACCCGATCGGTCCCTCCTGCGCGTAGGCGTTGTTGTTTCCCCCCTGGGTCCGGCCGAGCTCCGCGCCCATGGCCAGCATCGGCGTTCCCCGCGCCAGCAGCAGCGTCGCGAGGAGGGCGCGCTGGTCGGCGAGGCGCGCGGCGGCCACCGCCGGGTCGGCGCTCGGCCCCTCGACGCCATGGTTCCAGGAGAGGTTGTGGCCGGTCCCGTCGCGGTTCGCTTCGCCGTTGGCTTCGTTGTGCTTGTCCCTGAAGGCGACGAGGTCGGCGAGGGTGAAGCCGTCGTGCGAGACCACGAAATTGACGCTCCGCGACGGCCGCCGGTCGGCGAAGAGGTCCTCCGAGCCGGCCAGGCGCCGGGAGAGCTCGCCGAGCGGGACCGCGTCGCCCCGCCAGAAGCCCCGCGCGGTGTCGCGGAAGCGGTCGTTCCACTCGCCCCAGGCGCCCGGAAAGCGGCCGAGCTGGTAGCCGTCCGGGCCGACGTCCCACGGCTCGGCGATGAGCTTGAGGACGCGCAGGTCAGGGTCCTGGGCGATGGCGGCCAGGAGTGGAGCGGCGGGATCGAAGCCGCCGCCCCAGCGGCCCATCGTCGTGGCGAGGTCGAAGCGGAAGCCGGCGACGCCGCCCAGCCGCCGCCATGCCCGCAGGGCGTCCATGGCGAGGCGCAGACCCGGCCCGGCGTTCAGGTTCAGGGTCGAGCCGGTGCCGGCGTCGTTCAGGTAGGCGGCCGGATCGTCCGGCGCGAGGCGGTAGTAGGCGGCGTTGCCCAGGCCGCGCAGGGAAAGGGTGGGGCCGAGCGCGTCGCCCTCGCCGGTGTGGTTCAGGACCACGTCGACGAGCGTCTCGATGCCCGACGCGGCGAGGGCGGCGACGGCCTCGCGGACCTCGTCCCAGCCGCCCGGCGCCAGGCGCGGGTCGGGGGCGAGGAGGGCGACCGGGTTGTAGCCCCAGGCGTTGGCGAGGCCGAGCGGCGGCAGGTGGCGCTCGTCGATCCAGGCGGCGCACGGCATCACCTCGACGGTGGTCACGCCGAGCCGCTTCAGGTGGGCGACAGCCGCCGGGTGGGCGAGGCCGGCGAACGTGCCCCGCAGCCCTTCCGGAATGTCGGGGTGGGCGCGGGTGAAGCCGCGCACGTGCAGCTCATAGACCACCGTCTCGCCCCAGGGGACGCCGAGCGGATGGATGAGGGGCGCGGTCGTGAGCGCCTGGGCCGGCCGCGTGACGACGGCCTTGGGCATGACAGGCGCGCTGTCGACGTCGTCGAAGCTGGAGCCGCCCTGGGGATCGCCGGGGCGATAGGCGAACATCGTGGGGTCGACGGAGAAGGGACGGTCGATCGCCAGCGCGTAGGGGTCGAGCAGAAGCTTGTGCGGGTTGAAGCGGTGGCCATGCTCGGGGGCGAAGGGGCCGTGGGCGCGCAGGCCGTAGCGAGCGCCCTCGCCCACCCCCTGGACGTGGCCGTGGAACACCGGGCCGGTGCGCGCCGGGAGTCGGATGCGGGCGGTCTCGCGCTCGCCGGCCGCGTCGAACAGGCAAAGCTCGACGGCCTCGGCGTGGGCGGACCATACCGCGACGTTGATCCCGGTGGCGGTGAGGCTGGCGCCCAGGGGTTCGGGCTCGCCCTCGGTGACGGCGCCGGCCGGGCGTTCCACGCTCAGCCCTCTGCCCGCTCGGCCGCCAGACCCCGGAAGAGGTCGGCGTAGAGCCTCGCCGGCCCTGCCCAGGAGACGTCGGTGGCCATGCCGTTGGCCTGCAGCCGCCGCCAGGCCGGCCTGTCGCGATAGAGGGCGGCGGCGCGGCGGATGGCGTGCTCCAGCATGGGGGCGTTGACCGGCCCGAATTGCACGCCGGTCGCCGAGCCGGCCGCCATCGCCATCGGCGAGGCGTCGATGACGGTGTCGGCGAGGCCGCCGACCCGCGCCACCACCGGCACGGCGCCATAGCGCAGGGCGCACAGCTGGGTGAGGCCGCAGGGCTCGAAGCGCGAGGGGACCAGCAGGGCGTCGGCGCCGGCCTGGATCCTGTGGGCCGCGGTCTCGTGATAGCCGAGCAGGCAGGCGACGCGGCCTGGATGGGCCGACGCGGCGGCGGCGAAGGCGGCCTGGAGCGGGGCGTCGCCCGACCCCAGCACCGCCAGCTGCGCGCCCTCGGCCAGCAGGGTTGGCAGGGCCGCCAGCAGCAGATCCAGGCCCTTCTGCCAGGTGAGGCGGCTGACCACGCCGAACAGCATCGCGCCCCGATCGGGGTCGAGCCCCATCATGGCCTGCAGTCCGGCCTTGTTCGCCGCGCGCGCCGCCGGCTTCCTGCGATCATAGGGGGTGGCGATCAGGGGATCGTGGGCGGGGTCCCAGGCTGTGACGTCGATGCCGTTGAGAATGCCGCTCAGGCGGTCGGCGCGCCCGCGCAGCAGCCCGTCCAGGCCCATGCCGCCCTCGGGCGTGCAGATCTCGGCGGCGTAGGTCGGCGAGACGGTGGTGATGCGGTCCGAGAGCCGCACCCCCGCCTTCAGATAGCCGACGCCGCCGTAGTATTCGACGCCGTCGACGCTGAGGGCGGCGGGCGGCAGGCCGAGGGAAGGGAGCAGGCGACGCTCGAACTTTCCCTGGAAGGCGAGGTTGTGCACCGTCATCACCGTGCCGGGGCGGGGACGGCCGCTGTACTGCAGATAGGCGGCCGCGAGCCCGGCCGGCCAGTCGTGGGCGTGGACGACATCGGGCCTGAAGGCCGGGAGCAGGCCGAGGCCGAGGTCGGCGCCGGCGCGTGACAGGGCGGCGAACCGCAACGCGTTGTCGGGCCAGTCGACGCCGCGGGCGTCGCCGTAGGGGCCGCCGGCGCGGACGAAGAGATGAGGGGCGTCGAGGACGAAGAGGTCGAGTCCGGCGACGACCCCGGACACCAGGCGCGCGCGTCCGCCGAAAAGATCAGTATACTGATGGACCTCGCTCGCGTCCCCGACCGCGCGCAGCACTTCCGCATAGCCGGGAACCAGGGTGGTCACCTTCACCCCCTCGCCGGCGAGCGCGGCGGGAAGGGCGCCGGTCACATCGGCGAGGCCGCCGGTCTTGATCAGCGGGTAGAGTTCGGGCGCGACGGCGAGGACGTTTGTCCCCGTCATGCGTCCAGCTTGTCGATCATCGTCTGGGTGATCAGGCACACGCCGCCTTCGGATCGACGGAAACGCTGGCTGTCAAGCAGCGGATCGTCGCCGACGATGAGGCCCTCGGGGATGCGCACGCCGCGGTCGATGATGACGTTGCGCAGGCGCGCCGAGCGGCCGACCTCGACGCCCGGTAGCACCACGGCCAACTCCACGGTGGCGTAGGAATTGACCCTGACGTTGTTGAACAGGAGCGAACGCCAGACGGTGGCTCCGGAGACCACGCACCCCCCAGCGACGAGGGACGCCACCGCTGAACCCCGGCGGCCGGGATGGTCGTGCACGAACTTGGCCGGGGCGATCATCTCACTGTAGGTCCAGATCGGCCAGCTGCGGTCGTAGAGATCGAGGTCGGGCACCACTTCGGTGAGGTCGAGGTTGGCCGCGAAATAACTGTCGATGGTGCCGACGTCCCGCCAGTAGGCCGGCGCGCCGGCCTCGGTGCGGATGCAGGAGCGGCTGAAGGGATGGGCCACCGCCTTCCCCTGCTTCACCAGCCGCGGAATGATGTCCTTGCCGAAGTCGTGGGTGGAGTTGCGATCGGCGGCGTCGCGACGAAGCTCATCGGCGAGAAAGGCCGTATCGAAGACGTAGATGCCCATGCTGGCCAGGCTGACGTCGGGATTGCCCGGTGTCGCGGGCGGATCGGCCGGCTTCTCCAGGAACTCGACGATGCGGTCGTTGTCGTCCACCGACATGACGCCGAAGCCCGACGCCTCGGCGCGCGCGACCTCGATGCAGGCGACCGTCACGTCGGCCCCCTGGGCGACGTGCTGGCGCAGCATCGGCTCGAAGTCCATCTTGTAGATGTGGTCCCCGGCCATGACGATGATAAAGCGGGGCTCGTAGTCCTGGACGATGTCCAAGTTCTGGAACACCGCGTCGGCGGTGCCGAGATACCACTTCTCTTCCGACACCCGCTGGCTGGCGGGGAGAATGTCGAAGGTCTCGTTGCGCTCCGGCCGGAAGAAGTTCCAGCCGCGCTGCAGGTGGCGGATCAGGCTGTGGGCCTTGTACTGGGTGGCCACGGCGATGCGGCGGATGCCTGAGTTGAGGGCGTTGGAGAGGGCGAAGTCGATGATCCGGAACTTGCCGCCGAAGTAGACGGCCGGCTTGGCGCGCACGTCGGTCAGCTCCATCAGCCGGCTGCCGCGCCCGCCGGCGAGGACGTAGGCCATGGCCTGGCGCGACAGGGGCGCGACGCCGCCCGACATGGCCGACCTCCCTTGGTTTTCCACGTCCAACGCCATCGTAGCCCCTTCAGGTTCCCGCCTCTAACCGGAAATAGAGTGTGGCGAGCGGCGGCAGGGTGAGGAGGGCGGAGGCAGGAAGATCGTGCGCCGGGTGTGTCGTGGCCTCGACGCCGCCCAGGTTGCCCATCCCCGATCCGCCGTAGTCGGCGGCGTCCGAGTTGAAGATCTCGCGCCAGCGGCCGGCCGCGGGGAGGCCGATGCGGTAGCCGGTGCGGGGCACGGGGGTGAAGTTGCAGACGACGGCGACCGGCGCATCGCCCTCGCCGCCGAACCTCAGCCAGGCGGCGACGGACTGCGCGGCGTCGTCGACCACGATCCAGCGGAAGCCTTCGCCCTCGCAATCGCGCGCGTGCAGGGCGGGGGTGTCCCGATAGAGTCGGTTGAGGTCGCGCACCACGCGTTGCACGCCCGCGTGGAGCGGCTGCGAGAGGACCTGCCACTCGAGCTCGCCGTCGAAGTCCCACTCCCGCCGCTGGCCGAACTCCTGGCCCATGAACAGCAGCTTCTTGCCGGGATAGCCCCACATCCAGCCGTAGTAGGCGCGCAGGCCGGCGAACTGGCGCCAGTCGTCGCCCGGCATGCGGGTCAGGATCGAGCCTTTGCCGTGCACCACCTCGTCGTGGGAGAGGGGCAGGACGAAGTTCTCGCTGAAGGCGTAGAGTAGGCCGAAGGTCAGCCGGTCATGGTGGTGGCGGCGATGGACCGGGTCCTTGGACATGTAGTCCAGGGTGTCGTTCATCCAGCCCATGTTCCACTTGAAGTCGAAGCCCAGGCCGCCGTGATGCGCCGGCAGGGTGACGCCGGGCCAGCTGGTCGACTCCTCGGCCAGGGTCAGGCCGCCGGCCTCGCCGCCATGGACGAGGACATTGAGCTGCCTGAGGAAGGCTTCGGCCTCGCGGTTCTCGCGGCCACCCTCGGGGTTCGGCGACCACTCGCCCGGGCGGCGGGAGTAGTCGAGGTAGAGCATGGAGGCGACGGCGTCGACGCGCAGAGCGTCGATGTGGAACACCTCCAGCCAGTAGAGGGCGCTGGCCAGCAGGACATTGGCCACCTCCCGGCGGCCGAAGTCGTAGATCGCCGTGTTCCAGTCCGGATGAAAGCCCTTGCGGGGGTCGGCATACTCATAGAGCGCCGTGCCGTCGAAGCGGGCGAGGCCGTGCGGGTCGACCGGAAAGTGGGCCGGCACCCAGTCCATGATCACCGCGAGGCCGGCCTGGTGGGCGCGGTCGACCAGGCGCGCGAACCCGGCCGGATCGCCGAAACGGCGGGTGGGGGCGAAGAGGCCGATGGGCTGGTAGCCCCACGAGGCGTCCAGCGGATGCTCGGTGACGGGCATCAGCTCGAGATGGGTGAAGCCCATGTCGACGACGTAGGGGATCAGCGCGTCGGCGATCTCGTCGTAGGTCAGGAAGCGGCCATGCTCGCCGCGGCGCCACGACCCCAGATGGACCTCGTAGGTCGACATCGGCGTTCGCCGCGGATCGGCCGGCCGGGCGGCGCGATGAGAGTGGTCGTGCCAGGCGAAGCGGTCGATGCGTGACACCACCGAAGCGGTGGATGGGCGCAGTTCGGCCGCGAAGCCGAAGGGGTCGGCCTTGAGCGGCAGCAACCCACCATCCGGGCCGATGATCTCGTACTTGTAGACCGCGCCTTCCGTCAGGTCCGGCAGGAAGATCTCCCAGAGGCCGCTGTCGAGGCGCTTGCGCATCACATGCCGGCGGCCATCCCAGGCGTTGAAGTCGCCGACCAGGGCGACGCGGCGGGCCCGGGGCGCCCACACCGCGAAGCGCACCCCCTCCGCCCCCTCGTGGAGCGTCGGGTGGGCGCCCAGGCGCTCGAAGAGGCGGCGGTGCGTACCCTCCACCAGCAGGTGGTCGTCCAGCGGTCCCAGCACCGGGCCGAAGCGGTAGGGATCGTCGAGGTTCCAGGCGCCGGCGTTGTTGCGGGCGTACAGGCGATAGGCATCGTGTGCGGCGGCGCCCGGCGCCAGGCCCTCGAAGAGGCCGTCAGGATGACGCCGCTGCAGCGGGCAGGTCCAGGCCGTGGAGACGGCGCGGGCCTCCAGGCTCTCGGCGCCGGGGACGAAGGCGCGGATCACCAGGCCCTTGTCCGTCGCATGTGGCCCCAGCACCGCGAACGGATCGGCGTGGGCGCCCGCCGCGATGGCGACGACCTCGCGCTCGGGCAAGCGCCCGTCGGTCAAGTCTTCGGCGCCTGCGATTTGCGGAGGGCGTCCGTCATGCGCCTCATCCGTCTTCGGCCCGCGTTACTCGCTGGATATGCAGATTGGCCTGCGTATATCGTCCGTACGGCTATCGCAAGCGACGGTTCGCGGCAGATTTTCTTCGTGCGTGCCAAATCCCACAGACGAACGGGTCCAGCTGTTGTTAGGGATCGCGACGCCCAGGGGCCGGGCGGGCGGACGTGATCAACGAGAATGACGCTCGCCGTGATGCATCCCGCTCCGCAGTTTACCCTGAACCTCATCGGCCCGTTCCGGATGATCAGCCCGGCGGGCGAACGCGTGCCGATCTCCAGTCGCAAAGGCGCGGCGTTGATCGCCCTGCTGGCGCTGGCGGGCGAGGGCGAGCGCTCGCGGACCTGGTTGCAGGAGAAGCTCTGGGGCTCTCGCGATCCGGAGCATGGCAAGGCCAGCCTGAGGTCGGAGATATCGAATCTCAGGCGCGTCCTTGGTCGGCATTCCGCGACCCTGCTGGCCGCGGAGCGCGACCGGATAAGGCTGGATCTCGCGCAGGTGATCGTGGACGCGCACGCCTGGTTCAACGGCGAGGGCGCGCCTGATGGGAACGGCGCGTCCGTCGGCGACTTCCTCGAAGGGCTCGATCTGCCGGGAGAAGACGGGTTCGAGGATTGGCTCCGGGAGCGGAGAAGCGCCCTGCGGGACTGCGCCAGCCGGGTGACGCGCGCCAGGACCGGCCCGCCGGCGCCGAGGCGGTCGATCTGCGTGTTGCCGTTCGCCAACCGGAGCCCCGACGCCGAGCAGGACTATTTCAGCGACGGCGTCACCGAGGACATCATCACCGATCTTTCGAAGGTCTCGGCCCTGGCCGTCACCGCCAGGAACGTCGCGTTCGGCCTCAAGGGCAGGCCGATCGACGTGCGTCAGACGGCTTCCCGATTGGGCGTCGAGTACCTGCTCGGCGGCAGCGTGCGCCGATGCGGGACCCGCGTTCGCGTGACCGCGCACCTCATCGACGGCGCCACGGGCGATGAAACGTGGGCGGAACGCTGGGACCGGGACCTGGTCGACATCTTCGTCCTGCAGGACGAGATATCGCAGGCGGTGGTGGCCGCCCTGAGGCTGAAGCTTCTCCCCAACGAGAAGAAGGCGATCGAGCATCGGGGGACAAAGAACGCCGACGCCTACAGCCTCTATCTCATGGCGCGGCAATTGCGGTCGGCCGGCAACGAAGGCGACCCCAAGCGCGAGGAAGAGATCGTCCGCCTGACGGGCCGGGCGGTGGCGATCGATCCCGCCTATGCGCATGCCTGGACGCTGATGGCGCTGTCGCAGACCGTCCTTTGCTTCAACTACGGCCGGGGCGGGGAGGACGGCCTCCGCGCGGCGGAAAAGGCCTTGTCGCTGGATCCGGGCCTGGCCGACGCCCACGCGGTCAAGGCGAGGCACCTGGCGAAGATGGGCGACGCCGAGGGGGCCTGTGCGGCGCTCGAAACCGCGCTGCGGCTCGACCCGGAGTCGTGGGAGGCGAACAAGGGGGCGGCTCTGTTGCGCTTTCGCGAGCGCCGCTTCGATGAGGCGATTCGCCACCACGAAAAGGCGACCGAGCTCATGGAGACCGATTTCACATCGCCGATGATGCTCATCACCAGCCACTCGGCGCTGGGGAACCGCGAAGGGGCCCTCGCCGCGGCCCGGATCGCACTAGCGCGGGCCGAGAGCGCATCGCGCCGCGATGCCAGCAACGGGGCCGCCCTGGCGACTGGGTGCGTCGCGCTCGCCGCCCTCGGCGAGGCGGAGCAGGCGAGAGACTGGTCCCGGCGCGCCCTTCTCATCGATCCGAACAACATGGTGATGCGCTACAACCTGGCGTGCGCGCTGAGCAGGCATCTCGAGGACGCCGACGGGGCGGTGGAGCTGCTTGAGGACGTGCTGCCGCGGGCAGACGCGTTCTGGGTCAGTCAGACCAGGGTGGACCCGGACTTCGATCCGATCCGGAGCGACACGCGCTTCGCCGCCATGGTGTCGGCGGCGGAGTCGCGCCTCACGCCGCGCGACGCCGAACCGACCGCCGCCGCGTCCCTCTGAGCCCAGGGGCTTGTGCAAATTTTAAGTTTCCCGATCTATGGGTTCGGTAAGGCGCAGTTTGACCCATCATCTTGGGAGAACACCATGTCCACGCCACCCTTGCCGGCCCAGTCCGAGCGGCTTTCGTCCGCCGGATTCGGCCGGCTTTACAGGCTTGTCGTCAAGGATCCGCAGCTGGCGAGAGCGATTGCGCGGAGCATCGAGGAAAACCCGAGGGCCGCCCTCTATCATGCGTTCAGGCTGACGAAGGCGCAGAAGGCGGCGATCGACAATACGACTGACGAGGAGTTGCGGCGGCGTTCGGCGCGACTGGTGAGGGAGCTGCGGTCCGCCTCGCCTGAGCCGCTGCGGTTCGATCCCGGCCCCCGGTCAGGCGGGAAAGGGGGGCACGGGCACATCGCGACCTGTGGGTGCGAAATTAACCGGCCGCCTCCGCCCCCCCCTCCGCCCTGAGGCGATACCCGGCGTCAGGACTACCGACCGCCGACCGCAAGCCTTGTCGTCCTGACGGACGGCGGGTTCGCCAGCGCATCGACCACCGGGTTGTTCAACTCCGACACCGCCCGCCCGACGGCCTGGCGAACACACCTGCGGTAACCCCAGACGCCGAAGGGAGGGTCGTCGTCCTTGAGCGGCTCGCACAGGGTCTCCGCGGCGTGGCGGATCCGGCCCAGGAGAGCCGTCGCGCCGGCGGAGTCGTTGATATCGAGGTCGCGGTAGGAAACGCGCATCGAGGGGACGTCGTTACCGTCGATCGAAGGCTGAGCGGAGGCGAACGAAGTCGCTCCGGCCAGGGCCAGTCCGACGAGGCTGCCGAGTAAAGTGATGTGAGCACGGTGTTGCATCTGATCTCTCCGTAATTGGGGTTCGATGCGCCGTGTCTTGCCGGTGGGGCCGTCAGAAGATCGGGGATGCGCGATGAAAGAACCGTCAAAAGTGCGTAAAAAAGACGGTTGAGCACGCCGCCGGCCGTCAGGTTTTCAGCACCGGCACGTTCCAGATGCCTTCCGCATATTCGCGAATGGTGCGGTCGGAGGAGAACCAGCCCATGTGGGCGGTGTTGAGGATGGCCGACCGCCACCAGCCCTTCTGATCGTCCCAACGTCGCCCGACCGCCCGGTGGGTGTCGAAATAGGCCGCGAAGTCCCACAGGGCGAGGAAGTGGTCGTGGTCGAGCAGGCTTTCGACGAAGTCGCGGTATAGCCCGGGCTCCGACGGCGAGAAGACGCCCGAGGACACCTGCTCCAGGACCTGGCGCAGAACCGGCGAGGCGGCGACGAGGTCGCGGGCGCCGGGTCCCTTGCGGCGCCGCTCCTCCACCTGCTGGGCGGTCATGCCGAAGATGAAGATGTTGTCGTCGCCCACCCGCTGCTTGATCTCGACATTGGCGCCGTCGAGGGTGCCGATGGTCAGGGCGCCGTTGAGGGCGAACTTCATGTTGCCCGTGCCCGAGGCCTCCATGCCGGCGGTGGAAATCTGCTCGGAAAGGTCGGAGGCGGGGATGATCGCCTCGGCCAGGCTGACGTTGTAGTTGGGCAGGAACACCACCTTTAGCTGGCCGTGCAGGGTGGGATCGCTGTTGATCACCTGGGCGACGTCGTTGATCAGCTTGATGACCAGCTTGGCCCGGTGGTAGCTGGCCGCCGCCTTGCCGGCGAAGATCTTGACCCGCGGCGTCCAGTTTCGCGTCGGCTGGGCGCGCATGGCGTCGTAGAGGGCGATCGTCTCCAGGATATTCAGCAGCTGTCGCTTGTATTCGTGGATGCGCTTGATCTGGGTGTCGAAGAGGGCGCTCGGGTCGACGCGGACGTGCAGCCGTTCCGAGATCAGGCGGGCCAAGTGGACCTTGTGGTCGTGGCGGATGCCGGCGAAGCGCGCCTGCACCGCCGCGTCGTCGGCGCAGGCGGCGAACGCCTCCAGGGTCATCGGGTCGTCGAGCACCCTCGCCCCCACGGTGTCGACCAGCAGGCGCGTCAGGCCGGGATTGGCCTCCATCAGCCAGCGCCGGAAGGTGATGCCGTTGGTCTTGTTGACGATGCGGTCGGGGTAGAGGCGGTTGAAGGTGGAGAACACCGTCCTGCGCATCAGGTCGGTGTGCAGGGCCGAGACGCCGTTGACCTTGTGCGAGCCGATGAAGCTCAGCCAGCCCATTCGCACCTGCCGGCCGCCGCTCTCCTCGATCAGCGAGACCGCGCCCAGTTCGCTCTCGCTGATCTTGTCCTGCGCGCTCAGGCGGTCGAGGTGCAGGGCGTTGATCATGTAGATGATCTGCATGTGCCTGGGCAGCAGCCGCTCCATCAGCGGCACCGCCCAGTGCTCCAGCGCCTCGGGCAGCAGGGTGTGGTTGGTGTAGGAGAAGGTGGCCTGGGCGATGGTCCAGGCCTCGTCCCATTCGACGCCGTGGACGTCGACCAGCAGCCGCATCAGCTCGGGGATGGCGATTGCGGGGTGGGTGTCGTTGAGCTGGATGGCGACCTTGTCGGCGAGGCTGCGCACGTCGCCGTCGTTCTGCTCCATCTGCCGCCTGAGGATGTCCTGCAGGGCGGCGGAACAGAAGAAATACTCCTGCTTCAGCCGCAGTTCCTGGCCCGCCGGGGTCTCGTCGCTGGGATAGAGCACCTGGGAGATGGTCTGGGCGCGGGACTGCGCGGCCAGGGCGCCGATGTAGTCGCCGCGGTTGAACGCCTCCAGGCCGAGGGGATCGGGAGCCCGCGCCGTCCACAGGCGAAGGGTGTTCACGTGCCGCCCGCGCCAGCCGACCATAGGCGTGTCGTAGGCCAGGGCCTCGACAGTCTCGGCGGGACGCCAGTGGTGGCGGCCGACCCCGGCCGCGTCCTCGACCCGCTCGACATGGCCGCCGAAGCCGATGTGGTAGAGCACCTCGGGCCGCTCGAACTCCCACGGGTTGCCCGAGGCCAGCCAGTTCTCCGGCGCCTCCACCTGCCAGCCGTCCTTGATCTGCTGGCGGAACAGGCCTTGGTCGTAGCGGATGCCATAGCCGTAGGCGGCGACCCCCAGGCTGGACATGCTCTCCATGAAACAGGCCGCCAGCCGCCCCAGGCCGCCGTTGCCGAGCGGCTGGTCGGGCTCGATCCGGCGCAGGTGCTCCAGGTCCACCCCCAATTCCGACAGGGCCGCGCGCATTGTCTCGGTGATGCCGAGGTTGTTGAGGGAGTCTCCCAGCAGTCGCCCCAGCAGGAACTCCAGCGACAGGTAGTAGACGCGCTTGGGCTTCTGCTCGTAGATCGCCCGGGTGGAGCGGAACCACCGGTCGACGATGCGGTCGCGCACCGTCAGCGCGGTGGCCACGAACCAGTCGTGCTGGCTGGCGACGATCGGGTCCTTGCCCACCGCATAGGTCAGCTTGGCCACCAGGGCGCGGCGCAGCGCCGCGACGTCCTCGTCGTCCGCCGGCAGGGCGATCCGGGGTCTGGCGTCGGTGGGCGGCGGGGTCATGGGCGCGTAGCTAAGGCGCCGGTAGCGGCCGCGTCCACCTCGGAGCGGGCGGGGCAGGCGGCGAATTCAACAATTGGCTGTATGCTGGCACTATGGGAGGGTCGCTACAGGCGGCGAGGTGTCACAATGGAACAGACGGCCTATCGGATCCGTCGCGCGGGGCCCAACGACGCCGCGGCGCTCGCCCATGTTCACGAAACCACCTGGCGCGAGACCTATACCGGCCTGATGTCCGAGCAGATGCTCGACGCCCTGACCGCCGACGCGCGTAGCGAGGCGTGGCGGCGGATCCTGACGGGAGAGACCGGCTATCTGGCGACGACCTATGTGGCCGACCGGGACGGAACGCTGGCGGCCTTCGGCTCCTGCGGCGAACAGCGCGATCCGGCCTTCGCCGCGGCGGGCTACAAGGGGGAGTTCGCGGCGGTCTATGTGCTTGCGAGCGATCAGCGGCGCGGCCTGGGCGCGCGGCTGATGAAGGCGATGATGGACGACCTCGCCGAGCGGCGACTGACCGGTTTCACCTTGTGGGTGCCGCGCAACAACATTCCCGCCCGCTCCCTGTACGAGAAGCTCGGCGGGACCCTGATCGGCCAGCGCGAAGAGGCCCTCGAACAGGGAACCCTGGTGGAAGTGGCCTATGGCTGGCCCGTCGAACCGGCGGCGATCACGCCGCTCGGCTGACCGGGGCGACGACAGCCTCGGCCTGACGGAACAGCGCCGGGTCGATGACCAGCCCCGACGCGGCGGCGTTCTCCTCCATCTGCGCCGGGCGGCTGGCGCCGACGATGGCGGAGGCGACATTGGGCTCGCGCAGCACCCAGGCGAGGCAGAACTGCGAAAGCGTGCAGCCGGCCTGCGCGGCCAGGGGCTTCAGCTTCTGGACGGCGGCGAGGATCTCCGGGCGCAGCCAGTTGTTCATCATCTGGCCCATGGATTCGCTCTTGGCCCGGGAATCCGGCGGCGGCGCCGATCCCGGCGCGTATTTTCCCGTGAGGACCCCCTGGGCGAGCGGCGACCAGACGATCTGGGAAACGCCGGTCCGCGCGCAGAGGGGGATCACCTTCTCCTCCGGCCGTCGCCAGAGCAGGGAATATTGCGGTTGGCTGGAGACGAACCGTTCCGTCCCCCGGGTGGCCGCGGCAGCCTCGATCTGCTCGGGCGACCATTCGCTGAAGCCGATGTAGCGGGCCTTCCCCTGCCTCACCACGTCGCTCAGCGCCGCCATGGTCTCCTCGAGGGGTGTCTGCGGGTCGTAGCGGTGGCATTGGTAGAGATCGACGTAATCGGTCTTCAGCCGCGCCAATGAGGCGTCGATCTGCTTGGCGATCTGCGCTCGCGAGAGGCCGCGATCGGTGGCGCTCATCGGGAAGAAGACCTTCGTCGCCAGGACGTAGGAGTCCCGTGGCCGGCCGGACAGCACCTCGCCCAGGAGCGTCTCGGCCGCGCCGCGTCCATAGACGTTGGCGGTGTCGATCAGATTGACGCCCAGTTCGAAGGCCTTGTCGACGCAGGCGGCGGCCTTGTCGCGCTCCACGCCCACCCCGTAGGTGAGCCACGATCCCAGCGAGATCTCGGAGACCATCAGCTCGCTCGCGCCGAGCTTTCTGTATTTCATGGCTGGTCTCCTTCTTCAGGCGGCGGTCGGGCGAGGGTCGGGGCGCTCACGCCGCCTCGGCCAGCGCCCGCATGAGGTTCGGCGTCGACCAGGTGGCGACTCCCGCGCCGGCGTTCGGCGGCGGGAACGAGGTGAGCCAGATCGTCCGTCGGGATAAGCGGTTACATACGACCGGGCAACCTCCCGGATCGACTCGACGGCCACGCTACTTTCGAAGGGAGTGTCGATGTTGCGGGGGCTGGATCGTCGAGGGGATTGGCGGGACATTTCCGCGGCGATGTCGCCGCACCGCCCCATGGAGAGGCAACGCCAATGCGTTTCATGTTCATCGTCACGTCCGCCCAGCGGCAAGCCCCGACGCCGGCGCTCCTCGAGGCCATGGGCAAGCTGGCCGACCGCGAGATCAAGGCGGGCCGCATGCTCGACAACGCGGGCCTCATGCCGATCGAGACCGGCGCCCAGGTGCGCATCGACGACGGCAGGCTGAGCCTGGTCGATGGCCCCTTCATCGAGGCCAAGGAGATGATCGGCGGCTACGCCATCTTCGACCTGCCCGGCAAGGAAGAGGCGATCGCCTCGGCCATGGAGTTCATGCAGCTGCACAAGGACCTGGCGCCCGGGTGGGACGGCGTCTGCGAGCTTCGCGCCATCGCCGGACCATGAGCCGCGACGCCGCCACGCACCGGGCCATCCTGGCCGCCTGGCGGATCGAGCATCCGCGCCTGATCACCAGCCTGGCGCGGATTCTGCGCGACGTGCCCCTGGCCGAGGAGCTCACCCAGGACGCCCTGGTGGCCGCCCTCGAGCGCTGGCCCGTCACCGGCGTGCCGGAGCGGCCGGGCGCCTGGCTCATGGCCACCGCGCGGCGACGGGCGCTCGACCATCTGCGCCGTGCGGCCATGCTCCGCCGCAACCACGCCCTGGTGGCCCACGACCTGGAGGCCGAGCAGCAGGCCATGCCGGACCTGGATTCCGCCCTGGACGACGACATCGGCGACGAGATGCTGCGGCTCATCTTCACCGCCTGCCACCCCCGCCTGGCAAGCGACGCGAGAGCCGCCCTGGCTCTGCGGATGGTGTGCGGCCTGACCACCGGCGAGATCGCCCGCGCCTTCCTCGTGCCGGAAGCCACGATCGCCCAGCGGATCGTCCGCGCCAAACGCACGCTCACCGCCTCCGGCCTCTCCTATGAGACCCCGCGCGGCGAGGCCCTGGCCGCGCGCCTCGCCTCGGTGCTCTCCGTCGTCTACCTGATCTTCAACGAGGGCTACACCGCCGCCCGGGGCGACGATTGGCTGCGCCCGCAGCTGTGCCACCAGGCCCTGCGGCTCGGGCGAATACTCACCGCCGTCGCCCCGGGCGAGCCCGAAGTCCACGGCCTCCTCGCGCTCATGGAGCTCAACGCCTCGCGCGCCGCCGCGCGGGTGGACGAAGACGGCGAGCCCATCCTGCTGATGGACCAGGACCGTCGGCTTTGGGACAGGCTGCAGATCCATCGCGGCCTCGGCGCCCTGGCCCGCGCCCGCCAGCTCACCGCCGACCGCGGCGATCCCTCCGGCGGCCCCTACGCGCTCCAGGCCGCGATCGTCGCCCAGCACGCCCGGGCCGCCACGGGCGCCGAGACCGACTGGCGTGCGATCGCCGCCCTCTATGAGGTGCTCGCCAGGATCGCCCCTTCCCCCGTGGTCCAGCTCAATCGCTCCATCGCAATGGGCATGGCCGAGGGCCCCGAGGCGGGTCTCGCCCTCCTGCAGCCCCTTCTCGCCGAGCCGTCGCTCAGGGCCTACCACCTGCTCCCCAGCGTCCATGGCGACCTGCTTCAGCGCCTCGGCCGCCATGCCGAAGCGCGCGCCGCGTTCGAAGCGGCGGCGGCGCTGGCGCTGAACCGGCGGGAACGCGAAATGCTGCAGCGGCGGGCGCGGGAGACGCCCGGCTAGACGGGCGAAGCGCGGGTCTCAGATCGGTTCGGCGGCGATGCGCTTGTCCAGATACGCCCCCACGCGCCGTTCTACCTCGACCAGGTTGTCGGTCCAGAAGTGGCCGCCGCCTTCGACCAGCTCGTAGTCGATGATGATGCCCTTCTGGGTGCGCAGCTTGGCGACCACGCGTTCGACCTCGTTGTAGGGGACGACGGTGTCGGCCGAGCCGTGCAGGATCAGGCCGGAAGCCGGGCAGGGGGCCAGGAAGCTGAAGTCGTACATGTTGGTGGGCGGTGAGACGGAAATGAAACCGTCGGTCTCCGGGCGTCGCATCAGGAGCTGCATGCCGACCCAGGCCCCGAAGTCGAAGCCGGCCACCCAGCACTGCGAGGCGGCGGGGTGGGTCGATTGCAGCCAGTCCAGCGCCGTGGCGGCGTCGGCCAGTTCGCCGATGCCGGCGTCGAACTCGCCCTGGCTGCGGCCGACGCCGCGGGAGTTGAAGCGCAGGACGTTGAAGCCGCGCTTCATGAACAGGTGGAAGAGCTGCACGGCGACCGGATGGTTCATGTGGCCGCCGGCGCGCGGGTGCGGGTGCAGGATCAGGGCGATCGGGGCGGTGTCTTCCTTACGGGGAGAATAGCGGGCTTCAAGACGCCCGGCGCTGCCGGGCAGGACGATCTCGGGCATCGATGTTCCTGGCGATGAGAGGCCGGGGTCAAATACTTGACCCCCGGGGTTGGTTTTCATATATCGAGCGTGATGGTTCGTCCGGGAATCCCCCGGCGACCCGCAAGGGGGCGGTTTGTATCAAGAACCGGTCCCCGATTGCGAGAAAATAGCGACAAGAGAACCCGATGCAGCTGAGCACGAAAGGACGCTACGCGGTCATGGCGATGACCGAGCTGGCCGGGTGCGAGGCCGACCGGGCCGTCACCCTGGCCGCCATCGCCGAACGCCAGCAGATCTCGCGCCCCTATCTCGAGCAGCTGTTCGCCCGGCTTCGCCGCCAGGGCCTGGTGTGCTCGGTGCGCGGTCCGGGCGGCGGCTATCGCCTGGCGAGGCCCGCCGCCGACCTCAGCGTCGCCGACGTGGTGACGGCGGTGGACGAACCGCTCAAGGCCACGCGCTGCGACGGCCACGGACCGGGCTGCCTGCGCGGCGGGGCCCGCTGCCGCACCCACGACCTGTGGGCCGAGACCGGGCGGCAGATCCACGACTACCTGGCCAGCGTCTCCCTGGCCGACGTGCTGGCCGGCCGGCTGCGGCCCGGCCAGGGGGCGGTCCAATGACGGCGCCCGCAGGCAGGGTCTACCTCGACTACAACGCCACGGCCAAGGTGCGGCCGGAAGCGGCGATGGCGGTGGCGGACGCCCTGCAACTGGGCGGCAATCCTTCCTCCGTGCACGCCGCGGGCCGCGCGGCCCGGGCGGTGGTCGAGGCGGCGCGCGCCGACGTGGCGGCCCTGACGGGCGCCGCGAGCGCGGCGGTGACCTTCGTCAGCGGCGGAGCGGAAGCCAATGCGACAGCGATCGAGAGTGCCGCCGGCTCGGGTTTCACGCGGCTGATCATCGGCGCGACCGAGCATGACACGGTGCGCGAGACGGCCATGGCCAGCGGGCTTCCGGTGGCCGTCTGGCCGGTGGACGGCGATGGCGTCGCCGACCTCGCCTGGCTGGAGCGCGAGCTCGCCGAAGCGGGCCAAACACATGAAGGGCGGGCCATGGTCTGCCTGATGCTGGCCAACAACGAGACCGGCGTGATCCAGCCCGTGGCGGAAGCGGCGCGGCTGACGCGCGCGGCCGGCGGCTGGCTGCACGTCGACGCCATTCAGGCCGCCGGCAAGTTCGCCGTCGATATCGAGGCGCTGGGCGCCGACACCCTGGCCCTCTCCGCCCACAAGATCGGCGGGCCGCAGGGGATCGGCGCGCTTGTGGCCGGTCCGCGCGCCACGGTGGCGCGGCGCCTGCACGGCGGCGGGCAGGAGCGCGGCCGCCGGGCGGGAACCGAAAATGTGCCCGGAATCGCCGGCTTCGGGGCCGCGGCCCGCGCGGCGATGGCCGACCTGCCGCGCGTGGCCGCCGACCGCGCCGGGCGCGACCAGTTCGAGGCCGCCGTGATCGCGGCGGGGGCGGAGGCGCTCGGCGCGA
>Ga0070730_10001272_pt1 | contig 24655 bp, 20 predicted proteins | sample Coa_R1_3_FD_66447 | JGI IMG/M metagenome (GOLD analysis project Ga0070730, IMG submission 66447) | Surface soil microbial communities from Centralia Pennsylvania, which are recovering from an underground coalmine fire - Coalmine... | ecosystem: Environmental > Terrestrial > Soil > Unclassified ... | reverse complement strand
GGGCGCTCGACTTGCATGTATTAGGCCTGCCGCCAGCGTTCGCTCTGAGCCAGGATCAAACTCTCAGGTTGAGTTGAGCACTGACTTATAGCTTACCCAATTCCGAAGAATTGAGCTGGCATATAGTCTGCGTATTTCTTGACGAGTTCCCATTCACATCGATGCCCCAGAGCCGAAGCCCAAGGGAATTGATATTCATGGTGTGTCTTCAAGAGACCGCAAGTTCGTCAGTGTCGAGGTTACCTGGTTAGGGTAACCGCCAGGACACCGCCGCCTGCGTTTCTCTTTCCAATTCAACGATGTCAAAGACCCGACCGGCTCTCGCCCGCCCCACTGTTTAGCGCCGGTGGTCGGCGGAGGCGGCTATCTATTGGCCGGCCTCTTTAGTGTCAACCGGTCTTTTCAGACCTTTCCGCCGCACCCTGGAAACCTAAGTCGGTCTCCAAAAAACGGCGCAAAAACCACACCGGGCCGCCAGAGGGGCAACCCTCGTACAGTCGGTAGCGATTCGATTGAGGCTCGGGAAAATACCCATCTCCGTTGGAAAAGCAAGAGGCTTGTTGGCCCTCGCCAAACCGTCCGGAACTGGCCCCGCCCGAGCGGGAGGCGCTATCTAGGGGTGGGCCCCTCCCCTGTCAATCGCCGTCTTTGAACAGAACGAATTTCATCGTTCTGACACCTATGCCGGCGCTCTTGTCCGGGAGGGCGCGAACGGTCACTAAGGAAGGCGGAGGGCGAGCAGGGATCCATGCTGTCGCAGAAGACCAAGTATGCGCTGCGCGCGCTGGTGGAACTCGCCCGCGCCGAGGGCGCCCAGCTCACCGCCGGCGAGATGGCGCAGCGCGCCGACGCCCCGCGCAAGTTCCTGGAGGCAATCCTGCTTGAGCTGTCGCGCAACCGCATCGTCGCCAGCCGGCGCGGCAAGTTCGGCGGCTACACGCTCACCCGCCCCGCGGCCGAGATCAGCTTCGCCGAGGTGATCCGGGTGGTCGAAGGCCCGTTGGCGCTGGCGCCCTGCGTCAGCCCGAGGCTTGGCCTGCGCAAATGCGACGACTGCCCGGACCTGGCGCTCTGCACGCTTCGCGAGGCGCTCGCCCGCGCCCGCGACGCCACGGCCGACGTGCTGGAAGGCTACAGCCTGGCCGACGCGGCGAGCTCCACCGGCGACGTCGCGGCTCAACTCGCGGCGATATAAGCTTTCAGGCCGTCGGCCTCGGCCTCGACCTCGCTGATCTTCGATTTCACCAGGTCGCCGATGGAGACGATTCCCACCAGGCGGTCCTTCTGGCAGACCGGCAGGTGGCGGATGCGCCGGTCGGTCATGCGGGTGAGCAGCGAATCGACCGTCTCGCCGGGCTGGGCGAAGAAGACGTCCTTGGTCATGACGCCGGAGACCGGCTTGTCGAGGGCGGCCGCGCCGCCGCTGGCGATGGCGCGGACCACGTCGCGTTCCGAGACGATGCCCACGACCCGCTCGTCCTTGAGCACCACGAGCGCGCCGACCTTCCTGGAATGCAGCAATCCCGCCACGGCCGCGATGGTGTCGCTGGGGACAATGGTGAAGACCGTATCGCCCTTCGAACGCAGAATCTGGGAGACCAGCATGGGTGTGTTCCTCGCTATCTCTTGTTTCTAACGCGCAACATCGCCCCGAAGGGCCGCCGGAGCAACGCAAACCGACGTGAGGGCCCAAGCGCCGAATCCAATCCCGCGGCGCTTAAGAGTGCGGCGTGCAGTCGACGGCCGGCGGCGGCGCGGGCGGGGCCAGCGCGGTGTTCAGCGAGGGCGAACGGCGGAAGTCGAACATGTCCTCCAGCGTCCAGGCGTGGCCGTCGCGCAGGGTCAGATGCTGGGTCTTGCCATCGCGGCCGGTCAGGAACCGCTTCTCGATCAGCGCCAGCATCGAGGTGTGATCGGCGACCCGATGGGACACGTAGGCCGGCTTGGCGAAGGGCGAGATCACCATCAGCGGCGCACGGAATCCCAGCTGATCGAAGCTTGGACAGGCGGCCGGATAGGGCTTGGCCGGGTCGTACTGGGGGCAGATCCCCAGGATCTCATCATAGGTCGTGCCGATCTTGCGCTCGCGGGCGCAGACCACGCCGCCGCCCGCCTTCGCTCGGGCCGGAACAAGCGGCCCTTCGGCGCAGTCCCCAGGGCTCAGGCCATCCGGCGTGCGTTTCCCGCCCTGCGGCGCCGGCGGCGGTCTGACGTGGTCGTAGAAACCGCCGGCCTCGTCATAGGTGATCAGCACAGCCGAATCCTTCCAGTAGGGCCCGCGCCGCAGGTCGCCCAGCAGCTCCGACACCCAGGCCTGGCCGCGCTGGATGTCGGTGGAAGGATGCTCGTCGCTGTTGGAGTTCTTCTGGAAGTAGCCCTTGCGCGCATTCACCCAGACCACCGACGGCAAGGCCTTGGCCCCGGCCGAGCCCTTCAGCCGGTCGAGGAGGTCGGCGTGCTTGATGAAGTGCGGATCGCCCAGGCGCCGATAGGCCAGGCCCTCAGGGATGTCCTGGAACGACTCGGCCCAGTCCACGTGGGCGGCGTCCAGCAGGTCGTAGATCGTACCCTGCGCGGGCTTGTAGCCGCCGGCCGGCGGAGAGACCTCCTCGTCGGTGATGTGGCCGAAGAAGCTGCCGGTCAGGTGGAAGGCGTGATTGGGGTCGCTGGCCCCCAGGAGCGAGCCGAAATAGCGGTCGCTGATCGCGAACTTCTCCGCCACGTCATAGTAAAAAGGAATGTCGGCCTGCGTGTAATAGCCCATGGCCCGGCCGCCGTCGGCGGGGCCGGTGCGGTGGGTGTCGGGCGCCATGATGTCGTTCTGCTTCACGAAGCCGTCGTTCAGCGGATGCGCCAGGCTCTGCTCGGGATGCCTGAAATTGGCGTCGCGGTGACTGCCCTGCCACTCGTGGTCCAGGTCCGGGGCGATGCAGCGGGTGGCGGCGTGATAGGCGTAGACGCGGCGGCCGTCGGCGTGGGCGTTCCAGTTGGCGCAGCTCAGCGCCCCGTTCGGCCCCGGCTTGCAGGTGAGACCGTCGACGCAGGCGTGGTCGCCGCTCGCGCAAGCGCCCTTGGCCGGGCGGTGATAGGGCGAGCCGGGCGCATAGGCGAGCGCCCCGAAATAGTGATCGAAGGAGCGGTTCTCCTGGAAGATGACGATGATGTGCTTGAGGTTCGCAAGGCCATTGTCGGTGGGCGCGGCCGAAGCCTCGGGCGCCATCGCCAGCAGCAGAGCGGCGAGAACCAGCGCCCAGATCTGTTTCATCGTGCCCTGCCCGCCTCGCGCCGCCTGAGCGACGCTAGCTGGGCTTTACGACAGGCGATAGACGGCTCGCCCCATATGCGAGCGGCCTCTGGCGCGGACCTCAGTCCTGGGGCGCCAGCCGGGCGAAGGGACCGATCAGGAGGACGCCGACCGCAAAGCCCGCGATGTGGGCCTCCCAGGCGACGCCGGCGTTGCCCTGACCGGGCAGGAACCAGCCGCCGACGACGGCGATGATGACGTTGATCAGGATCCAGCCCGCGCCCATGCCGAGCACCGGCCTGGAGAACACCGGCCCTGGCCGCCCGTGCCCGCCGATCAGCCGCGCCGACGCGCCCATCAGGCCCGAGACCGCCCCGGAGGCCCCGACGACCAGGCCGTGTCCGCCGGGATGGACCGCCGCATAGCCGAGGTTCGCGAGCACGCCCGCCACGACGTAGAAGCCGAAGAACAAGAGAGCGCCCTCCAGCTTCGGCCCGAACAGCCTGGCGAGCGGCGTCGAGAAGGCCAGCGCGAAGGCGCCGTTCATCATCGCGTGCGCCCAGCTGCCGTGCAGGAAGATCGAGGTGATGATCGTTTCCCAGCGCCCCGGCGTCAGATTCGCCGGCGAAAAGGCGTAGGCCGCCAGGATCGCGTCCACCGGGAACAGGGTCTGCAGCGCATAGCCGCCGACGATCAGCACGACCGCGGCGACCGCCTGCCACGGCGCATTGAACACCGGCTCGTGGACGGGCCCCGGCGCGGGCTGCGGCTCGGGCCCGCCCGACCAGGGCGGCGTCGAGCCGGGCTTCGGCGGGGTCTCTTCAAAGCGCGATTCAGTCATCAGCCTCATTTAGGCGCTTTGACGCAGATGCGACACCGCCCCCTTCTTGCCTTGCCGCCGCCACTTCACTTGGCGATGGTGCGCCAGCTTTTCAGACGTCTTCGGGACTTTTCTATGATCCGTCATCTGCGCGCGAGCGTGGCGCTCGCCGCCGTACTCTCTCTGACCGCCCCCGGCTTCGCCTCGGCGATCGGCCTGCCGCATTTGCCGCACCTGCCCAAGCTCAGCGGCGACGCCGCCGCGCCGGCCTTCCCCAAGCTCGCGCCCGGCGAGTGGCCGCAGGCCAAGTCCGACGTCAAGGCCGACCCCGACATCCGTTTCGGCTCGCTGCCCAACGGCATGCGCTACGCCATCAAGCGCCAGGCGATCCCGCTGGGCCAGGCGGCGCTGCGCCTGCGCTTCGACGCAGGCTCGCTGATGGAGACCGACGCCCAGCAGGGCCTCGCCCACTTCCTCGAACACATGGCCTTCGCGGGCTCCAAGGCGGTGCCCAGGGACGAGATGGTCAAGATCCTCGAGCGCCATGGCCTCGCCTTCGGCGCCGACACCAACGCGTCGACCAACTTCGACGAGACCGTCTACAAGCTCGACCTGCCCAAGACCGACGAGGACACCGTCGACACCTCGTTGAAGCTGCTGCGCGAGGCGGCCTCCGAACTGACCATCGCGCCGGACGCGGTCGATCGGGAGCGCGGCGTGGTGCTTTCCGAAGAGCGGGCCAGCGACAGCCCGGCCTATCAGGTCTTCAAGACGCGCCTGGGCTTCGAACTGCCGGGCCAGCTGATGCCCAACCGCCTGCCGATCGGCAAGGTCGATGTGCTGCAGAAGGCGCCGGCCAGCCTGATCGCCGACTTCTACCATCACTACTACCGCCCCGAGCGCGCGGTGCTGGTGGCCGTGGGCGACTTCGACCCCGCGGCCATGGAGGCCAAGATCCGCGCCCGCTTCGGCGACTGGCAGGCGGTCGGCCCGGCCGGGCCCGAACCGGCGCTGGGCAAGGTCGCCGACCGCAAGACCCAGGCCAAGCTGATGGTCCAGCCGGGGACGTCGCTCAGCCTGCAGGTCGTCTGGGTGCGCCCGCCGGACCTGCGCGCCGACCGCCTGGCCAAGCGCCGCGCGGATTTCATCCAGGAGCTCGGGTTCGCGGTGCTGAACCGGCGCATGTCGGCGATGGCGCGTTCGGGACACCCGCCGTTCATCGCCGCCGGCGCCTTCAAGGCGAGCCAGGGCCATTCCGCCGACGTCACCATGGTCAGCGTGTCGGCCCAGCCGGACGGCTGGCGCGAGGCGCTGGCCGCGGTCGATCAGGAAGAACGCCGCGCGGTGCAGTACGGCGTCCGCCAGGACGAGCTCGACCGCGAGATCGCCGAGGAGCGCGCCAGCGCCCAGGCCGCGCTCTCCGGCGCCGCCACCCGCCGTCCCGCCCAGATCGCCGATGAAATCGTGGGCTCGCTCGGCGACCAGGAGGTGGTCACCAGCCCAGCCGAGGACCTCGAGTTCCTCGAGGCCACCGTGAAAGGCCTCAAGGCCGAGACGGTCTCGGCCGCCCTGAAGGCCGCCTTCTCCGGCGAGGGGCCCCTGCTGTTCATGGCCTCGCCCAAGGCGGTGCCCGGCGGCGAGCAGGCGCTGCTGGCGGAATACGCCTCGACCCAGAAGGTGGCCGTCGCCGCGCCCGCCGCCCCGCACGCCGCGGTCTGGCCCTACGCCACCTTCGGCGCCATCGGAAAGGTCGCCGAGACTAAGGAGGTCGCCGACCTCAACACCGCCCTTGTGCGCTTCGAGAACGGGGTGCGCCTGACCGTCAAGCCCACCAAGTTCCGCGACGATGAGGTGCTGATCCGGGTCAATGTCGGGCACGGCCTGCAGGACCTGCCCAAGGACCGCCAGAGCCTCGCCTGGTTCGGCAACGCCTTCATCGAGGGCGGGCTGAAGCAGATCGACAACGAGGACACCGAGCGGGTGCTGGCGTCCAAGGTCTACGAGGCGCGCTTCGGCGTCGGCGAGGACGCCTTTGTCCTGTCCGGCTCGACCCGCACCGCCGACCTTCCGACCCAGATGCAGGTTCTGACCGCCTATGTCGCCGATCCCGGCTGGCGCGCCGAGGCCTTCAGGCGCCAGCAAACGGCCGGCAAGACCGTCCATGACCAGATGGAGGGCACCGACGGCGGCGTCCTGAGCCGCGAACTCTCCGGCCTGCTGCACGCCGGTGACCGCCGCTTCACCTTCCCCAGCCGCGACGACATCGCCAAGGCCCAGCTCGGCGATCTGCAGGCGCAGATCGCGCCGCACCTGACCAACGACCCCATAGAGGTGGTGATCGTCGGTGACGTGACGGTCGAAAAGGCGGTCGACATCGTCGCCCGCACCTTCGGCTCGCTGCCCGCCCGCCGCGCGCCGGAACCCTCGCCCGCCACCCAGCGCGCGGTCGGTTTCCCGGCCGGCGCGGCCAAGCCGGTGCTCTTCACGCACAAGGGCCGCGACGACCAGGCGATCGGCTACATGGCCTGGCCCACCAACGACCTGTGGGCCAATCCCCAGCAGGCGCTGGAGAACGACGTGCTGGGCGAGGTCATGGGCCTGCGGCTGATCGACGAGCTGCGCCTGACCCAGGGCGTGACCTATTCGCCCTCGGTCAGCTACGCCCACAGCCTGACCTGGACCGGCTGGGGCTATCTGGCCGCCAGCGTCGAGGTGCCGCCGGCCAAGCTCGACGGCTTTTTCCGCGACATGGACAAGATCGCCACCGACCTGCGCACCAAGGACGTGACGCCCGACGAACTGGAGCGCGCGAAGAAGCCGCGAATCGACAAGCTCGAGCGCGCCCAGGTCACCAACCAGTACTGGCTGAGCGAACTCTCCGGCGCCCAGGCCGATCCCAGGCGCCTCGACTTCATCCGCCACATCATCCCCGGCACCGAGAAGGTCACCGCCGACGACGTCAAGCGCGCCGCCCAGCTGGTGCTGAAGGACGACAAGGCGTTTCGGCTGGAGGTCGAGCCGCAGGGCCAGGCGAAGGCGGCCAGCGCGCAACCTGCGCAACCGTGACAATTCGCAAGGAAGCGGCAATCAGTAAGACGTAGTTCACCGGCACCCTGGATGTTCCGGGGATATGGGAGCGAAGCTTTTGCCGTTTTCGATTGGCGACCGCGCGCCGGGCTTTGTGGCCGCGGCGGCGTCCGGCCGCTTCTTCTCGCTCGACGGTCAGGCGGGCCGTCCGGTGCTGATCGTCGCCCTGGGCGCGCTCGACCCCGGCGCCGCCGCGACGATCCTCGAAAAGCTGCGCGAGGCCGGACCCCTGTTCCAGGCGGCCGGCGTCGACGTCGCCCCGCTGGTGCCCGCGACCGAGGACTTCACCGGCCGTTTCGCCACCGATCCGGCGGTCGCCGACCAGCTGCTCTATATCACCGGCGGCGAGGGGCTGGAGCGCTCTCAGGTGGCCGGCGCCGCGGCCGCGGTGCTGATCGACCGCAGCGGCCGGGTGGTCGATATCGCCGCGCTCAGCGCCGACACCCCCATCGCCGCCTGGCTCAGCGCCAATGCGCCGCGGATCTGGTCCGAGCCGGCCCAGATCCGCGGCGCCACCGCACCGGTGCTGATCATCCCCAACATCGCGCCGCCGACCCTTTGCCGCGCGCTGATCGACCATTTCGAGGCCTCGCCGCACGCGGCCGGCGTCATGGCCTCGTTCAACGACGGCGGCGCCTACGCCAAACTCGACGAAACCAAGAAGAAGCGCCGCGACACCGAACTCACCCCCGGCATGCCGCTGCACGACGAGGTGCTGAGCCTGTTCGTCCACCGGGTGATCCCGGAGATCCGGCGCGCCTTCCAGACCGACATGGCCTACGCCGACCGCATCCTGATCGCCCGCTACGACGACACCGGCGGCTATTTCAAACGCCACCGCGACAACGCCGCCCCGCACACCGCCTTCCGCGAATTCGCCATCTCGCTGAACCTCAACACGCACGAATACGAGGGCGGTGAGCTGATGTTCCCGGAGTACGACGACCATCGTTACAACCCGCCCGCCGGCGGCGCGGTCGTCTTCTCGGCCTCGCTGCTGCACGAGGCGATGCCGGTGACGCGGGGCCAGCGCTACGTCCTGCTCTCCTTCTTCGGCAGCGCCGCGGCCCAGGCCAAGCTCGACGCCTGGACCGAAAGCCAGCAGGCGAAGGCGTCCTAAGCTCACGTCCGCGAACTTCGGCGCTTGTTAACCATGGCGTAGGCCACGCGCCCTAACCTCGCCGCTGACCCTTCCGGGAGCTGAGCGCGTGCTGATCCGCCGATCGACCTATGTCCACCTGACGCCGCTCGGCGAAGACCGCGTTCTGGTCGTCCACGCACTGACCCATCTGCGTCTGGTGATCGATGCGGAAGTGGCGGGCATCGTCGAATGGTTCGGGACGGCCCGCGACATGCCGGGCGACCTCGCCGACCTGCGCGCCACGCTGACCATCGACGCCGACACGCTGGCCGGATGCCTGGCGAGCCTGATGGAGCGCGGCGTGCTCACCGACCTCGATCCGGCCGGCGAAGCCGCGGCGGTCGCCGAGAAGCTCTCCGAACTGCACGGCCGCGATCCGGGCGAAGCGCTGGACCAGCTGCGCCGCCAAGCCGGCGAAGGCTCGAACCCCTATTGGTCGGTGACCTCGGCGCTGGGGGCCGACGACCTCGGCGGGGCCAAGACACACCGCTGGGACGTGCTGCTGTTCGGCGACTGCGACCTGCAGATGGAGGCCGACTTCCTGCGCCGCGAGGCCGCCTGCCGCGACGTGGACCTGCGCGTCGCAGCGTCCTTCCCCGACGACCTGCGCCTCGCCGCCGAGCGGCCGCACCAGGCGATCTTCATCGGCGCGCTGCGCTCCCGCCATCTGGTCGCCAAGGGCAGTGCGGCCGACCACGGCGGCGACCCGGCGGCGGTCTATCTGATGGAGGCCCGCCACGTCATCGAGGGCCTGCGCGCCCACTCCGACGCCCCTATCCTGATCGACGGCCTGCCGGAGCCGACGGTCCAGCCGCTCGGCCTCGCCGACCGCGGCCCGGCCAGCCACCGCAACCGCTTCCGGGCCGTCAACCGGGGCCTGGAGGCCTTGGCCGCGCAATACAGCGGCGTCCATGTCGTCGACATCGCCGCGACGCTCGCCGCCGAGGGCTCGGGCCGCCTGCTGGACGACGCCCTGGTCGGCTTCACCCACTTCGGCTCGCCCGGCTGGATGCTGCAGCGTCCGAGCGTCGAGCTGGCCGCCGTGCACAACGCCTTCCCCGACACCGCCCCTCTGCAGGCCCTGGTCGGCCCCGACCTCTACCGCCGCGAGGCCGTCGTCGCGCGCGCCCACATCGACCTCCTGAGCGTGGTGATGGGGCTGGGCCGCAAGAAGTGCGTGATCCTCGACCTCGACGGGACGCTGTGGCCCGGCGTGCTCGCCGAGACCGGCGCGCCCTTCGCCTGGACGCCGGAGATCAGCGGCCACAACTCCTACATCGGCCTCTATTTCGGCTTCCACGAGGCGTTGAAGGCCCTGAAGGCCCGCGGCATCCTCCTGGCCTGCGTCAGCAAGAACGACGAGGCCATCGTCCGCGACCTCTGGAAATACCCCGACCACTATCCGCACGACCGCCTGCTGACCCCCGACGACTTTGTCACCTGGCGGGTGAACTGGGACGACAAGCCCTCAAACATCGCCTCGATCGCGCAGGAGCTGGGCTTCGCGCTCGACGCCTTCGTGTTCATCGACGACCACCCGGTGGAGCGCGAGCGCGTGCGCCAAGCGTTGCCGCAGGTGGACGTCCTGGGCGAAGACCCCTTCGCCCTGCGCCACATCCTGCTCACCGACCCGCGCTTCCAGGTGCTCAAGATCACCGAGGAATCGGCCGCCCGCACCGACCTGGTGAAGGCCCAGCTCACCCGCGAGCGGGGCCTCGCCGCCGGCGGCGACGACTTCCTGGCCTCGCTGGAGGTGGTGACGACCTTCGAGCGCCCGACCGATCCGGCGACGCTCTCCCGCGTGGCCGAGCTTTTCCAGCGCACCACCCAGTTCAACACGACGGGCAAGACCTATTCGGAAAGCGAGCTCGCCAGCTTCGCGCAAGCCGGCCAGGTGTTCGTCGCCTACTGCCGCGACCGGTTCGGCGACTACGGCCTGGTGGCCGCCGCCGTGGTGGACGGTTCCGAGATCGCCGCCTTCGCCATGAGCTGCCGGGTCATCGGGCTGAAGGTCGAGCACCAGTTCCTGGGCTTCATCCTCGACGCCATCGCCAGCCGCCACACCCAGGTCCTGGCGCAGATCGTCGAGACCGCCCGCAACGGCCCTGTCCGCCACCTCTACGCCGACAACGGCTTCGAGCAGGACGGCGGCTACTGGAAGCGGGCGCTCTAGGCCGCCTTCGCCCCGTCCCCAAACACCGGCGCGTCCTCGGCTGGCAGGAACGCCCGCCCCCGGATCGAGTCGGCGATCTTCTCGGCGATCATGATGGTCGGCGCGTTGGTGTTGCCGCCCACGAGCGTCGGCATGACCGAGGCGTCGACGACGCGCAGGCCTGAAATCCCCTGCACCCGGCAGTCGGCGTCGACCACGGCAAACGGATCGCCCGCGGCGCCCATCCGGCAGGTGCCGACCGGGTGATAGATCGTCTCGCCGGTCTGCTTGATCCAGGCGTCGATCTCCGCGTCGGTCTGCACGGCTGAGCCCGGCGCATATTCCTCGCTGATGTAGGGGGCGAGCGCTGGCTGGGCGGCCACCTTGCGCATCATCTTGACGCCTTCACGCAGCGCGCGCCGGTCCTCGTCGGCCGAGAGGTAGTTGGCGAAGATCGCCGGATCGGCCAGCGGATCGGCGGACTTCAGACCCACCCTTCCGCGGCTTTCCGGCCGCAGCTGGCAGACGTGGAAGGTGAAGCCGTCCTTCTCCACCGAGACCTTGCCGTGGTCCTGCATAATCGCCAGCACCGTGTGGACCTGCAGGTCCGGCCGGTCGAGATCGGGGCGCGAGCGCAGGAAGGCGCCGCTCTCCAGGCCCTGGGTGCGGCCCAGCCCCTTGCCGAACAGCATGTAGTTGAGGCCGATGCCCAGCGTCTTCACCGGGCCCTTGCGCATGGAATAGAGCGTGATCGGCTTGGGGCAGACCCAGCTCATGCAGACGTCCAGGTGGTCCTGCAGATTGGCGCCCACGCCCTTCAGCGCCTTGACCACCTTGATTCCGTGGGCGGCCAGTTCCTCCGGATCGCCGATGCCGGAAAGCTGCAGGATGTGCGGCGACTGCACCGCGCCCGCGCACAGCAGCACCTCGCCGTCGGCGTGGACGGCCCGCCTGGCCTTGGTCTTGTCGTCGTAGATCTCGACGCCGGTCGCGCGGCCGTCCTCGACGACGATGCGCGTGGTGCGCACGCCCGTCAGGCAGGTGAGATTCGGCCGGTCGAGCACCGGGTGCAGATAGCCGCGCGCCGCGCTCCAGCGGACCCCGTCGCTGATGGTCAGCTGGTAGGGCCCGAAACCCTCCTGCTGGAAGCCGTTGAAGTCGTCGGTCAGCGGATAGCCGGCCTCGCCGCCGGCCTGGATCGAGGCGCGGTAGACCGGGTTGACCGACGGCGCCTTGGTCACCTTCAGCGGCCCGGACCCGCCGTGCCAGGCGTCGCCGCCCGCCTCGAAGGCCTCGGACTTCTTGAAGTAGGGCAGCACGTCGGCGTAGCCCCAGCCCGGCAGGCCCATCTGGCGCCACTGGTCGTAGTCGCGGGCGTGGCCGCGGATGTAGATCATGCCGTTGATCGAGGAGGAGCCGCCCCAGCCCTTGCCCCTGGGCCACCACAGTTTGCGGTCGTTGAGGTTCGGCTCCGGCTCGGTCCAGAAGCCCCAGTTGGCCGGGCCCGGCTTGCCGATCAGTCCGCCGACGCCGGCCGGCATCTTGATCATCAGCGACTTGTCCTTGCCGCCGGCTTCCAGCAGCAGGACCGTCTTTCCGGCGTCCTCGGAGAGCCGGTTGGCGAGCACGCAGCCCGCCGAGCCCGCGCCGATGATGATGTAGTCGTAGCGATCCATGACTGACGCGCCGCTTTCCTGATCGTTGATTAGTCGCCGGCGAACCTGACGCAGGCGTCACTTTGTGGCAAGGCCCGCGCCCGCCGGCCGCGAAGGATGCTAAGGGGGCCGTATGAAGGCCTGTGTGTTCATCAACCTGCCTGCCGCCGCGGATCGCCGCGCCAGCGTCGAGGCCTCGTTCGCCGCCGCCCAGACCGCCGGCTGGACGCTGGACCGCTTCGAGGCCTTGGACCCTTCGGAGGTCGCCGACACGCCCGGCGACCTGAAGCCCGCCGAAAAGGCCTGTTTCGCCAGCCATCGCGGCGCCTTGGGGCGACACCTCGCCGACGAAGAGCCGCTGCTGATCGTGGAGGACGACACGGTCTTCGCGCCCCAGGCGCTTGCTGTCCTCGACGCCCTCCTGGGTCGGTTCACCGATTGGGATGTCATCTATACCGACGTCGCGCTGTTCGACCTGGCGTCGATGCTGCGGCTGGCGCGTGGGCGGGACGCGATGGCGCGGGCCGGCGAGTTCTCAATTCTGGCCCTGGACGCTATCCCCTACGCCGGCGCCGGCGCCTATGCGGTCCGCGGCGGCGCCAAGCGGCGGTTGCACGCGGCCCTTTCGGCGCCCGCGGGCCTTGACCAGCCTATCGACCTCTTCCTGCGCGACCTCGCCCGGGGACCCGACTTCCGCTTCGGGGCCTGCGTCCCGTTCCTCACTGCGCCGGCCGAGTTGGCCGACCAGGGCTCGCAGATCCAGGCACAGGACAGCGCGCTCTTCGACGCCACGCTCAACATCTTCCGCCGCACGATGTGGATCGCCCGCGATCCGGAGCAGAGCGCGCGCGACGCCGCCTGGCTCGCCGCGCAGGCGCCGGGCGAGACCGAGCAGCTGTTGGGTGGCCTGTTCTCGGTGCTGGCCGCGCCGGCCTTCCCGCTCGACCGCTGAGCTAAAGGGCTTAGGCGAAAGCTTCCGCGATGCCTTGGGGCTGCAATGGGTCCTCGCCGAAGCGGTTGGAGCCGGCGACACCTCTGAGGAGTCCCAAGTCCACCAGCACCCACATGGAAATGCAGAAGCTGATGAAGCGAAGGAAAGCGGGCGCATCGGACGCTCTGCCGCCTAGCGCCGCGACTGATGCGATGACTTCAAGGAGGCTCGGCACACCTTGATAGAGAACCAGCCACCAGGCCGATTTATTGCGGTCGTGGAGGCGCCTCGCGCCAATGGACATGCCCGCCCAGATGAAACCGACGAACAGGGGCGCCGCCAGAATCCATAGGAATGTGGCGACAGCGCCAAGCATCCCGATGACCACGAAGACAGCGAGCGCAACGCCCACCATGATCAGGCTCATCAGCCAATAGGGCCTCCTGTTCAGTCGCCCCTGGAAGGTGAAGTAGTTCCGCCAGTTTCCCACGCCCGTCCCCAAAAGCTTCGCCGGCGCAATTCTGATCCCTTTTTGTTCACGTCGTCAAGGTTGTCGTCAACGCCCCTTCCACTGCGGCGCGCGCTTCTGCGAGAAGGCCAGCGGGCCCTCGACGAAGTCGGCGCTGCGGTAGAGGGCGGCGATCGCCGGATAGTGGCTCTGACCCTTCATCGCCGCCTCCAGGCTGGGCTCGTCCAGGCCCTTGTAGACGGCTTCTTTCGACGCCCGGATCGACATGGGCCCCAGTTCGCAGATGCCCTTGGCCCAGGTTCGGGCCATCGCCATCAGGTCGGCCGGCGCGGCCACCTCGGCGACGAAGCCCAGTTCCTTGCCCTCGGCGGCCGAGACGCGTCGCGCGGTCAGGATCATGCTCATCGCCCGCTTGGTCCCGATGGCGCGCGGCAGCCGGTGCAGGCCGCCGGCCAGCGCCGCCAGGCCCACGCGCGGCTCCGGGAGCGCGAAGACCGCCGTCTCGGACGCCAGGATGATGTCGCAGGCCAGCGCGATCTCGAAGCCGCCGCCCATGGCCACGCCGTTCACCGCCGCGATCAGCGGCTTGTTCAGGTCGAACCGCGTCGTGAGGCCCGCGAACCCCGATGGCGGCTGGCCCATCTTGCCGCCGGTGGCCTGGTGCTTCAGGTCGTTGCCCGCCGAGAAGGCGCGGTCCCCGGCCCCGGTGACGATGGCCACCCACTGCTCCGGGTCGGCGGCGAAGGCGTCGAACACCTCGCCCAGCTCGAAGTGCGCCGGGGAATGCAGGGCGTTCATCACCTCCGGGCGATTGAGCGTGACGACGGTGATCGGCCCTTCACGGTCCACCTTCACAAATTCATAGGCCATGGCGTGTCTCCCCTGTCGCCACCACGCTTGACGGTGGCGCAGGTCGCGTCAAGCGCGCCTCCTAGGCTCAGGCCTCCGCCTCGGGCGTTCCGGGCAGCGGTTGATGGAAGACCAGCCGGAACCCGTCCGGGTCGCGAGCGTGGAACGCCAGATAGCCGTATTGGGTCGGCGCGGGCGGTTCCGCCTGCAGCCCGCGGGCCGTCATCTCGGCATAGAGCGCCGGGACGTCGTCACAATCGAGGTAGAGGTGGGTGTGTCGACAACCGGCCCAGCGCGGTTCGCTGCGGGTCGGCGGCCGTTCGTTGGCGTCGTAGGCGGTGTTCAGCATCAGATCGAGCCCACCCAGCCCGAGGCGGACGAAGTGCGAGAAACGCCCTTCGGCGGTCTCCACTTCCGGCGAGGCGAAGACGACGCGAAAGCCCAGCAGGTCGCAATAGAAGGCCACCGACGCGGTCATGTCGAAGACCTCAAAGTAGGGCGTTACGCCCGTCAGCTCCGGCATCACACCTCCTTCAGCTCGCGCCGATACCGCTTCCAGTTCTCGACATAGTGCGCCGCGCCGCCGGCCAGCATCATCGCCTGCTCGGGGCTGATCTCGCGCACCACCTTGCCGGGCGCGCCCATGACCAGCGAGTTGTCCGGGATCTCCTTACCCTCGGTGATCAGGCAGTTGGCCCCGATCAGGCAGTTCTTTCCGATCTTCGCCCCGTTCAGGACGATCGAACCGATCCCCACCAGGGAATTGTCGCCGATGGTGCAGCCGTGCAGCATCACCATGTGCCCGACCGTCACATTGGCCCCGATGGTCAGCGGCGAACCCGTGTCGGTGTGCAGGACGCTGCCGTCCTGGATGTTGGAGTTCTCGCCGACGACGATCGGGTCGTTGTCGCCGCGCAGGGTGGCGTTCCACCACACCGAGGCGTTCTTCTTGAGAATCACTCGGCCCATAACGGATGCGGTGGGCGCAATCCAGTATTCGTCATCAATCGGTAATTCAGGTGTCACATTGCCTAAGTTGTAGACACTCATCCGCACACCCCGTTTCTTGCGACAATCGGTCCGTTTAACATTTGGGAAACCAAGCTACCCTCATATTAGTCGGGCGATTCGAGGGGGCGATAGCCTTCTCGGACTCCGCTGCGGGGCCGGTTCATCGGCTCCGTGTCTCGCGCTGGACGGAGTTGATGGCGCTGAGTGTGTTGTCACCCCGGATCCTCGGATCCGGACCGGCATCCCGGGGATCATCCCCAGGCAAGCCTCTTAGCCGCGCACGTCGTCTGCTTCGATTCACCCCGACCACCCAAAGGGCGCTCCATCGCGGAGACGCCCTTTTTTCTTGGCCTTTTTCTTACTGGCCTAACGGAGGCTTTTGATGACCAAGCGAGCCCTGAAGCGACAGCTGCGCGAAGGCGCGTTCGACGCCGGACAGTTCACCGGTGACGATAAGATTCGTCGGCTTCCGCTCGATAGGGGCTGGTCGCCGCTCGCGCATCACAATTCCAACGACGAACGCGAGCAGGGCTATCTCAAGACCATCAAGGCCAAGAGCCCCGGCCAGGAAGAGCTGATCAAGGCCATCGACGCCAAGAACCTGGTCATGGCGCTCGGCCCCGCCGGCACCGGCAAGACCTACCTGGCCATCGCCAAGGCCGTCGAAGCCCTGGAGAGCGGCAGCGTCGGGCGCATCGTGCTCTCGCGCCCGGCTGTGGAAGCGGGCGAATCGATTGGCTATCTGCCCGGCGACGCCGAGGACAAGCTCGCCCCCTACCTGCGCCCGCTCTACGATGCGCTCTCCGACCGCCTGTCGATGAAGCGGGTCCGCGCGCTGATGGCCGAGGGCGCCATCGAGATCGCCCCGGTCGGCTTCATGCGCGGCCGCACGCTCAACAACGCCTTCATCGTCATCGATGAGGCGCAGAACTGCACCTACACCCAGCTGAAGATGCTGCTGACGCGCCTGGGCTGGCACTCGACCATGGTGGTCACCGGCGACCCGGACCAGTCGGACCTGCTGCCGGAGTTCTCGGGCCTGCGGACCGTCGCCGACAAGCTGGAAACCGTCGGCAATATCGCCGTCGTCCGCCTGGCCGACCGCGACATCGTCCGCCACCCGCTGGTGGCCGAGATGCTGGGGGTTCTCTAGCAACCTGCGTCCACGCTTGGCGCGCGGCCGGCCCAGCGCCGGCTGCGACACGTTGAGCGTGGACGCGAGTTAACTTGCCGGGGTCCCATCCCCTCGTCGATAGTCGATGCGGGAGGACACCCATGATCAAGCCGAAAGCCCGAACCGTCGCCGCCCCCTCGCCGCTCCGCATCGCGTTGGCGGTGACGCTGACGGTGGTCGTTTCGCTGGTCCTGCTGGTCGCGCCGCGCCCCAGCCACGCCGCCGGCGATACCGAGATCCTCGGCAGGTGGATTTCCGACAAGAACGACCCGGCGCTCGACTACGCCATCGCGGCGGGAACCGCGCCCGGCGCCTTCGTCCTGACCGTCCCGGCCAAGGCGCTCGGCGGCAAGGCCGGCGAGACTGTCATCCTGCAGCGGACGTCGGCCGGCCGGTTCGAGACCGTCAAGGGCTCGATCCTGCGCGGCAGCTTCACCGTCACCGGCCCCAGGCGCGCCGAGTTCAAGGCGATGGAGAACACCAAGCAGAGCTTCCACATCATCGACCAGCTGCTCGAGCGCCCCTGACGGACGCCGGGGCGCGCTTGACCGGCATGGCCTGGGCTCTATAGATAGTTCGGCAATCTAACTATCTAATGTGAGTCCGATGCCCGTAGCGGTTCCTCAGTCCAAGACCGCCGAACCCGACGAGGTGCTGGCCCTGGCAGAAGCCCTGCGAGGGCCCATTCTCAAGGTGTCGCGCAAGCTGCGCCAGGAGGGCCAGAAGGTCGGGCTCTCGGCGCAGGAGGCCCTGATCCTGGGCTACCTGCGACGCAATCCGGGCGCGGGAGTCAGCGAACTGGCCGACTTCGAGCAGATCTCGCGCCCGACCATGTCGAGCCACGTGAAGCGCCTGGAGGCCGCCGGCTGGCTCACCCGCGCCGACGACGCGCAGGACGGCCGCCGCCAGGGCCTGACGGTGACGCCGGCCGGCGCGCGCAAGCACGAGGCCATCCAGCGCCGCCGCAGCGACTGGCTGGCCGAGCGGCTGGTGCGGCTCACGCCCGCCGAGCGCGAAGCCCTGCTGGCCGCCGCCGCCCCGCTGCTCAAGCTGGTGACGGTGGGCGCATGACCACCCGCGCCGAAGAGATCCTCGAGACCGATGTCCTCGACGAAGGCGGGGCCGACGCCGCCGCCATCCTCAACGAAGGCCGCGACGCGACCTTCCGGGGCTGGGTGGTTCCGGCGATCATCGGCTCGGCTCTGCTGATGCAGACACTGAACGCCACCTCGATCAACAATGCGCTCCCCGCCATGGCCCGGGCGATGCACGTCGAGCCGCTGCGGCTCAGCCTGGCCATCACCATGTACCTGCTGGCGTCGGCGGTGTTCCTGCCGATCGGCGGCTGGCTGGCCGACCGTTTCGGGGCCAAGCGAATCTTCCTGATCGCCATCGTGCTCTATGCCAGCGCCTCGGCCGCCTGCGGCTTCGCCAACAACCTGCCCGAACTGGTCATCTTCCGCCTGTTCCAGGGCTGCGCGGGAGCGATGATGGGGCCGGTCGGCCGGTTGGTGCTGCTGCGCACGACGCCGAAGAACGAGCTCGTCGGCGCCATGTCCGTGGTGACCATGCCGGCCCTTCTGGGGCCCGTCGTCGGCCCGCTGCTGGGCGGCGCGATCGTGACCTATGTGTCCTGGCGCTGGATCTTCTTCCTGAACCTGCCGATCGCCGTGGCCGGCGTCTTCCTGGTGCGCGCCTTCGTGCCCGATGTGAAGGAACAGGAGACTCAGCCGATCGACTGGCCGGGCATCTTCCTGACCGGTTTCGGCCTGGCGGGACTGATCTTCGGCTTCGAGAGCCTGCGGGGAAACGTCTTGCCGCCGCTGGCGGTGGCCGGGCTGTTCGCCGGCGGGCTCGCCTGCCTGGGCCTCTACTGGGCGCATGCGCGGCGCACGCCACACGCCATCATCGACCTGGCCATCTTCCGGATTCCGACCTTCAAGGCCTCGGTGTTGGGCGGGTCGTTCTTCCGGCTGGTGCCCGGCGCCACGCCCTTCCTGCTGGCGATGCTGCTGCAGGAGGGCTTCGGGATGAGCGCGTTTGCGGCCGGCGGCATGACCTTCATCTCGGCCGTGGGCGCGCTGGTCATGAAGACCACGGCGCCGCCGATCCTGCGCCGTTTCGGCTTCCGCAGCGTGCTGATCGTCAACGGCCTGATCTGCGCGGCCACCTACATGGTCTACGCCTTGTTCCGCATCGACACGCCGGCCTGGATCATCATGACGACGCTCGCGGTCGGCGGCTTCTTCCGCTCGTTGCAGTTCACCAGCCTGAACGGCATGGCCTACGCCGACCTCGAGCAGGCGCAGATGAGCCGGGGCACGACGACCGCCTCCATGGCCCAGCAGTTCATGCAGTCGGTGAGCGTCGGTCTTGCCGCCGCCTTGCTGCATTTCCTGATGAAGTCGCGCGGCGACACCCACCTGACCGGCGTCACCGTCGCCCCGGCCTTCGCCATCTTCGGCGCGGCGACCTTGGTCTCGATGTATTGGTTCTACCGTCTCCCCGCCAACGCCGGCGACGAGATGAACAACCGCGCCGCGGCGACCTAGCCCTCGACGTCGGTCCAGGGCCGGTCCTGGCCGTCGGAGAGCTCCTCGCGCCATTGGCCCTGCGCGGTCTCGTAGACGATGCCGTGGGTGTCGCCGGCGACGCGCTGTTCGCCGGCCGCGCGCTTAGCCGCCGCCTTGGCCGCGTCGTGGCTTGGGAAGGTCTCGGAATAGGAGCCGTCCACCTGATAGGCCCAGCCGCCGTCATGCTGGACGATTCTGTAGGTCAGGTGGCTCATCTGGGGCTCTCCGCTGCAGCTCGGGCCCTACATGGGCGCGATCTTAGGGGCCCGCAATCTCGAAGCGTTCCGCGGCCGCGGGCTCGGGCCTCAGCGCGGTCTCGATGGCCTCGATCAGGGTCGCCATGTTGATCGGCTTGGCGATGAAGCCGTTCATGCCGGTGGAGAGGTATTCCTCGATCTGGTGGCGCATGACGTTGGCCGACAGCGCCAGGATAGGGGTCGGCGTGCGGCTCTCGGCCCGCTCGAGGGCGCGCATGGCGAGCGCCGCGTCGACGCCGTTCATCACCGGCATCTGGATGTCCATCAGCACCAGGTCGAATTGGCCGGCGCAGAACAGCTCGAGCGCCTCGCGGCCGTCGCCGGCGATCCGCAGGTCGACGCCCAGGGGGTCGAGCATGGCCTTCAGCAGCACCTGATTGGTGCGGTTGTCCTCGGCCGCCAGGATGCGCACCTTGGGCAGGTCCGGTTCGGGCGCCTTTTCCCGCGGGGCCTCGGCGACGGGACCGATCCACGCCAGCGGCAGCTCGACGGTGAAGGTCGAGCCCTGGCCTTCGATGCTTTCGACCGCGACCCGGCCGCCCATCAGCTCCACGAGGTCGCGCGAGATCGCCAGGCCCAGGCCGGTGCCGCCGAACTTGCGGGTGGCCGAGGTGTCGGCCTGCGAGAAGCGTTGGAACAGCCGGTCCAGCTGCGCCTGCGGGATGCCCAGCCCCGTGTCCCTGACCGCGAACGAGACGCCGGCGCCAGTGGCGCGGACCGTCAGGCGGACCTCGCCCGCGCTGGTGAACTTCACGGCGTTGGCGGTCAGGTTGCCGAGCACCTGGCGGATCTTGCCCGGATCGCCGCGCCAGAGGCCGCGGAGTTCCGGCGCGATATCGACCACGAAGGCGACGCCCTTGCGCGAGGCGGCTTCCGCGAAGGCGGCGGTCGCACCGGCTGCGACCAGGCTCAGATCGAACGCCTCGGCGTCGACTTCCAACCGCCCGGCCTCGATCTTCGAAAGGTCCAGCACGTCGTTGAGCAGCGACAGCAGGGTCTCGCCGGAGCTGCGGATCACCTGCACCTTGTCGTGCGCGTCGGCGGGCAGGCCGCCCAGCGCCAGCACCTGGGCCATGCCCAGGATGCCGTTCAGCGGCGTGCGGATCTCGTGGCTCATATTGGCCAGGAACTGGGACTTGGCGACATTGGCCGCCTCGGCGCGATCGCGGGCCTCTTCCAGATCGCGCACCGCCCCGTCGTGCGCCCGCTCATAGGCGTCGAGTTCGGCGACCACCCGCCACATCTGCCAGCTGAGAACGGCCAGCAGGACGGCGAACAGCGCCAGGCCCACGCTCAGCGCCGGGGCTGCGTCGCGCAGGGCGGCGAAGCCCTTGTGCGGCGGGGTCCAGGTGACGACGCCCACCGGGCGACCGGTGATGTCGATCAGCGGCGCCGCCGCGGCCGACCGCGCCATGGGGACGATCGCCGGCGCGTTCACCCGCATCCGGCGTAGCGAATAGAGCACGCGGGAATCCAGGGTCTGGGCGCTGATCACCATCACCGCGGGGCCCGGCCGGCGCGGCGCGTCGAAATCGGACGGCGTCACCGTCGAGGCGCCGATCAGATAGCGGACGCCGCCGGACACGAAGATGCCCTTGGCGGTCTCGGCCAGCGAGGGATCGGTCGGCTCGACCTTGGCCCGGTTGGCGCCGCGGCCGGCCTCGATGGCCCGCAGCTTGCGGACCAGCGGCATGGCGTCGGCCAGGAACTGCGCCTGGCTGGCGGCGTCGACCCGATGCTTGCCGGCCCAGGCGTAGAACGGCCGGTCCCGCCCGTCGATGACGACGGTGCGGTCGAAGCCGCGGTTGTTGGCGAAGAAGGTCCCGATATTGGCGTCGGTCCAGGTCAGGTCGCCGCCGGGACGCAGGTTGGCGTAGGCCTGATCCCAGACCGTGGCGGTCGTCATGTCGGAGACCAGCCGCGTCTGGATCCGGTCGACGGCGTTGGCGATCAGGAAGCCGTCTTCGCGGAGCTTCAGCTCGTCCAGCCGTTTCGCGCCGCCGAACAGCAACAGCGCCACGCCCACCAGCACCACGGCCACCAGGGCGAAACTGAGCGCCAGCAGCCGGCGGATCGCCGCCTGGCTCTTGCGCGCCGTCTTCCGTTCGCCGACCTCAGTCATGCCGCGACAGAAGCGGGCGAAAATCAACGAGGGGTTAAGATCGCGGTAACCCCGCCGGAAACTCGGCGGCTGCGTCGTTCCGCCACCTAAGGCGCGACGATCTCGAACCAGAAATCGAAGCGGTCCAGCAGCGGCAAGAGCTGGCCCAGAACGGCGGCGCCCTCGCCGGTCACCACGCCGTCCTCCAGCGCCTTTTCCAGCGTCGTCTCACCGATCACCAAGCCGATCAGCACCGGCCGGGTGAGCGTCACCGCCGGGCCACCCTCCCCAGCTTTGTGGTGCAGCACCGCGTTCTCGACGCTGACCGCGAAGCGCTCGCCGGTGTCGCTGAAGCTGACGGTGAGCGCGAGGTCGCCGATGGCGCCGGCCCTGGGGCCGTTGAGCCGCACCGCGAAGCTTTCCAGCAGCGCGTCCGCCGGCAGGGACCGCAGCTGCCCCGCCGCGCCCTGCCGGGGCTTGTCCGACGCCGGACGCGGATTGCGCAGCTCCTGCGCCCCAGTCAGGTAGAAGGCGCGCCAAGGCCCGCTCTCGGCCTGATAGCCCATCTGCTCCAGGGCGTCGGCCTGCAGGGCGCGGGCCTCGGGATGGTTCGGGTCGGCGAACACCAGATGGTTCACCAGCTCCGCCACCCAGCGGTACTCGCCACGCCCATAGGCCTCCCGCGCCTTGGCCAGCAGGGCCTCGGGCCCACCGGCCACCTCGACATAGCGCCTGCCGGCCTCGACCGGCGGCAGCTTGTGCAGGTTGGCCGGGTTGCCGTCGAACCAGCCGAGGTAGCGTTGGTAGACCGCCTTGGCGTTGTGGCTGAGCGTCCCGTAGTAGCCGCGCGTGTGCCACTCGGCCGCGAGGCTCGGCGGCAGCTCCAGGTCCTCGGCGATCTCCACCGGCGTCAGGCCGTGGTTGGCCATCCTGAGCGTCTGGTCGTGGATGTATTTGTAGAGGTCGCGCTGCTGGCGCAGGAACCGCTTGGCCTCGCCCGAGCCCCAGCGCGGCCAGTGGTGGCTCGCGAACAGCACCTGGGTGTCGTCGGCGAACATGTCCGACGCCTCGTCGATGTAGTGGCTCCAGGCGCGCGCATCGCGCACCTGCGCCCCGCGCGGCGTGTAGAGATTGTGCAGCTGGCAGGTGCAGTTCTCCGCCATGCACAGCGCCCCGAACTGCGGGAAGAAGAAGTTCATCTCCGCCGGCGCCTCGGTGTCCGGCGTCACCTGGAAGACGATCTCGACCCCGTCGAGGGTCAGGCGCTCGCCGGTCTCGCGGATGCTGAGCGTGTTGGGGACCAGGCTGACGGCGCCCATGGAGACCGCCTTGCCGAGGCCCGCGTCCACATGGCCCTTGGGGTCCTTGGGCAGGGTCGCGCCGTACATGTAGGTCGCGCGGCGGCCCATGGCGTTGCCGGCCAGCACGTTCTCGCTCACCGCCGCGGCCAGGAAGCCCTCGGGCGCCACGATGGGCACGCCCGCCTCGATGTCTTCCGGGCTCAGCACGCCGCGCACGCCGCCGTAGTGGTCCACGTGGCTGTGGGTGTAGATCACCGCGGTCACCGGCTTGTCGCCCCGCCGCTCGCGCATCAGCTGCAGCGCCGCCGCCGCCGGCGCCGCCGAGGTCAGCGGATCGACGATGACGTAGCCCTCGTCCCCCTCGATGAAGGTGATGTTGGACAGGTCGAAGCCGCGGACCTGATAGACCCCCTTGGTCACCTCGAAGAGGCCGTGCTGCATGTTGAGCCGGGCCTGACGCCACAGGCTCGGGTTCACCGTCGGCGCCGGGGTCTCGTCACCTAAGAAGGCGTAGGGCTTGAGGCTCCAGGCGCCCGGGATGTCGGCCTCCGGGATGCTCGAGATGAAGCCGCGCGTGGCGTTGGCGAAATCCGCGCCGGTTTCGCGCGGCAGGCGCGCCGCGAGCGCCGCGTGCGCGGCCTTTGTCGCCTGCGTGGCGTCCTTGCGCTGATCCATGTCGGCCTCCCCTGACCCAAGGCTTTAGCATGCGAAGTCGGTTGCGATAGCGCCTAGGCGAACCGTGCCGGCCTGCCTAAGCTCGCCGCAAATTTTCACCGGTTCGAGCGCTCACATCATGAAATTCATCCCCGCCGTCGTCGCGACCCTCCTGGCGCTCGGCGCCTCGGCCCAGGCCGCCACGACGCCCGCGCCCAAGGCCAAACCGGCCGCCGCCAAGTCCGGCCACGTGGCCCTGCCCACTGACGTGCGCCCGACCCGCTACGACATCACCATCAAGCCCGACGCGGCCCACCTAAAGTTCTCCGGCCATGAGGCCATCGCGCTGGACGTGAAAACAGCGACCAGCCGCATCGAGCTCAACGCCGCCGACATCGCCTTCCAGACGGCGAGCCTCAGCGGCGATACCGCGGCGCCCAAGATCAGCCTCGACAAGGAGCAGCAGACTGCGACCTTCACCTTCGGCCACCCGCTGAAGCCCGGCCGCTACACGCTCACCCTCGACTACACCGGGGTGATCTACGAGCAGGCCTCGGGCCTCTTCGCCCTCGACTACACCGGCGAGGGCGGCAAGAAGCAGCGCGCCATCTTCACCCAGTTCGAGAACTCCGACGCCCGGCGCTTCATCCCCTGCTGGGACGAGCCCGGCGTGAAGGCGGTCTACGCCCTCTCCGTCGAGGCGCCAGCCGCGGAGATGCCGGTCTCCAACATGCCGGTGGCTGACGCCAGGCCCGGCTCGGGCGGCCTTACGACCACGCGCTTCGCCGACACGCCGAAGATGAGCTCCTACCTGCTGTTCTTCGCGCTGGGCGACTTCGAACGCATCCACAGGCAGGTCGGCAAGACCGACGTCGGGGTGATCGTGCGCAAGGGCAAGGCCGCCCAGGCGCAGTTCGCCCTCGACGCGGCGACCGAGATCCTGCCGTTCTACAACGACTACTTCGGCACGCCCTACCCGCTGCCCAAGCTCGACTTCATCGCCGGCCCCGGCCAGAGCCAGTTCTTCGCCGCCATGGAGAACTGGGGCGCGATCTACTACTTCGACTATGCGCTGCTGATCGACCCGAAGCTCTCGACCGAGGCGGACAAGCAGGGCGTCTACGTCGATATCGCCCACGAGATGGCCCACCAGTGGTTCGGCGACCTGGTGACCATGGCCTGGTGGGACGACCTGTGGCTCAACGAGGGCTTCGCCTCCTGGATGGAGAACAAGAC
>Ga0070730_10001270_pt1 | contig 24679 bp, 13 predicted proteins | sample Coa_R1_3_FD_66447 | JGI IMG/M metagenome (GOLD analysis project Ga0070730, IMG submission 66447) | Surface soil microbial communities from Centralia Pennsylvania, which are recovering from an underground coalmine fire - Coalmine... | ecosystem: Environmental > Terrestrial > Soil > Unclassified ... | reverse complement strand
GTCACGTTCGATGATCAGGTGCGCCAGGTGATTCCGGCGCGCGTGAAGGCGGGTCAGTGGACGCGGGTCGTGCGCGGTTTACTCGACACGCCGGACGGCGCAGGTACGGCCGCCCACGCAGCGCTGCAGCGTCTGACCGCACTGCTGACGCGGCGCGGTCTCGTGGTGTTGGTGTCCGACCTGCTGTTCGATCGCGAGCTGGCGCTCGCGGCGTTGCGGTACCTTCGGCATCGCGGCCATCAGGTCGTCGTCTTCCATCTGATGGATCCCGCTGAAGTCCAGCTGAGTGGGCCGCCGGAGGTGCGTTTCCGCGATCCGGAATCGACGGTCAGCGTGGTTGTCCGTCCGCGGGAGTTGGCGCGCGCCTATGCGGACACGGTCCAGCGGGAAATCGGTGCGTGGCGCAAAGCCTGCCGCCGCCATGGCATTGGGTACCATCACGTCCAGACCGACATGCCCTTCGGCCTCGCTTTGCGATTGCTGACGTGACTTTCCTTCACCCGCTGGCGTTACTGGGTCTTGTCGCCGCGGCGATCCCCGCCCTGCTTCATCTATTGCAGCGCAGAATTCCCCCCGAGGTCGATTTCCCACCGGTGCGATATCTGAGCGCGGCCGAGCGCGAGAGCGCGCGCCGCCTGAAACTCCGCCATCTCTTGCTGTTGATTCTTCGCACGGCGTTGATTGTCACCGTTGTGTTGGCCGCCGCGCGGCCGTTAGTGCCGTTGCGCGGCGGAGGCGCCCATCAGCCGACTGCCGTCGTCATCATTCTCGATAACTCCCCATCCTCCGGCGCCATTGTGAGCGGTGGTCTGGTCCTCGACCGGCTGAGAGTTGCGGCGCGTTCGTCTATCGAACGGACGACGAGCGCTGACCGCGTGTGGTTGATGTTGTGCGATGGGGTAATCCGCGGCGGCACGCGCGAAGCCCTGCTCGCGATTGTCGACAGCACACGCACCGGTTGGCTGCGCCTGGACCTGGTCCAGGCCGTCGAGCGCGCAGCCGGAACGGTGAACGCGCAACCATTGCCTGGGCGCGAGGTTCACGTCTTCAGTGACCTCCAGGTCACCGCGCTCGACTCGGGCCGCGCCGTCGTTCCTCGCGCCGTGCGGGTGCTGGCGCTGGCGCCGGGACGCGCAGTGGCCAATCGGGGGATTGCGTCGGTGGCCGTTTCCGAGGGTGCGGCGGTGATCGCATTGAGTGGTGCCGTAAGCGGCGCCGTGCCTGTGACCATTCGCATAACCAGCGGGCGGCGGGACCGCGGCGAGATCGCAGCCCGCGGACTCGCGACACCGGGCGGCGACAGCAGTGGCTCGACGCGAGCCGCGGTCACCGTTTCTCTGCCGGCGCAAACGCTGGAGCCGGGGTGGTGGGTGGGAGAGGCGGCGCTCGAGCCCGACGAGCTGCGGGCGGATGATCGGCGGCCCTTCGCGTGGCGTGTGGCGCCACCGGCGCGTGTGACGGCGACCCCGAGCGCCGGCTCGTTCGTCAGCGCGGCGCTCGCCGTACTGCAAGGGGGCCGGCGGGTCGTAGACGGTCGCGATGTCGTCATTAGCGGCGGGGAGACGCCGTCCGGCACGCATGCGATCGTGGAGCCTCCCGCTGATCCGGCGCTCGTCGGCCAAGCCAATCGCGCCTTGGCGTCGCGAGGCGTGTCTTGGCGCTGGGGCTCGCCGGGGACGCCAGGACCGATCGTGTCGCCACGGCTCCCGGTATTGAACGGCGCACCGGTAACGCAGCGCTACCGCTTCACCGGCGGCGAGGCTCCCGACGACGTGTTTGCAACCGTAAATGGCGAGCCGTGGCTCGTCCGTTCGGGGAATGTGGTGCTCCTCGGAAGCCGCCTCGATACGTCATGGACGGCGCTGCCGGCGCTGCCAGGCTTCGTCCCGTTCGTCGACGCGCTCGTCAATCGCCTCGTCATAGGCCAAGCAGACGTGGAGTCTGCGGAAGGAGCGCCGCACGTCGAGTTTCACACCCGCTCGGGAGGGTCCGATACAACCGGCGCCACGGTCTTTGGGCCCGACCCGCGCGAATCGGATCTTACGCCCGCCACCGTCCCGGTCGCGATGGCGGCGCTTGGCGGTAAGGATCGCGTAGCCGTCTTGAGCGCAAACGATCTCTTCGCCGAGCAATTTTCGGGCGCCCGCCGCGCCGATTTCAGTACCGCGCTCCTCGTGTTGGCGCTACTGCTCGCGGCGGCGGAGCTGGTGGTCGCGACCCGCACGCGCTAATGCCGCTCGATTTCCTTCTCGAGAAGTTCCACGACCTGCCGGCGACACGCTCGCTCCGCGACCGCTTGCCCGCGCCCGGCGCGCGCGTCGGCGTGGGCGGACTTCCCGGCTCGAGCCCGGCTGTGCTCGTGGCGAGCCTCGCTCGCCAGCTCCCCCAGCGCGTCTTTGCCGTTGTCGCGCCGACACCGGCGGACGCGGAGCGGTGGCTCGCGGATCTTCAGACCCTGCTGGGATTCGAGGCGATCGCGCTCTACCCGCAACGCGAGTCGCTCGGCGCCGAAGAGCCGCATTACGAGCTTGCCGGCGAGCGGATCGAGACGATCGAGGCGCTGCTGCGGGGAGCCGTTCGCGTTCTGATCACCACCGCGAGAGCCACGGCCGAACGAACTGCGGTCCCCACCACGCTGGAGCAGGCTCGTCTCGTGATCGAGGTCAATAAAGAAGAAAGGAGCCTCACCGCCACCTCACAACAGCTCGACGCGATCGGATACGAGCGAGTCCCGACGGTCACGGAAGTGGCCCAGTACAGTGTCCGTGGGGGGATCCTCGACGTGTATGGGTTCGGTATGGCCGGCGCTGCGCGGATCGAATGGTGGGGCGATGCCGTCGCATCGATCCGCAGTTTCGATCTCGACACACAGCGTTCTGGAGATCCCATAGACCGCGTGACGATCCTACCGGTACGAAGCGAAGCACAGAGCGTTCAAGATATGGAGGCGCAGCATGCCGCCCCGCTCCGATCCAATCTCCTCGATTTGCTTCCGACCGATACGATCGTCGTCCTGGATCAGGAGTCGGCGATCGAGCGCGAAGTCGAGCGCGCGTGGGCGGACGCCGCGCACCATCTCGAGGTCGCGCGTCGAATGGGCGAGGAGCCACCGGCGCGCGAGGCCTTGTTTGTCGAGCCCGATGGCTGGCGCAAGCGACTGCATGCGCTGCCGCGTCTGGTTGTCTCCGACGCCGAGACGGAGCAACGGTTCCCGCTCGCGCCGCCGGAGCATATCGATCGCGATCTGAAACGACTGCGGCAGATCATCGCCGAGCCGCCGGCTACCGTCATTCTGTGCGACAACGAAGGACAGCTCGAGCGCCTGGACGAGCTGCTGGCGACCGATCGCGCGACGCTCGTGGTCGGCGCGCTCGATGGCGGCTTCATCCTGCCGACGCTGCGCGTTCTCACGGATCACGAGATTTTCCGCCGCGCGCGCCGGCTGCGGCGGCCGCGGCGCTATCGCAGCGCCGTGACGACGGCGGCATCGCGTCCGCTCACCCCCGGCGGATACGTCGTGCATCTGGAGCACGGCATCGGCATTTACCGCGGACTCCAGACGATCGCGGTTGGCGCCGACGGCAGTACGCTCGAGGTCGCCGTCGTCGAATACGAGGGTGGCGATCGGCTGAACGTCCCGCTCTATCGGATCGATCAGCTCGAGCCGTATCGCGCCGTCGGCGACGGCGATGCCCCGCCGCCGCGCCTGCACCGGCTCGGCGCCACGACCTGGCAGCGACAGCGTGACAAGACGCGCGCCGCCATTCGAGCGATGGCTGCCGAACTGCTCGATCTCTACGCGCGGCGACAGCTCGCCCATGGCTATGCCTTTCCGACCGACACGCCGTGGCAGCGAGAGCTGGAATCGTCCTTCCTTTATGAAGACACGCCCGATCAGCGGCGCGCCTCGGAAGAGGTCAAACGTGACATGGAACGTGCGCGGCCCATGGACCGGCTGCTCGTCGGCGACGTCGGGTACGGCAAGACGGAAGTCGCCGTCCGGGCGGCGTTCAAGGTGCTGCAGGCGGGCAAACAAGTCGCCGTGCTGGTGCCCACCACGATTCTCGCCGAGCAGCACGGGCGCACGTTTCGCGAGCGACTGGCCGATTATCCGGTGCGCGTGGAAGTCCTGTCGCGCTTTCGCAGTGCCAAGGAAGCCGCTCCGATCGTGCAGCGCCTCGCGGCGGGTGAGGTCGATGTCGTCATCGGAACACATCGGCTGCTGTCGCCCGACGTCACATTCAAGGATCTCGGTCTGCTGATCGTCGACGAGGAGCACCGCTTCGGTGTCCGCCACAAGGAGCGCCTCAAGGCGCTGCGGCTCAGCGTCGACGTGCTGACGCTGACCGCGACGCCGATTCCGCGCACGCTGCATCTCTCGCTTGCGGGGTTGCGGGACCTCACCCTGCTCGAGACCGCGCCCAAGGATCGCTCTCCGGTCCTCACCTTTGTCGAGCCCTGGGACGACGGGTTACTCGAGGAGGCGATGGCCCGCGAACTCGACCGCGGCGGTCAGGTCTATTTCGTCCACAATCGAATCGAAACAATCAATACCGTTGCAGCGCGCGTGCAGGTGCTGGCGCCGCGGGCGCGACTGGCCATTGCACATGGACAGATGAACGAAGGCGACCTCGAGGCCGTCATGGGGCGGTTCGTGCGCGGCGAGGTGGACATCCTCGTTTCGACCATGATCGTCGAGTCGGGACTCGATGTCCCCAACGCCAACACCATGATCGTCGATCGCGCGGACCGGCTCGGACTGGCGCAGCTCTACCAGCTGCGCGGCCGCGTAGGCCGCAGCCACCGCCGGGCGTTCTGCTATCTGCTGGTTCCCGATCAGGTCGACGCGCAGGCGGAGGAACGTTTGCAGGTGCTCGAGCATCATACTGACTTGGGATCGGGATATCGCATCGCGCTGCGCGACCTCGAGCTGCGCGGTGCGGGCAATCTGCTCGGCGGTGAGCAGTCGGGGCACGTCCAGGCCGTCGGTTTCGATATGTACTTGCGCTGGCTCGAAGAGACCGTACGCGGCCTGAAACACGGGGAGCAGGGAACGGAAACTCCGGAGCAGTTCGCACCGCCGGACGTGACGCTCGACGCGCCGGCGCATCTCCCCGACGCATATGTCACCGACGACGATACCAAGCTCGATCTGTATCGGCGGCTGGCGCGCGCGGATCAAGCAGGTGAGATTCAAGCCGTCCGCGACGAGCTGCGTGACCGTTTCGGACCGCTGCCGGCGGCTGCTGAGCGTCTCTTACTGGTCGCCGAGTTGCGCGCGCTGGGCGCGCGCACGGGGTTGGAGACGATTCTGATCAAAGGCGACGAGGCGCGGCTCTCGTTCCGACGTGATGCGGCGCCGCGGCTCGCGGGCCTGCAAGTGGCACTCGAAGCCGTGCAGTTCGAAGCGGATGTGCGGCGCGCGATACCGCTCTCCCTCAGGCTCCGCCGGCTCGGCGGGGAGTCGATCGGTCCCGGACTGGTCCGGGCGCTCACGGCCGTTCTGCGGGATCATCACCGTCACTAGCGAAAGAGGAAACGGATGCGACGTGTCAGTCTGGTGTTGGGAGGGACGTTGGTCGCCGGATCGCTGATTGGGTGCAACGCGCTGCGCGATGCGTTCTCGTCGCGGGCGGATGTCGTCGCGCGCGCCAACGACCAGACGCTGTCCGTCGACCGCATGGCGGGATGGGCAGGCGCGAACCGCGATCTCCCGCTGGATCAGCAGACGCTTGGTCGCGTGGCGCACGCGTGGGTGGATTACGCGCTGTTCGCCGAAGCGGTCGTTGACGGCAAGAACCTGCGCGATTCCGCGACCGCGCTGGCGAGCATGTGGCCACTCGTCTCCCAGATCAAATGGCAGCGGCTGCACGATCGTCTGACGGCACGTGACAATCTCACGGCGCAACAGGTCGATTCGGTCTACCGAGCGGGCAACATCCGGGTCTTCCAGCACATTCTGTTCGAGGTGCCGCAGAACGCCGCCGACAGCGTGGACAAGCGCAAGCACCGCCAGGCTGAGGCGCTGTTACCACAGGCGCGGAGCGCGGGCCCGCGGTTCAGCCAACTCGCGGTCCGTTACTCCGAGGACCCCAGCGCCAAGGCCGCGGGTGGATCGCTCGGCCTGTCGACCCGGGGGCAGTTCGTGCCGCAGTTCGAAGACGCGGCGTGGAAGCTTCCGCCGGGCGGCGTCAGCCCGGTCATCAAGACGCAGTTCGGCTATCACATCATTCGCCGGCCGCCGCTCGCGGAAGTGCGTGATTCGTTCCGCGTCGAGTTGGAGCAGCGGGTCACGCGCGAGTTCGATTCCGTGTACGTCGATAGCCTCGAGATCAAGCGCAAGATCACGCCGGTCGATCGTGCGCCCGAGATCGCGCGCACCGCGTTGTCGGACATCGATGCGGCACGCGCCAGCGGGCAGGTGCTCGTCAAGTATCGCGGTGGCTCGCTCCGGGTACGCGACCTGGTGCGCTGGCTCGCGGCGCTGAACCCGCAGCTCATGCAGACGCTGCCGACGGCCAACGATCAGCAGGTCGATCAGTTCCTCAAAATCCTCACACAGCGCCAGCTCCTTCTGGAGCAGGCGGACTCGGCCGGCATCAAGCTTACGGACGACGACTGGAAACAGATCCGCGAAGAGCACGACTCGACGATCGTGACGCTCACCACGATTCTCAATCTTACGCCGGAGGTGGTGCGTGACTCGGCCGGCAAGACGGCCGCCGATCGGTCCAAGTTCGCCGCCGATCGCGCGACGGAATACCTCGACCGTGTCCTGAAGAAGCGGACACGCTACTTCCCGGTGCCGGTGTTTTTGGCGGAGCGGCTGCGCAACCAGGCGCAGTGGGACGTCGACGAAACGGGACTGCGGCGCGCCGGGGAACGTGGTGAACAACTGCGGGGCGATTCTACCCAGGCGCCCGGCCCGAACATGAGACCAGCGCCCGGTCCTCCGCCCATCGACACGGCGCGGCCGCAAGGGGGAGGTCGGAAGGGCCGATGAAACTCGTCTTCGGGTTGTTGCTCGCGTGCGCGACGACGGCGGCGGCACAGCAAGGTCCGCCGCAGAATCCGCTGCTCGATCGCATCGTCGCCGTCGTGGGGACGCGGCCGATTCTCGCGTCCCAGATAGAGGAAGAAATGGTGCAGCAGCAGGCGCAAGGCCAGGCGCTGCCGACCGATTCCGCCGGTCTCGCGAAGCTCCGGCACGACGTTCTCGATCGTCTCATCGACGTCGAGATTTTGGTGCAGCAGGCCGAGCGCGACACGTCGATCAAGGTCACGGATCAGGAAGTCCTCGATCAGGTCGAGCAAACGTATCAGAACGTCCGCAAGCAGTTCGCCTCGGAGAACGATTTCCGCGATCAGATTCGCCAGGCGCGGTTCGGTTCGGTGGAGGAGTGGCGGCGCTGGCTGGGAGACGAGCAGCGGCGGCAACTCTACGCACAGCGTCTGATTGAAGCGCAGCGGCAGAAGGGCAAGCTGAAACCAATCCCGCCGACCGATGCGCAAATGCGGGAGTTCTGGGATCAGAACAAGGATCAGCAGCCCAAGCGTCCGGCCACGGCGTCGTTCCGGCAGATCGTCATCAAACCGGTGGCGGACTCGGTGGCGCGGCTGCGCGCTTTCCAGCGCGCGGAGTCGTTAGTGGTGCAGCTACGGCATGGCGCCGATTTCGCCACCGTGGCGAAGCGGTTCTCGAACGACAGTGCGTCAGCCGCGCAGGGCGGCGAGCTGGGATGGTTCCGGCGCGGCGTCATGGTGCGGGAGTTCGAAGACGTCGCATTCCGGATCCGCCCCGGCGAAATCTCCGATCCGGTGGAGACGCCGTTCGGCTTCCACATCATCAACGTCGAGCGAACGCAGCCGGCGGAAATCCTGGCGCGTCACATTCTGATCACGCCGGAAATCAGCAAGCCGCAGATCGACAAAGCGCGCCATCTCGCCGACTCGCTGCACGACGCGCTCGCGCGCGGCACCGTAACGATCTCGTTCGACTCGCTCGCCAAAATGTACGCGGATCCGCTCGAAGCGAAGCTGGCGGAAGACGCGCCGCTCACCGACATGCCGCCCGAGTATCAAAAGGTTTTCTCGGCCGACACGACGCTCGGGCTCAAGCCCGTGATCACGGAGGGCGCCGATACGCCGCGGCCCAAGTTCATCGTGCTGGAAGTGACGGCGCGGAAGGACGCCGGTGATCTCTCGTTCGACGACGTGAAGCTGAAGATCCGGCAAACCCTCGGCGATCAGCTCGCGATCCGGCATTACATCGATCAGTTGAAGCGACAGATCTACGTCGACGTCAGACTCTAGCGTGGCCGCGAGCCGTCCCCGTCTCGCTGTCGCAGTCGGAGATCCGCGGGGCATCGGCCCCGAGGTCGTGCGCAAGGCGCTGCGCCAGCCGCTCGACGCCGACGTCCGCATCGTGGGCGGCTGGGAGGACGGAGCCCCCAACGAGATCGAGGCGGGCCGCGCGGCCGCGCAGGGGATCGAAGCCGCGGCGCGGCTCGCGCTGTCAGGCGAGGTGGACGCGATCGTGACAGGCCCGGTCAACAAGACCGCCCTGCACGCCGCCGGCTACCGCTTTCCCGGCATCACGGAATTTCTGGCACACATCGCGGGCGACATACCGGTGGCCATGATGTTGACGACCGGCCGGCTGCGCGTCGTGCTCGTGACGACGCATCTGTCGTTGCGTGACGCGATTGCATCGCTCACGACGGAGCGCGTCGTTCAGGCGGGACGCATCGCGGTCGACGCACTGCAACATTGGTGGGGTGTGGCCAATCCGCGGCTCGCGCTGTGCGCGCTGAACCCGCATGCGGGCGAGGGCGGGTTGTTCGGCGACGAAGATGCGCGCATCCTCGAGCCCGCAGCCGCGGCGCTCGATGCCGCCGGGCCGCTGCCGGCCGACACCGTGTTCGTGCGCGCGCTCCGCGGGGAATTCGACGCGGTGCTCGCGCCGTATCACGACGTAGGTATGACCGCGGTCAAAGTGTCGGGCTTCGGCACCGGAGTGAACGTGACGCTTGGCTTGCCGTTCATTCGCACGTCGCCCGATCACGGCACCGCGTTCGACATCGCCGGCAAGGGAATCGCCGACGCGGGGTCGATGCGCGCGTCGCTCGAATTGGCGGTCCAGCTGACGCACTCGCGCGAGGGACAGGCAGCAGCGCGCTAGCTCGACGACTCGGCGACGTGCGTGGTCGCCGGCCACACCCGCACGCGTCCCACCCGCCGGCCATCCATCTCCAGAATCTCGAACGTGGCACCCTGCAGGTTCACGCGATCGCCGACCTTGGGCAGCCGGCCGAGTCGTCCGAATAGCAGGCCGCCGATCGTCGTGTAATCCGCGTCATCGAGCTGCAGCTTCAGCGCGCGATTGACGTCGCTGATTTCGGTGCTTCCCGCCATCACCGGAACGCCGCCGCCGGGCGTTCCGGCGGCGGCCCCCGCCGCGGCGGCGGGTGCTTTGTCGTATTCGTCGTAGATCGGCCCGACGATTTCCTCGAGCAGGTCCTCCATCGTCACCAGTCCCGCCGTGCCGCCGAATTCGTCGAGCACGATGGCGAGATGCACCTTCTGCCGTTTCATGTCGGCCAAGACGTCCTCGACCTCGCGCGTGCCCGGGACGAAGAACGCCGGTCGCGCGATGTCTTGCACGGGAGACTCGGAGCCGGAGAGTAAGCCGCGCAGAATGTCTTTCGCGTGCACGATACCGACGACGTCGTCGAGCGATTCGCCCGTGACGGGATAGCGAGACCTGCCGGCGGCGGCTACGCGATCCGCGGCTTCGGCGAGCGCCAGCTCGGCGGGGAGCGCGACGATCTTGGTGCGCGGCGTCATCACTTCGCGCGCGTTCTTCTCGCTGAATTCGAACACCCCTTCCAACAGGCGCGCGTCGCCCGCGCCGAGGCCTCCGGTCTTGCGGCTTTGCTCGACCAGCATGCGGAGCTCTTGCGGAGAGTGAACGCGATCGGCAGCGAGGCTCGTGCTCTTGATGCCGAGGGCGCGCAGCGCCAGGCGCGCGCTCACGTTCAGCGCCAGATTGAACGGCCGCGTGATCCACGAGAACACCATGAGCGGCGTGACAACCCAGCGGCTCGTGCTCTCGGGATACGTGATCGCCCATGCTTTGGGCGTGAGCTCGCCGAACACGACGTGCAAGAACGAAACGACGGCGACCGCGATCGCGGAGGCGATGCCGCCGCGCGCGAGGAAGTTGAGAGCGGGCGGCAGCGCCGAGAACCAATCGCGAAACAGGTGGCCGACGGTATCCTCGGCGACGAAGCCGAGCAGGATCGACGTGAGGGTGATGCCGAGCTGCGTCGCCGAGAGCAGCCGGTAGAGGTCGCCGATGGCCTTGCGCACGAGGCGGGCTTTGCGGTCGCCGCGTCGGATCATCGCCTCGAGTCGCGTGCGCCGAGACGCCACGAGGGCGAATTCCGCCGCGACGAAGAACGCGTTGATGGCGACGAGCGCGATGATCGCGAGGAGTCGCAAGCCCAGGACGTTCACGGCCTAATAGTATTAGATTTGCGCCGAGGAAACATCTGTGCTCCCGGTTGAAGCCCACTGCACGTATCGCGCGCCGATCAACGTCGAGACTCGACGGCGTTTGACGCTCGCGCTCATCATCACCGCGGTCGTCATGGTGATCGAGTTCGCGGGCGGCTGGCTCGCGGGCTCGTTGGCGCTGCTCGCCGACGCGGCGCACATGCTCGCCGACGTGGCGGCGCTCGCCCTCGCGCTGCTCGCCGCGTGGATCGCGCAGCGCCCTGCGACGCCGGAGCGCTCCTTCGGCTTCATGCGTCTCGAGATCCTGGCCGCGCTGGTCAACGGCGCGATTCTCTTCGCGATCGCGCTCGGCATCGGCGTCGAGGCATGGCGGCGCTTCCGCGCGCCCCCGGCGGTCAACGGCGCGCTGCTGCTCGGCGTCGCCGCGATCGGCTTCATCGCGAATTTTGCCACGACGCTCGTGCTGCATCACGGTCACGAGCATTCGCTCAACCAACGCGGCGCCTACCTGCACGTGCTTGGCGATCTGCTCGGCTCGGTGGGCGCGCTGATCGCCGGCGTGATCGTCTTGACGCTGGGCTGGACGCTCGCGGATCCGGTGATCTCGGTGTTGATCGGGATGCTCGTGCTCGTGAGCGCCTGGCGGCTGGTCAAGGAAAGCACGGACGTTTTGCTCGAGGCCGCGCCCGCGCACATCGCGCTCACCGACGTGCACGATCGGATCGCGTCGGTTCCGGGCGTCGAATCGGTGCATGACCTGCACCTCTGGACTGTGACGAGCGGCGTCGTCGCGATGAGCGGGCACCTGGTGGTCAAGAATCCCACGGACAATCAACCCGTGCTCGAGGCTGTGCAGGACCGCATGCGGGCGCTTGGTATCCAGCACGTCACGGTGCAGGTGGAGCGAGAGCCTACATGCGACTAGGGCGGCAATAGGCGGCAGAGGCTGTTGCCGCCTTGTGCCGCCCCATGCCGCCCTTGTATACTGCGCCCCTCATTTGGAGACCTCAGAGGGCGTAAGCCAGTGAAGATCCGCAACATCGCTATCATCGCCCACGTCGATCACGGCAAGACGACGCTGGTGGACCAGATGCTCCGCCAGGCCGGCGTCTTCCGCGCCAATCAGCAGGTGGCGGAGCGCGTCATGGATTCCAACCCGCTCGAGCGCGAGCGCGGTATTACGATCCTGGCGAAGAACACTTCGGTTCGGTGGGGCGACACGAAAATCAATATTGTGGACACGCCGGGCCACGCCGATTTCGGCGGCGAGGTCGAGCGGATCCTGCGCATGGTGGACGGCTTCCTGCTCCTCGTCGATGCCGCGGAAGGTCCGATGCCGCAGACGCGCTTCGTCGCGGGCAAGGCGCTGGCGCTGGGGCTCAAACCGATCGTGCTGATCAACAAGATCGACCGGCCCGACGGCGAGCCGATGCGGGTCCACGACGAGGTGCTCGAGCTGCTCATGGACCTCGACGCGTCGCACGAGCAGTTCAATTGTCCCTTCCTTTATACGTCGAGCCGGGCGGGCACGGCGACGCTCGAACTGGAGAAGCCGGGGAAGGACCTGAAGCCGCTCTTTGACACGATTCTGGAGACGATCCCGCCGCCCCAGGGCGCGACCAACCAGGATGGCCCGTTCCAGATGCTCATCTCGACCCTCGACTACTCGTCCTATCTCGGCCGCATCGGGATTGGGCGAATCGAGCGGGGGCTGGTGCATGTCGGGGACACGGTCGCGTTACTGCCGATCGGCGAGCCGGGTCCTGTCGGTGACGGCAAGTTCGAGCAGGCGCGGATCGTGAAGCTCTTTGCGTTCGAGGGGCTCGATCGCGCCGAGATCGAAACCGCCGCCGCCGGAGAGATCGTCGCCGTTGCGGGGCTGGCCGGTGTCGAAATCGGCAAGACGGTGACCGCGCCCGATCACCTCGATCGCCTGGCCGGCATCGCGGTCGAGGAGCCGACGATCTCGGTCGACTTCCTCGTCAACAACTCGCCGCTCGCGGGGCGCGAGGGCAAGTACGTGACGGGACGGCAGCTACGGGAGCGGCTGTATCGCGAGCTCGAGCGCAACGTGGCGCTGCGGGTCGAGGACACCGATACGCCGTACGCCTTCACGGTGTCGGGCCGTGGCGAGCTGCATCTCGGCATCTTGATGGAAACGATGCGCCGCGAAGGATACGAGTTCCAGGTGAGCCGGCCGCGTATCATTCCGCGCGAGGGGCCGAATGGGGAGCGGTTGGAGCCCTACGAGGAGCTGATGATCGATTGCCCCGAGGGGTACGTCGGGGTCGTCATGGAGAAGCTGGGGCCGCGCCGCGCGACGATGCTGGACATGAAGAACCCGGGCCTCGGCATGGTGCGCATGCGGTTCAAGATTCCGGCGCGCGGGCTGCTCGGCTATCGTTCGGAGTTCTTGACGGACACGCGGGGGACGGGAATCATCCATCACCGCTTTTTCGAGTACGACAAATGGGCCGGTCCGTTGTCGGGCCGGAACCGCGGTGTGATGGTGGCGGACCGGGAGGGGGTGGTGGTCGCGTACGCCCTCTTCAATCTTCAGGAGCGCGGGACGATGTTCGTACAGCCTGGGGATCCGGTTTACGAGGGGATGATCATCGCGGAGCACGTGCGGCCGGGTGATCTCGACGTGAACGCGACCAAGGAAAAGAAGCTCACGAACATGCGCACAACGGCGGCGGACGAGATGATTATCTTGGAGCCGCCACGCCAGATGACCTTGGAGCTGGCGCTCGAGTACATCGAGGACGACGAGTTGATCGAGGTGACGCCGTCGTCGCTGCGGCTTCGCAAGCGGCTGTTGGGGGCCACGGAGCGTCGCAAGCTCGCGCGCAGCGAGAAGCGCGCGTTGGAGGAGTAGGGCAGGGCAACGGTCCTGGAGCAGTCGTTCGACACGAACCTCAGCCGGAGGTGGCAATGCTGGCCCGCGAGACGTCGACGCATTGGTCGCTCAAGCGCAGGAGCGACGAAGTCGACGAGGAGTTCGGGGAATTCGAAGAGGACAAGGAACTCGACGAAGACTTCGATGATGAGCTGGACGAGGACGAGCTCGACGACGAGGATCTCGACGAAGACGATTACGACGACCTCGATGACGAGTTCGACGAGGGAGACGAGGACGACTTCCGGCCCAAGAAGGGACCGAAGAGGGAGTGGGAGTAGACGCCCAGACGCATAGGAACGCGGGCCTGTAGCTCAGGTGGTTAGAGCGCACGCCTGGCAAACAAACAGCGGCGAGCGTTGCGAGACGCTCGCCGCTTGTCTTTACAAATAGCGCGTCGGTCTCACGGTCCTGTGCAACCCTCCGAACATGCAATCAGTCAGGACATGCGTACCTGCATCGAGAACTGTCTTGACTGCTACGCCATCTGTGTCGAAACGAAAGCCCATTGCTCCATGCTCGGAGGCAAACGTGTCGAGCCTTCACATCTAGGCCGATCGTTTGCGCCGTCCGAGCAGCTGGGCATTGATGGCGACAATTATCGTCGATGCCGACATGAATACCGCGCCGAGCGCTGGAGAAAGTAGAATGCCCGCCGCTCGGTACAACACACCCGCCGCCAACGGGAGGGCCACGGCGTTGTAGCCAGTGGCCCACCACAGATTCTGCACAATCTTTCGGTACGTCGCCCGCGCCAGGGCGATAATGGCCGGAACGTCCCGTGGGTCGGAGCGAACCAGGACGATGTCGGCAGACTCCAGTGCGACGTCGGTGCCCGCCCCGATCGCGATCCCCACATCCGCTTCGACGAGTGCCGGAGCATCGTTGACGCCATCCCCAACCATCGCCACGGTGAGGCCGCGGCTCTTGATCTCACGGATCTTCGCGGCCTTTTGATCCGGCAGCACCTCCGCGAAGTACTCATCTAGGCCCAACTGGTCCGCCACCCACCGAGCGACGGCCGTGGCATCGCCCGTGAGCATCATCGAGCGGATGCCCATTCCCTTGAGTCGCATGAGCGCTTCGCGTGCTTCCCGGCGGATGATGTCCGCTAAGGCGATCGCGCCGGCGACCTTCGCGTCAACGAGGACGTACACGACTGTCTTGCCCTGCTCGGCAACGCGGCGCACGCGTTCATGATCCGCCGTGAGGCGTTGTTCCTTGAGGTAGCCAGGGCTGACGACAGCAACCGCCACTCCATCCACGGTTCCGCGCGCGCCCTTGCCGGGAATCGCGGCCGCGTCGGCCGGGGTTGAGTACCTGACACGTCGCTCCAGTGCCGCGCGTACGACGCCTTGCGCAATGGGATGCTCGGACCGACTCTCGATTGCCGCGGCGAGACGCAGCACCTCGGCGTCGCTCCGTCCATCGAGCGAAATGACGTCGGTCACGCCGAAGCGACCTTCGGTCAACGTTCCAGTCTTGTCGAAGACAATGGCGTTGAGTTCGCGCGCCCGCTCGAAGGCTGCCCGATCCCGAATCAGCAGACCGCTTCGGGCGGCCAGCGCGCTCGAGACCGCAACGACAAGCGGGACCGCGAGACCGAGAGCGTGCGGACAGGTGATGACCATGACGGTCACCATGCGCTCGAGCGCGAAGTCGAGTTCGCGTCCTGCCGCGAGCCAGCCGGCCAGGGTGACCGTTCCTGCCACGACGGCGATCACCGTCAGCCACATCGCGGCGCGATTCGCGAGGTCTTGCGTGTGAGAGCGCGTTTCCTGCGCCCGCCGGACGAGATCGACGACCTGTGACACATACGTGTCCGCGCCGGTTCGTGTCACTCCTACCGTGATTGCAGACTCGCCGTTCACCGCGCCGCCCAAGACGGCATCACCCGCGGCCCTCTCTACTGGCTGTGACTCACCCGTGAGTAATGCCTGGTTGATCGTGGTGCGGCCATCCGCGATCGTGCCGTCAGTCGGGATCTTTTCTCCGGGCTTCACCAGCACCAGATCGCCGGACATCAACTCAGTCAGCGGTACATCCTCGGTCGATCCATCGGGGCGGATTCGATGCGCCACGGCAGGGAGCAAGCGCACCAGCGCTTCGAGCGCGCGCGACGCACCGAGCACGGAGCGCATCTCGAGCCAATGCCCGAACAGCATGATGTCGATCAGCGTGGCCGTTTCCCAGAAAAACACACTGCCCGAGACGCCAAGCACGACGGCCGCGCTATAGACGTACGCGACCGTAATTGCGAGCCCGACCAGCGTCATCATGCCGGGAAGCCTCTTCTTCAGCTCGTCGACAAGCCCAGTGAGAAACGGCCAGCCGCCATAGAAGTAGACCGCTGACGCGAATCCGAATCCCACATAGCGGTCACCCGCGAACGCGAGCGCGTCGCGCAATCCCACGAGGTGCTGGAGCATCTCGGAGGTCGCAAGGACGGGAATGGTCAGCGCGAGTGAGACCCAGAAGCGACGGCGGTACTCGTCGACCATGGAGGCGTGCCCGGCGTGCCCTTCGTGCGCAGCCGTGGCTTGCGGTCCATGTTGCGCATGGTGATGCTGATGCGCGGCGTGGTTCATATGCGTCACGATTCGCCAGTCCGCCTGAGCTCCCACTTCCGCCACAGGAAGTAGATGGCCGGAATGACCACCAGCGTGAGCGCCGTGGACGTCACCATGCCACCCACCATCGGCGCGGCGATCCGCTTCATGACGTCGGCGCCTGTGCCCGCGCTCCACAGAATCGGAGCGAGGCCGAAGATCACGGCCGTCACCGTCATCATCACCGGCCGCAGCCGCTGCACTGCGCCCTCGGCCACGGCCGCGGCGACGTCCGCGGGGCCGTGCAACGCGCCCTCCCGCCGGTGCCGCTGGAAGGATTCGTCGAGATAAATGAGCATTACGACGCCGGTCTCCGCGGCCACGCCGGCCAGCGCAATCAAGCCGACCCATACCGCGACACTCGTGTTGTAGCCAAGCGCCCACAGTGACCAGATCCCTCCGATGAGCGCAAAGGGTAGCGCCAGCATGACGAGCAGCGTCTCTTCGATACGGCGGAAGTTGAGATAGAGCAGCAGGAAGATGAGGCCGAGCGTGACGGGTACGACGATCCTGAGTTTTTGCGCCACACGCTCCATGAATTCGAACTGCCCGCTCCACGCCAGCCGGTAGCCTGGCGGGAGTGTGAGCTGCGCGGCGACCACGCGCTGCGCATCCCGCACGTAGCCGCCGAGATCCCGCCCCTCGATGTCCACGTACACGGTCGTCACAGGAAACGCATTGTCGGTCTTCACGGCCATCGGCCCCTGAACGACATTCACCTGAGCAACCTGTCCCAGCGGAATCTGCACGCCGGACATCGTCGGCACGACGATCTCGCGCAGCTTCTGCGCGTTGTCCCGGAGCTCGCGCGGGTAGCGTACGTTGACCTCGTAGCGCTCGCGACCCTCGACGGTGATCGCCGCCGTCATGCCGCCGGCCGTGGCCATCACGACATCATGCAGGTCACCCGCGTTGAGCCCGTACCGCGCGGCCTGCAGGCGGTCGGTCCGCACATCCACGTAGTAGCCGGAGACGTTGCGCTCGGCGAAGACATTCCGCGTTCCCGGCACACGCTTCATAATGCGTTCGACTTCAATGCCGAGCTGCTGCAGCGTGTCGAGGTTCGGCCCGTAGATCTTGATGCCGATCGGCGTCCGGACGCCCGTTGCGAGCATGTCGATCCGGTTCTTGATGGGCATCGTCCACGCATTGGTGACGCCCGGCAGCCGCGTCGCACGATCCATCTCGCTCACCAGCCGCTCCGTGGTCATGCCGGAGCGCCACTGGTCGTGCGGCTTCAGGACGACCGTGGTCTCGTACATGTCGAGCGGCGCGGGGTCGGTCGCCGTACTGGCGCGGCCCACTTTCCCAAAGACCGTCGCAACCTCCGGGAAGCCGGCGAGCACGCTGTCCTGATAGCGCATGATGTCGCGCGCCTGCCCGATGGAGACGCCCGGCACCGTCGTCGGCATGAAGAGCAGCGAGCCTTCATCGAGCGGGGGCATGAACTCGCTGCCCAGCCGGCTCCAGGGCAGTACCGTCACCGCGAGCACGACCACCGCCCCGATGACGACGCGCCAGGGATGGCGCAGGACCCATGCGATCACGGGACGATAAGCGCGCATCAGCCAGCGGTTCACGGGGTTGCCTTCCTGAGGCCGGATGCGCCCGCGCACCAGATACCCCATCAACACGGGGACGAGCGTGATCGAGAGCAGTGCAGCGCCTGCCATCGCGAAGGTCTTGGTGAAGGCGAGCGGCTTGAACAGCCTGCCCTCCTGTTGCTCCAGCGTGAACACGGGCAGGAACGACACGGTGATGATCAGCAGCGAGAAGAAGAGCGGCGGTCCCACTTGCACGGCCGCCTCGCGCACGATGTCCCACCGATCCTTCTTTCCTGCTCCGGGCTCCCCGCTCCCCGCTCCCTCCCGTTCCAGGTGTTTATGCATGTTCTCGATCATCACGATTGCCGCGTCCACCATCGCGCCGATCGCGATCGCGATCCCGCCCAGGCTCATGATGTTCGCTCCGACGCCGAGCGACCGCATGACCAGGAACGAGACGAGAATCCCGAGTGGCAGGGTGACAATCGCGACGAGGGCCGAGCGGAAGTGAAGTAGAAAGAGCACCGAGATGAGCGCCACGATGATCGACTCTTCCACCAGCGTACGGTTGAGATTGGCGATGCCGCGATGAATCAGATCGGCGCGGTCGTACACCGGCACGAGCCTGACGCCCGCCGGCAGCGTGCGCTGGACCTCGGCAATCCGATGCTTGATGGCTTCGAGCGTCTTGAGGGCGTCGCTGCCGAACCGCATGATGACGATGCCGGCCACGACCTCACCGCGCCCGTTCAGGTCCGCCGCGCCGCGGCGCGGCGCCGGCCCCACCTGTACCGTCGCGATGTCACCCACCCGGATCGGCGTGCCATCCATTGTGGCGCCGACCGCGACGTCCTCGATCTCCGAGACCGAGCGCAGGTAGCCCAGGCCCCGAATCATGTACTCGCGGCCACCCATCTCGATGACGCGCGCGCCGACGTCGGCGTTGTGCGCGCCAATCGCCTGAACGACGCGCATGACCGGAACATGAAACGCGCGCAGCCGCTCGGGATTCACCTCCACCTGATACTGTTTCACGTAGCCGCCGAGGCTGGCGACTTCCGAGACGCCGGGGACTGCGGTGAGCTGGTAGCGGACGTACCAGTCCTGCAGGCTGCGCAGCTGCGCGAGGTTGAGCGAGTCGCTTTGGAGGACGTACTCGAACACCCACCCGACGCCGGTCGCGTCGGGGCCGAGCGTTGGTTCGACGCCCTGCGGGAGCCGCTGGCGTAAGCCGTTCATGTACTCGAGGACGCGCGAGCGCGCCCAGTACAGGTCGGTCCCGTCTTCGAAGAGCACGTAGACCAGCGACAGTCCAAAAAACGAATACGCTCGCACGACGCGCGCGCCCGGCACCTTGAGCATCTCCGAGGCGATCGGATAGGTGACTTGGTCCTCGACGATCTGCGGCGCCTGCTCGCTGAACTCGGTCTGGATCACGACCTGTACATCCGAGAGGTCAGGCAATGCATCAATCGGTGTCGTGGTCACCGCCCAGATGCCGCCCGCGACCAGCGCCAGCGTCCCCAGCCCGACCAGGAATCGGTTGCGGAGCGACCACGCGATGATCGTGCCGATCATGGCCGCTTCTCCGTGCTCATGTTCATGCCGCGCATGTCGCTCATCCCGGCGCCGGCGGTGAGTCGGGATTCGGCGTCCACGAGGAAGTTGGCCGAGGCCACGATGCGCTCGCCCGCGCTGAGGCCGCTATCGATTTGAAAGCGATCGCCGGCGCGTCCGCCGAGCACGACTGCGCGAGGTTCGAGCGCGCCGCTGGGCGCCACCACGAAGACCAGGTTCCGTTCCCCCGTCTGCACGACCGCCTCGGCGGGAACGTTGACGGCGTCGCGATTGACCAGGGCCTCGAGGAGCAGGGTAGCGTACATCCCCGGACGTAAGTCACCACTTCGGTTCGAGAACGCGACCCGGATCTGCCCGCTGCGGCTGCTGTCGTCCACCGTGGGCGACACGAAGCTCACCCGGCCCGTGAACGTGCGGCCTGGATACGCGGCGAATTGCGCGCTCACCGACTCCCCGACGTGCACAAGCCCGAGATCCTGCTCGAAGACCGCGCCTTCGATCCAGATCGTGGAGAGGTCGGCGATCCGGTACAGCTTCATCCCCGGCATCACTGCCTGGCCGGCGACCACCATCTTCTCGAGCACGATGCCGTCCGCCGGCGCGTTGAGGGCCAGCGTTTTGGTCACTGCCCCCGTTCGTTCCAACCGGTCGATTTGTTCGCGCGAAATGTCCCAATAGGAGAGCCGGCGCCGGGATGCTTCGACCAGCGCCTGGGCGTTGCGCCAGGCGCTGGTGTCATTTGAATCCACGGCGGTCGCTAACCGTCTCGCGGCGAGCAGTTCCTCCTGCGCGGCGACGAGCATCGGGCTGTAGAGTGCGAGCAGTGGCTGGCCACGCCGCACCGCTGTGCCGGTGGCGTTCACGTAGAGCTCCTCGACGAATCCATCAATCTTTGTCGTGATGTCGGCGAGGTTCGGCTCGGCCGCTACCACCTGGCCTACGGTGCGCACCGTGCGGAGAAGCGGACCGCGCTGCACCACCGCGAACGTGACTCCCACGGCATGTGCCTGCTCCGGCGTGAGGTGTACCGGGGCGCGGCCCGCCATTCCTGAATCAGCGGCGCCGGTGTCGCCCATGTCCCTGCCGGCCATTGAATCGGCCTGCGCCGGCTTGCTCCGGCACGCGGCCAGAACGGCCACTGCGACGACCGCGATCGATGTGAAGGCACGCTTCATGGCCGCACCTCCCTGCCCAGCAGCGCGTCGAGCTCACCGACCGCCTGGTGATAATCCGCGAGTAGCCGATAGGTCTCGGTTTCGTAGCGATTCACGGTCATTTGATTGTCCACGAGGGTCATGAAGGTGACACGGCCGACGCGATAGCTCGACAGCGACGCCTGCACCGCGGCGCGGGCCTGCGGCAGGATGCTGCCGCGATACAAGCGGATGAGATGCTGGTCCTGCACGGCGCGCGCTCGCGTCTCGACGATCTGCGCCACCGTTTCGTTCTGTTGGTTAATTAACTCGGCGCTGGCCATGTCCCGCATAGCGGCCATCTCCCGCCGCATCGGCAACTGCCGCGCGCCGGCCCAGAGCGGCACGTTGATCCCGACCATGAGACTCACCATCGTCGGAAACTGCGGGCGCTGCTGGTACTGGATGCCGAGTGTGAAGTCAGGAAACAGCGCACGCCGCGCGGCGGACAGCGACGCCTGCGCGGCCTGGACACGCTCCTGTCCGGCAATGAGCGCCGGACGCTGCACCATCGCCCAGGCCACGAGCGAGTCCACCGCCGGCAGCTCGCCGGTGTCCGGTTCGGGCAGCTCGAGCGCGGGGATGGGACTCAGTGCCGATCGGCCCAGGAGGGCGTTGAGTCGTGACGCCATCGCGACGCGCTCCTGCCCCATCCGCGTGATCTCTTCGTCCATCCGCGCGACTTCTACTTGCGCGCGCAGCACGTCTTGCTGTACCGCCGAGCCGACGGCGTACATCGTGGTGCTGACGTCGAGGAAGTTCCGCAGCAGCTCGCGGGTGCGGCTCATCACGTCGAGGGCGCGATCGGCGTACGCGGTCTCGTAGTAGCTCATCCGAACCTGCGCCGTGAGCATCCGCGCCTGCGCTTCGGCATCGGCACGTGCGGCGGCGGCCGCATGCCGCGCGGCGCGCTTCGCACCACCCAGCTTTCCCGGCCAGGGCAGCATCTGCATGAGCTGCACCTGATTCATCGTCATGGGATCCATCGTGTTGCCGAAGTCGGATGCCATGCGATTCATCAATCCGATCTGGAGCTGCGGATCGGGCAGGGCACCCACTGGCCCGATCCGTTGCGCCGCGGCGTCCGCTGAAGCGCGCGCGGCGCGGAGCATCGGGTTGGCCTCCAGGGCGATTCGAGTCGCCTCGGCGACAGTGAGTGTGTCGTGCATGGTCGCCTGGGCGGCCATGTTGCGTCCCAACGTCAGGAGCGCCAGCGCGACTGCTCCCACAGCTAAAAGGGGGCGCTTCATGTGGCAGTCTCATTCAATCGCGTGTTCATCTGATCCTCGGGTCCCGGCACGGAGTCCGGAACGGACGTGTTGGACGCGACCGGGAAATCCGGTCGCTACGCCACTCGCCGCGAGGCGAGGAGGATCAGTTGTTGGGAGGTGGTGTTGGTGGTCCGCCCAAGAAGAGTCGGGGGACCCGAGTGCTCAGCGTGGAAGTCGCGAGGGTCAAGTTGCCCTGAGCTGTCAGACAGATCCCCGCTTGGAACAGTACTGACGTCACGCCGGTGCAACAGATGGTCGGGCCGCAGCCCACGGCGGCCCCGCAGCCGGCCCCGGCATGCCCCGTGGCTGTAATCACAGCGGCCATGCTCCCCGCGGGGCTGCCGGCGCAGTCGTGTCCAGCTGCGCTGACCGATAAAGGCAACAGCGATAAGACGAGGCTCGCCGCCAGCAAGCTGGCAAGCATCCTCTGAAGCGGGTTGAATCGCTGACGCTTTCGGATCATAGCCATCGCCCCCAATCTAACTCGGCAGCTTGACCCACTAGGGCAAGCCCAATGAAGCGATGATGAAGATACTTTCACGCTAAGGTCGTGCACCACCTATCGTCATAAGAAAGGTCCTCTCATGCTTCCCTTTTGGCTCCCAGCGCTCACGCTCGCCGCCGCGCCGCAGACACCTGCCGCCTGCACATTGGGGGGGCCGCCCGCGGAAGCGCGCTGGGCAGGCAAGATCCCGCCCGCGTTCACGGCAGCAGCACCGCTCCGGGTGATCGCGGATCTACCGCTGCCCGGGAGCACGTCACGCTTCGATTATCAGAGCCTCCGGCCTGATGCCGGCCGCCTCTTCATCTCCCACATGGGTGCCGGAGAGCTGATCGTCTTCGACGTCCGGGACGGTCGCGTCATCGCCAATGTGGGTGGCTTTCCCCAGGTAACTGGTGTCCTCGCCGTCCCCGCCGAACATCGTGCGTACGCGTCCGCGGCGGGGGCGCACGCCGTGATCGTGATGAACGATTCCACGTTCAAGACCGTCGCGCGAATCCCCGGGCCGTCGTTCCCCGACGGGATCGCGTACGCTCCTGAGGAGCGGCGCGTTTTCGTCTCCGACGAGTCTGGGCAGCGCGACTTCGCGATCGACGCGCGGTCGAACCGGATCATCAGGCCAATCGAGCTGGGAGGCGAAGCGGGCAACACGCAGTATGACTCCGCCTCGCATTGCATCATCGTTGCGGTCCAGACCGCCAACCAGCTCGCGGTGATCGACCCCGCAACTGCCACCATCGTACGTCGCATCACCTTGGACCGGGCGGTCCGCTATCCGCATGGCGTTTACATCGACAGCCCGCATCGGTTGGCATTCATCGCGGGACAGGAAAGCGGAACGCTCGGCGTGTTGGATCTCCAGACGCTGCAACTGCGCCAGGTGCTTCGTATCGGCAGCGACCCTGACGTCCTCGCATTCGACCCAACCCTCGGCCGGCTCTACGTTGCCGCCGAGTCAGGTGTCGTCGCCGCGTTCGCGGAGCAGGACGGATCGCTGAGGAAGCTCGGCTGGTATCGCACGCCGTGGGCGCACACGGTTGCGGTCGACCCCGGCACACATCGCGTGTATTTGCCGCTCGCAAACGTGAGCGGTCATCCGGTACTCCGGGTGCTAGTTCCGACCGATTCCCCGTGACGATCAACCGAAATGCCTGGAGATCCCGTTCTGATGCTGCGTCCTCTGTTCTGAATGTGATGTCTTGGCTTCAGTGCTCCATCGACATTGCGTTTCCGGACATGGTGTGCGGACCGTGGATCGGCCTGATGCGGAGGAACACCATGCCCCCCACCGGCGTCCGCGAGCCGTAGAACGGCTCCAGGCTGGTGGGCACGATATTGACCGTTCCCTGCAATCCGACGCCTAGGGTCGTGGCGGGACTGCGGAGGAGCTCCCGGATGTATCCCGCGGAGACCGCGGAGACGTTCAACCGCGCGTCCGGTGGCAGACTCCCGATGACCAAGTCCTCCGCGCTCTTCTGAACGAACTCCGCCCGGCCAAAGACCGTGTTGTCACGGTTCAGGATTGCCTCGGCCTCCGCAAGGACGGAGTGAGATGTTGTCCCTGCATGACGGTTCGCTCCCCAAATGAGCGCAGCCGCGAGCTGGCCTTCGTGAGCCAGCTTCCGGCCATGCAGGATCGATGCGGTGACCCGATGAGTCGGCTCGCCCGGGCGCAACGCTTCGGGGGACTTCAGGTAACCGTAGCCCGCGGCGACCGTCCAGTTTGAATCGAGATGTGCGGTGAAGCGTCCCGCGTAGGAATCCAGGCGCATGGCGTCGAATCCCCACCGCTCTTCATCGGGCTCGCGACCGTTGAAGATCGAACCTTCGAGCTTCCAGTGATGACCGAAGACGCCGGCGGTGAGCACGCCAAAACTGATGTGCGTCGCGTCCTGCCAATGATGACCCAGCGGCGCGACCATGTTGTCCATGGCTGACGGTCGATGCATGAACGCGACGGGACCGAGTGCCGGCTCTCCCGACGGTGCCGCGTACAACGACACGCCGAGAGTGGAGGACAGCGCGCGCTCGTACATCAGCGCCAGCTCCATCCAGAAGTCGTGCGGGTGTTGCCGGTCGACGAGGGGTTGCCCCTGATACGTCTCTCCGCTTTGGAGTAGCAGCGGATAGCCGCGAGTCGTCACGGTTGCCGGGTCGAGGCTCAACATGGTTCTCGCCTGGAGTCGTCCGCCCAGCATATCGCGGCTCGCCATCAACATCGCCCAGTTGAGCGAACCGAACTGCTCGTCCCCGCGGGGCCCGCCCTGGGCATCGTACTGCACGAACCCAAATCCGTGCAGCATGACGAGCCATGGTCCGGCCATCCAGTGCCGGGCGGGGAGAGGAACGGCGTCCGGTATCCACGTCGTCCCGGAGCCCATGCGTTCCATCGAAATCCCGAGGGGATCGAGGATCTTCATCATCCCCGTGTCGGGTGCCGGTCGCGCGGCGTGCGCCGCCGTGTCGTGGTGTTGCGCCTGGAGCTCATGACTTCCGGATAGGGCGAGACCAGCGATGACGAGGGCGGCGAGGCGGGCGCGGAGCATGCGTGGTCGCACGCCAGTA
>Ga0070730_10001269_pt1 | contig 24690 bp, 10 predicted proteins | sample Coa_R1_3_FD_66447 | JGI IMG/M metagenome (GOLD analysis project Ga0070730, IMG submission 66447) | Surface soil microbial communities from Centralia Pennsylvania, which are recovering from an underground coalmine fire - Coalmine... | ecosystem: Environmental > Terrestrial > Soil > Unclassified ... | reverse complement strand
AGCTCGAGCACGAGCCGCAGCACGCCGAGTACCAGCCCCGTCACCAGCGACGCCATCGCGCCCTGGCCGTTCAGCCGGCGATAGAACAAGCCGAGCAGGAAGCATGCGGCGATCGGCGGCGCGATGTAGGCCTGTACGCTCTGCAAGTAGATGTAGATCTGAGAGGAGACGTATTTCATGAACGGAATCCACGCGAGGCCGAGGAACACCATTACGCCCGCGGAGATTCGGCCCACGCGTACGAGCTGCTGCTCGCTCGCCGTCGGGCGCATCTTGCGATACACGTCCCAGGTCAGCAGCGTCGAGCACGCGTTGAACGCCGACGCGAGCGAGCTCATCAGGGCCGCGAGCATGCCGGCGAGCACGAGTCCCTTGATCCCTTCAGGCAAGAGCCTGGTCACGAGCGTGGGATACGCGGAATCCGGGTTGCTGTGCACGTCGGTGAACAGCGCGGCCGCGACGATGCCGGGCAGGACGAAGATGAACACGGGAAGAATCTTCAGATAGCCGGCGAAGATCGTTCCGGTCCGCGCTTCCTTGATGTTCTTCGCGGCAAGCACGCGCTGCACGATGTGTTGATCGGTGCACCAATACCAAATCCCCAGGATCGGCGCGCCGAAGACGATGCCGGTCCAGGGGAAATCGGGATGATGCACGGACTTCCACATCGAGAAGAAACCGGCCGGCACCTTTGTCTCGAGCGCCGAGATGCCGCCGACACGATGCAGTCCGATCCCCATCAGCGTGATCGAGCCCAGAATCAGCACGATGGCCTGCAGCACTTCCGTGTACACCACCGCGCGCAGGCCGCCGAAGATGGTGTAGAGCCCGGTAACGACGATCAGCACGATCGCGGCCGTGTAGAAATTCCAGCCTGTCACCGCGCGAATCACCACGCCGCCGGCGTACAACGTCACGCTGATCTTGGTGAGGACATACCCGATCACGGACACCCACGTGAAATACGAGCGCGCCGCCGAGTTGTACCGCTTCTCGAGAAACTCGGGCATCGTGTAGACGCCGCTCTTCAAGTAGTAAGGAACGAAGAGCCAGCCGAGCAGGAGCAGGATGAGGCAGGCGAGCCACTCGAACTGGCCGACGGCCACACCGCTCGCCGCCCCCGTGCCGGCGAGGCCGACGAGGTGCTCGGACCCGATGTTCGACGCAAACAGACTCGCGCCCACGGCGAACCAGGCGACGTCGCGGCTCGCGAGGAAGTAATCGGAGCTCACGTTCTTCTCGCGCACCGCCGCCCACCAGCCGATGCCGAACAAAATGAGGAAGTAGAGCGCGATGAATGCGATGTCGAAGACGTGGAGATTGCTCATTGGGTCGGCCTTCGCTTGAGGAGGTATTGAACGGCGAGATCCGTGAGCGTCCACAGCTGCACGTCGGAAGCGGAGCCATACCGTATCGGATGCAGCGCGCTGCCGTCGAACTTGTAGCTCCACAGCTCGGCGTACTGCAGGCCGGAGCGCGCCACCGCGCTCCGCACCGAATCGATCGCGCCGGGCCGATTGCGCGTGGCGAGCGCCGCGAGCAGCACGTTGACTTCTCTGCCCCACACGACGCGCGGCGAATGATAGAGATCGCGCTCGTACATCCGCCACACCGCGGGCGGCGCGTATGCATCGTTGGCGACGGCAAGACCGACGCCGTCGATGAAGAGCCCGACCGGATACGGCAGCAGGAACGGACGCAACAGCTCGGCCTCGCGGGTCGAGTCCTGGCGCTCGAGCAAGAGCCACATGCCGGGATCCGTGGTCATTACCGGAATCGGAAGGCCCGCACTGTCGAGCGAGACGGCGGGAAACCGCAGCGTGTCCCCGGGCATCCCCGCGCGGTCGACCACAGCGTCCCAATGCGCGCGCTCGCTGTCGGGCAATGACGCGAGCTTCGCGCGGACGCGGGACTCTACCTCTGCCGGCGCAAGCGACACCGTGAAATGGCGCGCCACTCCTTTCCAGGCCTCAGCCGCGCGGCGCGCGTCATCGACCTGTGCCAGACCCGGCTCTCCCATTCGCCGCAGCACGCTGTCGATCACACCGATCGCGCGGAGCGCTTGCGGCACCCAGACAACGTTGACGTCGAACGCAAAGCAGCCGCCGGCGTAGCCGACGCGACTGTCCCGCCAACTTCCCGGATGACAGTAGCCATCGGGATCGTGCTTGAAGCTGACGAGATTCTTCGCGACGGGATCGCGCGCGTACGGCGTCGCCTGCGCGGCGACGTACGCGAGGTTCTTGCGCAGCGCCGCGCCCCAGCGGCGCACGAACGCCCGTTTGCGCGCGAGCGGCACGCGCGTATTGGCGAAGTAATGGCCCGCCACGACCGGCAGCTGAAAGTCGTCGTCGACCATCCAGTAGTTCTCGCGCGTGCGCTGCAGGTTGCGCAGCAGGCTCCGGTCGCCCGTCTTCAGAAACTCGGCCACGTTCTCGCGGATCGCCTGGCCGCCGAGCGCCTCTTCGTGGCTCACGTCGCCGGCCGGGCCGAGCTTCGCGAGCGCGGCGCCCATGACGAACTCCGCCATCGTGTCGGACCACACCGGCTCCATGAGCAACGCCGTCATCAGCATGTCGCGGCCGAAGTACGTCGCGTACGTCGGCAGACCGGCCATCAACTTTTGGCGCGAGCTCAAGAGCTCGAAGCCCGAGATCTCGCGCTCGAGCCGCGGCGACTTCGCGGAGTCGGCGAAGTGGCGGAACTGTGCGTTGAAGATTTCTCGGCGAGTGAGCGGGTTCAGCGCGGGGCCATCCGTCATGATCTCGACGGCCAGCGTCACCGGTTTCGCGCCGAGTGGCTCGAAAATGATCGTGCCCCGGGAGACGGCGCAGCGCAGTTGACGGGCATCGCCCCGCAACGTCAGCCACAGATGATTCCTGCCGTCGAGACTCGGCTGGCTCACGCCGATCGTGCATTCCCCGGTGCTGGCAGTGAAGACTGGAGTCAGGCGCTCGCGATAGGCGCTGTCCATGCGGTCCGCGAACTCCGTGAATTCGCGCGGTACGAACGGCAGTGCGGCAAAGGAGTCGTGCACGCGACCGGCATAGCCGAAGTCGCGCTCGATGCGCATCGAGCCCAGGAGAAATTGTCCGAGTTGCGTTGATCGCCCGCCCGGCAGCGTGAGCGAGTAGCGCAAACCGCGGCGACCGCCTCTGCTCCACACCATCGCCGGCCGTTTATCGAACGCGACCGCCGCCGCCGTATCCTGACCGGCCTGCCGGACCGTGAATCCGATGCTCTCGTTCAGCGCGTCCGCCCAGAGGTGCACCAGTCGTCCGGTCTTGCCTTCGATGTAGATCTCCACCGAGTTGCCGCGGGAATCACGGTACAGCCGGGCTGTATAGCCTTCATACGCGGCGGAGTCGTCCAGCCCGGCGGTGGGAAACTCCAGCACTGGCGCGGTTTCCCGAACAGGTGCAGCCTGCATCGCGAAGAGAAAGGCGAGCAGCATGGGCGTACATACTCCGCCTCACGGCCACCCTTGACAAGGTCTAGAACCGGCCGCAATTGGGTACTGATAACCGTCATTCCGTTGGTCAGTTGAAACCGCCTGCGGAGGCAACATGATGCAGCGAAATCGACACGTCGGACTTATTCTCGCGTTCCTCTCGTTCCTCGCCATTCCACTCGCCGCCCAAAACGGCACCATCCACGGACAAGTCGTCGACAGCATCACCCAGCAAGGCCTGGCCGGAGCGACTGTGCAGCTCCTGTTCCGAACGGCGGGGCTGACGGTGCAGCCCGGACGTCAGATCGTGACGGATGCCGATGGGCGGTTCTCGCTCGGCGACGTCGTGCCGGGTGCCGTAACGGTCAAGGCGACGCGGATCGGGTATGGCCCGCAGCAGCAGGAAGTCAACGTGACGGCGGGAGGAACCGCCGAAGCGCGCTTCGTGCTGTCGCCGCAGGCATCGATCCTCGAGCCCGTTGTCGTCACCGGATACGGCTCGCAGCGCCGCGAAGCGATCACCGGCTCCGTGGCGACCGTCGAAGCCAACACGGCGAATGTGGGCGTCAAGACGAATGCCGATCAGCTGCTGCAGGGACGGGCGGCCGGCGTCGAGGTGCTGCAGAACAACGGCGAGCCGGGCGCGGGCGCGCAGGTCCTGATCCGCGGCGGCAGCTCGCTGAGCGCGACCAACGATCCGCTGTACGTCATCGACGGCGTCCCAGTCAACAACGTGGCGACCGAGCCGCAATCGATCGGCGTCGGCGGCGACCCGTCGCTGCCCCGCAATCCGTTGAATCTGATCAACCCGGGCGACATCCAGTCGATTACCGTTTTGAAGGACGCGTCGGCGACGGCGATCTACGGCAGCCGCGCCTCGAACGGCGTCATTCTGATCGAGACCAAGCGCGGCAACGCGTCGAGCGGGCCGACATTCGAGTACGACGGGTACGTGTCGACGTCGAGCCCATTGCGCCGGCTCGATGTACTGACCGGCAACGAGTACCGCAACTTCGTGCAGAACTCGGTCGCCTCATGGCGGACCGATTCGACGAGCTTCAGTTCACGGCATCCGGGCACCGATACGATCTTTACGAAGCACTTCGCGGATTCCGCGGCCGCATTCAACGCGCTGGCGCCGTCGCACCTGGCCGACCTCGGCTCGGCCAACACGGACTGGGCGGCGGCCATCACCCGTTCGGCGGTGAGCCACAATCACAATCTGTCGTTCTCGGGCGGGACCGAGGCCACGCGCTATCGCGCGTCGCTGAACTACGCGAACCAGCAGGGCGTGACCCTGTCGAGCGGCCTCGAGCGGATTCAGGGCCGGCTCAGCGCCACGCACTCGGATCTGAACAATCGGCTGCGGATGGATGTCAACGTCACGACCTCGCGCGTGAACAACACCTATCTCACGTATGAGAACAATGGCGGATTCGAAGGCGGCGTCTTCGAGAACGTCGCGACGTTCAATCCCACGTTGCCGGTGACCGTGACGGATTCGACCGGAACGCACTTCTATGAGGTCGGCGGCACGTCGATTCGTAATCCCGTGGCGCTGGCGAGCCAAATCACCAACATCGGTCAGACAACGCGCACGCTGGCGAACGGCAGCGCCTCATTCGATCTGATCTCTGGTCTGACGGCGAAGGTCACCGTCGGACTCGATCACTCGGGCGGCCAGCGTCAAGAGTACTATCCGCAGTCCAACCCGGTTGGTGTGGCGTTGGGCGGCGGTTTCGCGCGGCAGGCCGATCTCGAGAACACGACCCAGACGCTACAGACACAGCTCAATTACCAGCGGCAGTTCGGCAACAACACCGTCGACGTCGTGGGTGGATACGAGTACAGCAAGTTCAGAACCAGCTCCCTTACGGCCCAGGGCATCGGGTTCTTCACCGACGCATTCAGCTTCAATAACCTGGGTGCCGCAACGACCCGGACGACGTTCTCCGACGCGGCGGAAAGTCGTCTCGTGTCTGTCTTCTCCCGCGCCAACGTCGGATTCAATGACCGCTTCTACGTGACCGGCGTGCTGCGTTACGACGGCTCGTCCCGCTTTGCCGTCGGCCACAAATGGGCCGCCTTTCCGGGCGTCTCGGGTTCGTGGCACCTGTCGCAGGAGAGCTTCGCCAAGAACCTGCCATTCTCGGATCTGAAACTGCGTGTGGGTTGGGGATTACAGGGCAATCCCAGTGTCGATCCGTATACCTCGCTGATCACGCTGGCGGGCAGCACCGACGCCACGTATCCCTGGGGCGACACGCCACAGGGTGGCGTGCTCGCAACGAGCAACGGCAATCCGAACCTGAAGTGGGAGCAGACATCGCAGATCGACGGGGCGGTCGACTTCGCCATCCTGAACAACCGGATCTCGGGAACCGTCGAGTACTACCACAAGAACACCAAGGACCTGCTCCTCACCGTCAACGTGTCGGAACCGGCACTGGTGTCGACGCAACTCACGAACATCGGCAGCTTGAGTGGTCACGGCCTCGAGCTGTCGCTCGATGCACTCGCGATCTCGCGGCCAAATCTCACCTGGCGCGGCGGACTCGTGCTGGCAGCCGAACGGAACAAGGTGGTCGACCTGGGCGGCCAAGCCTACATCTCCACGGGATTCGTCAGCGGGCAGGGCCAGTCCAATCAGGTCTCCGAACGTCTAATCCCGGGCTATCCGGTCGGCACCTTCTACGGCCCGGTCTTCCTCGGCTGGGACGCCCAGGGCCACCAGATCTTCCAGTGCTCCGCGGCGACTCCGGGCTGCGTCGGTGGGAAGACGACCACGGGCAGCGGCCCCGACCAGGCGGATTATCGCGTGATCGGCAACGCCAATCCCGATTTCACGCTCGGCGTCCACAGCGAGGTCACGTGGAATCGGTTCGACCTCAGCTTCCTGGTCCGGGCGGCGGTAGGACAGGACGTGTTCAACAACACGGCGCTCGTCTACTCCACCAAGAGCGACGCCTTGCAGGGCAAGAATTTCTTGCGGGCGGCGTTGACCGACTCGACCGGGATTCACGAGCCGGCGATCTTCTCGTCGCGCTGGGTGGAGAACGCGTCGTTCGTGCGGCTGCAGAACATCACCGTCGGGTATGATTTGAACCTGCCGCTGCTGACTCGCTCGGCGCGCAGCGCCCGCCTGTACGTCTCGGCGGACAACCTGATTCTCATCACCGGGTACTCGGGCCTGGACCCGGAGGTCTTCACGTCGAATGGCCTGGCGACCCGTGGTCTCGATTACCTCACTTATCCGCGGCCCCGCACGATCACCGGCGGCCTGCGTCTTCTGTTCTAAGGAGACTGGTCCTATGACGAGACTTTCTGTAACCATGTCGCTTAGAGCCGCCGGGCTGGTCACGCTGCTGTTCCTGCCGGTCCAGGCTTGCACTGACCTCACGGAGAATCCTCCGAGCCAGATCACCTCGAGCAACTTCTTCCGCAACGAGGCGGAGGTCCTGGCGGGTCTGGCAGGCGTCTACGCGCAGCTCCGGAGTACGGCCCCCGAAGGCAGCATCTACGACGCGAACGAGATTTCGAGCGACGAGATGGTCGTGCCGACTCGCGGCTCGGACTGGTTCGACAACGGTCAGTGGATCGACCTGCACAACCAGACCTGGACGGCAACCAGCGCCGCCACGCTCAACTTCTTCAACGGCGCCTGGAACTCCGCCTATACGGGCGTCGCGCGCGCCAACCTGTTCCTCTCGGCGGTGCAGAACGCGAGCGTGCCCAACAAGGCGTCGATCATCGCGGAGGCCAGGGCGCTCCGGGCGTTCTATTACTACATCCTGATGGATATGTTCGGCGGCGTTCCAATCGTCACTACCACCGACATCGCGCTTCGCCCGCGCAACACGCGGCGCGAGGTGTTCGACTTCATCGAGAGCGAGCTGATCGCGGCACGCGACTCCGGTTTGCCGGCCACCCGGCCCGCATCGGACAACGGGCGCCTGACGAAGGGAGCCGCGGACGCCATCCTCGCCAACATGTACATCAATGCCGGCGTATTCACCAAGGACGGCGCGAAGGGCGGGATCAACGCCACCGGATACAACAGCTGCCAGGGTATCACGGTGGCTGGTGGGACCGACGCGTGCCAGGCCGCCATCGCGGCAGCCGATCGCATTCTGAATTCCGGTAACTATTCGCTGGCCGACTCGTTCCCCAAAGTCTTCCGCTACGACAACTTCAGCTCACCCGAGAACATCTTCGTCGTCAAGTTCATCGCTGCGGACGGTCTCGGGCTCGACATCAACATGGCGGCGCTGCACTACTGCCAGTACGCGCCGCTCTCGCCATGGAACGGCTTCGCGATCATGGCGGCGGCCTACAACACCTTCGACCCGGCGGATAAGCGGCGCCGGACGATCCTGATCGGCGCTCAGAACGACGTGCTGACCGGCCAGCCCGTGACACACCGCGTTTCCGGATCGTGTCCCGCGTACACGCCGGCGAATGCGTTGATCTTCACCGATACTATCGCGGACATCCACTCGGCGACGGAAGGCGAAGGCCCGCGGATCTACAAGTGGCCGGCCGACCCGAACCACGTGCAGCAAAACAGCGGCAACGATTTTGCCTGGTTCCGGCTCGGTGAGATTTACCTCATCAAGGCCGAGGCCGAGTTTGAGACGGGGAATGCGGCCCAGGCACTCACGCTGATCAATACCCTGCGGAACCGGACGGATGCCGTCGCGCCTCCCCTGGCTGCCGTCAGTCGCCAGGTCATCCTCAACGAACGGCTGTTCGAGCTCGTGGGCGAGGAAAAGCGGCGTCAGGATCTGATCCGGTTCGGCGGTTTCACCAGTCGCACCGACGCCGCATCCGGGTTGGCGGGCGGCAAAGTTGCCCGAGGGAATGATTACGTCCTGATGCCGATTCCGCAGACCCAGATCGACGCCAACCCCAAGTTGACGCAGAACCCAGGATACTAGTTGCTGCAGCAGCATCGTAACGTAGGGGCGCAGCATGCTGCGCCCCTACTGCTTTTTCTAGCCCTCGCCGGCGCCTGCTCCGAGAGACGCGAGAAGGCATCAGCCCCGCCGCCGGTGGGCGAAAAGCTCTTTACGCTCATGCCATCCGCGTACACCGGCGTGACATTCGCGAACCGCCTCACGGAGACGCGCGACTTCAACGTCTTCACCTACCGCAACTTTTATAACGGCGGCGGCGTCGCGATCGGCGATCTCACCGGAGACGGCCTGCCCGAGATCGTCCTCACCTCCAACCAGGATGGCCCCAAGCTCTACCTGAACCTCGGCCATTTTCAGTTCCGCGATGTCACGAAGGAAGCGGGCATCGCCGAGGCCGGACGGTGGAGCACCGGCGTCACGCTCGCCGATGTGAACGGCGACGGCAAGCTGGACATTTACGTCTGCCACGCCGGGCTGAAGCCTGGCGCGCTCCGCGCGAACACGCTCTACATCAATCAAGGCGTGCGGGACGGCATTCCGCGCTTCAAAGAGATGGCCGCACAGTACGGCCTGGCCGACACCGGCTATTCCACGCAGGCCGCGTTCTTCGATTACGACGGCGACGGCTATCTGGACATGTTCCTGCTCCGCAATTCGCCGCGGCCCGTCTCCACGATCGCCGTCAAGAACGAGCGCACGCAGCGCGATCCCCTCGGCGGTCACGAGCTGTACCACAACGATCACGGTCGTTTCGTGAACGTGAGCCAGCAGGCCGGCATCTATGGCCCGACCATCGGATTCGGATTGGGGATCGCCGTCGGGGACGTGAACCGCGACGGCCGGCCCGACGTCTACGTCGGCAACGATTTCTTCGAGCGCGACTATCTCTACATCAACAAGGGCGACGGGACGTTCGACGAGGTGCTCGACAAGGCCATGCCGGTATCGAGCTACTTCTCGATGGGACTCGACATCGCCGACATCGACAACGACGGCTGGCCTGACATCTACACCGCCGATATGCTGCCAGCGGACGACTACCGGCTGAAGACGACGTCGGCGTTCGAGACCTGGGACCTGTACCAGGCCAAGGCGCGTGAAGGTTTCGACCACCAGCTCATGCGCAACATGCTGCAGCATAACAACGGCGACGGAACGTTCAGCGACATCGGCTGGATGGCGGGCGTCGCGCGCACCGACTGGAGCTGGGCCGCGCTGATCGACGACTTCGATCTCGACGGCAACAAGGACATCTTCGTCGCCAACGGTCTCGCCAAAGACGTGACGTCACAGGATTACATCGCGTTTCTCTCGAACGATCAGACGCTGCTCGCCGCCACGCACGGCGGCAAGAGCCAAGTGGACTTCATGAGCCTCATCAACGCGATGTCGTCCACCAAGCTGCGCGATTATGCATTCCGCAATAACGGCGACCTGACGTTCACCGACGTGAGCGCGGCGTGGGGCGTCGACTTGCCGAGTTTCTCGAATGGCGCGGCGTACGGCGACCTGGACGGCGATGGCGCGCCGGATCTGGTCGTGAACAACGTGAACGACGAGGCCTTCATCTTCCGCAACAACGCGCGCACCCTGTTGCCGGACAATCACTACCTCCAGGTCCAACTCACCGGCGACAGCGCGAATCCGTTCGCCGTCGGCTCGCGGGTCACCCTGCACTCCGGCGACAAACAGTTCATGCAGGAGCTCGAGCCGACCCGGGGATTCCAGTCGAGCGTCGACTACGTGCTGACGTTTGGTGTCGGGCGAGCAGATACGATCGACTCGGTGGTCGTGGATTGGCCCGACAGACGCAGGACCGGAATGTCGCGCGTCGGCACGAATCAGCGGCTCAAGATTCGCGAAGCTGGTGCGCCCGCAGCCTCACGCACGACGCACGACGCGGCGCGCACGCTATTCAGGGACGTCACCGCCCAAATTGGCTTGGACTTCGTCCACCACGAGGACGACTTCGTCGACTTCGCGCGCGAGCCGCTGATTCCCAAGATGGTGTCGATGGAAGGGCCGTTCGTCGCGGTCGGCGACGTCAACGGTGACGGTCTGGACGACTTCTTCATCGGTGGCGCGAAGGGGCAGCCGAGCGCGCTGTACATCCAGCGCCCGAACGGGACATTCGTCTCTACGAATCAGGCGCTCTTCGCGGCCGACGCGACGTCCGAAGATCTGGGCGCTGCGTTTTTCGACGCGAACGGCGACGGTGACCTCGATCTCTACGTCGTCACGGGCGGCGATGAATTCTCGAGCCTCGCCCCCGCGCTCGAGGATCGCTTGTACCTCGGCGACGGCCACGGCAATTTCCGCAAAACGCAGGGCAAGCTCCCCCCCCTCTTCAACAGCGGCTCGCGCATCGCCGTCGGCAAGGATTACGTGTTCATCGGCGGCCGCGTCGTGCCTGGCCGCTACGGCTTCGATCCGCCGAGTACGCTGCTCAAGAACGACGGGCACGGGAATTTCATGGATGTCACGGCGCAGGTGGCACCGGACCTCGCGCACATCGGCATGGTTACCGACGCGCTGTGGGCGGACGTCGACGGCGATGGGCGACAGGATCTGGTCGTGGTCGGCGAATGGATGCCGATCACGATCTTTCACAACACGGGCACGAAGCTCGTGAAGACCACGGTACGCGGCCTCGAGCACACCGCGGGGTGGTGGAACCGGATCATCGCGGGGGATTTCGTCGGCAACGGCCGCGTCGACTTCGTCGTCGGCAATCTCGGCCTGAACACGCGGCTACACGCCTCACCCACGCAGCCGGCACGCCTCTATGTGAACGATTTCGGCACCGGCTTTCCGACGCAAATTCTCACGACGTACGAGAACGGCGTCTCGCTGCCGCTCACGTTGCGCGACGAGCTCACCGCGGCGCTTCCCAATCTGAAAGACCGTTATCCCAAGTACAGCGACTACGCCGGCCAGACCGTCGAGCAGATTTTCGGTGGAGCGCTCGCGAACGCGGTCGTGAAAGAGGCGGAAACCTTCGCGACCGCATTGCTGCGGAACAACGGCGACGGATCGTTCACGCTGGTGCCCTTGCCGCACGAGGCGCAGATTGCTCCGGTCTACGGCATGCTCGCCGGCGATTTCGATCGCGACGGCAAGCTCGACCTCTTGCTTGCCGGCAACTTCGACGGCGTGCAGCCGAACATCGGACGGATGAGCGCAAGCTACGGATTGTTCCTGCGGGGCGACGGGCACGGCGGCTTCACGCCGGTGCCGGCCCGGGTGAGCGGGTTCTTCGTGCCGGGACAGGCGCGCGACATTCAGCGGCTGCGGACCAAAACCGGGGATCTGTACATCGTGGCGCGCAACAACGATCGACCGCTTTTTTTCCGAGCGAATCCGGTGCGGTCGGCGCGGCCCTAGCCCTGCTTGGTCGTGATCAGGATGACGCCGTTGGCGCCGCGGATGCCGTAGGCGGCGGTTGCCGCCGCGTCCCGCAGGACCTCGATACGCTCGATCTCCTGCGGGTTGATGGCGTTCAAGTTGCTGCCGGCGGCGGTCGGACCGAGGGGAATGCCGTTCACCACGAACAGGGGCTCTTCGTCTCCGAGAAACGTGGTCGTGCCGCGCAGATGGAGGATCATGTGCCCGTCGGCGGCGCGCGTCATCGTGAGCCCGGGCACGTGCGCGAGCAGCAACTGCTCGAGCGACATGCCGGGGGAGCGCTGGATGTCGTCGGCGGTGATGACGATGCCGCCCGCGGAGCTTTGCGGCTTTGGAGTTTGCTCGTTCGATTGGCGATGGCTACAGGCGATCAACAGACACGCGACGGACAGGAAGGGGCGAGCGATGCGGCGGTTCATGTCATCCCCCAATAGAGACGCGATCGGAATATACACCTTCCATCTCGCGCTGTGCGCCGCGCTGCTTTTGCCGAGCACGTCGCTCGGCCAATCCGCGCCGGGCGGCCCGGGCGAGATGCCCCGCTGGAGCACGGGCGGCAAGAACGGCATCGGCACGGCGCTCACGACACAATCGAAAGTATGGTTCACGCTCCAGGGCGGCATCCTCTCGGAAGTCTATTACCCGCGCGTGGACATGGCCGACGTCCACGGCCTCGAGTTCGCGGTGAGCGACGGCAAGCGCGTGTGGATCGAATCGCGCGACATGCGGCATGCCATCACGCGGCTCGATGATCGCGCACTACTGTTCCGCCAGGCGTCGACCGACTCCGCCGGACGCTTCACGATCACGAAGACCTACGTGACGGATCCACAGCGCAACACGCTGCTGATCGACGTGACGTTCAGGGGGCCGGCCCGCGACTCGCTGTACGTGCTGTATCAACCCGCGCTCAAGAATGCGGGCTACGGCAACTCCGGCTCGACCGACGCCGGAGCGCTGGTCGCGCTGAAGGTGGACGTGGCATCGGCGCTCGTAGCGAGCGCGGGCTTCGCCGCCACGTCCAGCGGCTTCGCGGGCGTGAACGACGGCTACACCGATCTGCTGCTGCATCGCCGGCTCACGTGGCGCTTTGCGCGAGCCGACAGTGGCAACATCGTGCAAGTCGCGCACATCGCTCGACCCGCGCACTTCACCCTGGCGCTGGGCTTTGGCCAGACGCCCGACTCGGCGCGCGCCACCGCCCGCGCGAGCCTGCAACGGGGATTCCCCGCCGTGCGCGCCGAGTACGTCCAGGGTTGGACGCAATACCTGACCGGCCTGCGCACGGCGAGCGCCCCCTACGCAAGAGAATTTCAGCTCGCCGCGATGGTCGTACGCGCGCACGAAGACAAGACCTATCGCGGTGCGATCATCGCGTCGATGAGCATCCCCTGGGGTTATGCCGTACCCGCTGATACGCCGAACGTCGGGGGGTACCACCTCGTATGGGCACGCGACTTGTACGAAGCCGCCACCGGACTGCTGGTCGCGGGTGACACCGCCACCGCGCGCCGCGCGTTGCGTTATCTGTTCGACGTGCAGCAGAAGACCGACGGCAGCTTTCCGCAGAACAGTTGGCTCGACGGACGGCCCTATTGGACGTCGCAGCAAATGGACGAGCAGTCCTATCCGATCATCCTGGCCTGGCAGCTCGGCATCACCGACAGCGCGACGTGGGAGCATCACATCCGGCCGGCCGCGGAATACGTGATGGCGCTCGGCCCCGCGACGCAGCAGGAACGCTGGGAGGAAGTGGGTGGATACTCCCCATCGACCATGGCGGCGGAGATCGCCGGAATGGTGTGCGGGTCGGCGATCGCCAAGGCCAACGGCGATACCGCCGCGGCGCGCCGCTATCTCGAGACCGCGGACGCGTGGAGCGCGGGATTGGAGCCCTGGCTCGTCACGACCACCGGACATCGCTCGTCGCACGCCTATTACCTGCGCATCGACGACAACAAGGACCCCAACGACGGCTACCAGCTCGACGTGCACAACGGCGGCGGCGTGTGGGACGAGCGCGATGTCGTCGATCAAGGCTTCATCGAGCTCGTGCGCCTCGGCATCAGGCCGGCGAGCGACACCATCATCGCGAATTCGCTGAAGGTCATCGATGCCACGATCCGCGTCGAGACGCCGAACGGCCCCGACTTCTACCGCTACAATCACGATGGTTACGGCGAGACGTGGTTCGGCGGCCCATGGCTCGGTCAGGGCATGGGCCGGCTGTGGCCCATTTTCGCGGGCGAGCGCGGCGAGTACGAAGTAGCCCGCGGCGCCGATCCCACGGTCTACCTCCAGGCAATGCTGCACTTCGCCAACGACGGCGGCATGATTCCCGAGCAGGTCTGGGATCGCGCCAACGCCACGCAGGCCGGCTTCACGTTCGGCACCGGGACCGGGAGCGCCACGCCGCTGGTCTGGAGCATGGCGCAGTTCCTGCGCCTCGCGGTCGACGCGCAGGAGAAACGCGTCGTGGAGCAGCCGGCGATCGTCGGCGACCACTTCCTGCACGGCGCAAAGCCATGAAACAGATCGCTGAAGTCATCAACCTCATCCCGGATAGCGCGCAACAGCTCTGGTCCGGCAATCTCGCCGGCGCGCGGCGCGCGCTGCTCGCCGCCGATCCAGCGGCGGTGCTCGGCATTCACGGCTCCTTCGCCCTGGTGGCGCAGGAGGGCGAGCGGGTGGTCCTCGCGCGAAGCCTCGAGCGGCCGCTGCGCTATTTCCTGGCGAAGGCGGCGGACGGCCCCGTCCTCATCGTCGCCGAGCGGATCGACGAGATCGCGGCAGAGCTCGCGAGGCACGGGTGGAGCGATCAGTTCCACCCGTCGTACACACGCATGGTGCCCGCGCATCACGTGACCACGCTGCGCCTGATCGGCTGCCCTGACCCGAACCCGACGTACGAGCGCTTCTTCGATCCGCCGCGCGGCGTCTTACCCGCCGATCCGGACGTGATCGGCCGCCACTACGTCGCCGCGTTGTACGCGGAAATCCGAGAGTGGTTGACGGCACAGCACCCGAGCACGCCGATTGGCGTGCCCTTCTCGGGCGGCATCGACAGCGGAGCGGTGCTGCTCGGCATGTACAAAGCGCTGCTCGCTTCCGGCCAATCGCCCGCGAGACTGAAAGCATTCACCCTCTCCCTGGACGGCAGCGGCGACGATGCCCGGCAGGCCCGCGAGTTTCTGCGCTCCACGGATCTCGAGATGCTGGGTGAGACGATCGACGTGCCGGCGAGCGCGCTCGATCCGCTGCGCGCCGTCGCCGTGATCGAAGATTACAAGCCGCTCGACGTCGAGTGCGCCGCGGTCAATCTCGCGCTGCTCGACGCGATCCGCGCGCGCTATCCCGAGTGGCGACTGCTCGTCGACGGCGACGGCGGCGATGAGAATCTCAAAGACTACCCAATCGAAGCGAACAGCGAGCTCACGATTCGTAGCGTCGTGAACAATCGCATGCTGTACCAGGAAGGCTGGGGCGTGGACTCGCTGAAGCATTCGCTCACCTACTCGGGCGGCTACAGCCGCGGCTGCGTGCGCGGCTATGCCTGCGCGAGCCGCTGCGGATTCGTGTCGTTCAGCCCATACACGCGCCCGTCCGTCATCGCGGTCGCCGAGGCCGTCCCGTTTGCGGAGTTGACCGGCGGGTCGCACGACCGGCTGTATGCCCTGAAAGGCGAGATCGTGCGGCGCGGCGTGCGTGCAGTGTTGGGCATCGATATGCCGATTTACCCGAAGCGTCGGTTCCAAGAAGGAGCGGGCGCAGTCTTCACGAAAGACGAGGCGCGGTATCGCCGCCATTTCCACACACTTCACGGCTGACAGCCGGATTCGGGGACTACGGCCTCCGAAGCCGGTCGTCGATCCGTGGAAGGCGCATGGCACCATCATGGAAGAGGAGCGCACGGCGACCGGTGGTGTCGAGCGCAGTGTCACCGTCTTTCTCGCCGGCGCGGAGTGTCCTTTCACCTGTTCGTTCTGCGATCTGTGGCGGTGGACGATCGAGGGGCCCACTCCTGGCGGCGCGCTGACCGCCCAGCTCGCGGCCGCGCTCGAGGAAATCCCACAGCCATTCCCCGACCGCCTCAAGCTCTACAACGCGAGCAACTTCTTCGATCGCCGCGCCGTGCCCGTGGCCGACGTGCCGCGAATCGCGGAGCTGGCGCAGCCGTTCGCCGCGGTGACTGTCGAGTCGCACGCGAATACGATCGGCGACCAGACACTCGAATTCGCGGACCTGCTGGCCGGGAGGCTCGAAGTCGCGGTCGGGCTCGAGACCATTCATCCCGTTGCCACAGCCCAGCTCAACAAGCGGCTCGATTTGTCGAACTGGGATGATGCCGCGGCATTTCTCGCGGCGCACGACATCGGCTTGCGCGCGTTCGTCCTTCTGGGCGCGCCGTATGTGCCGGCGGAAGAGTCGATCGAGTGGATCGTACGCGCCGCAGAACATGCCATCGCCCGTGGCGCCGAGCGCGTCGCGATCATTCCGGTCCGCGGCGGCAATGGCGAGCTCGAGCGCCTCGAACGCCTCGGCCATTTTCGGCCCCCGACACTGCGGGAGCTCGAGAGCGCGCTCGAGTACTGCCTGATGCTCCCCGCCGCCGTTACCGCCGACACCTGGGACCTGCAGCGCCTGCCGGCATGCGAGACCTGCCGGCCCGCGCGCGTCGCGCGTATCGAGCGTATGAACATCACCGGGCGCGACGAACCGGTCGTCCACTGTCCCGCGTGCGCGTAGCTGTCGTCGGCAGTGGCTTTGCCGGCTCGCTGCTTGCGCGGGTGCTCAAGGTCCAAGGCCACGACGTCGTTCTCTTGGAGCGCGGCACCCACCCCCGCTTCGCCATCGGGGAATCGAGCACGCCGCTCGCCAATCTCGCGCTCGAGCGTCTCGCGAGGCGCTACGGTCTGGACGACTGCTACGACCTCGCGGCGCACGGTCGCTGGATCAAGCGCTTTCCGGAGCTGCGGCGCGGGTTGAAGCGCGGCTTCACCTTCTATCGCCACCACCCCGGCCGGCCGTTCGCCGTACAGGGCGCGCGCTCCGAGCGATTGCTGGTCGCGGCCAGTCCGAACGATCACGTCGCCGACACCCACTGGCTCCGCGCCGACGTGGATCATCACTTCGTGCGCGCCGCGATTGCGGCCGGCGTGGACTACAGAGATCGCAGTGAGGTGACGCCGGAAACGCTCAAGCGCCTGAAGGTCGACTTCACTGTCGACGCATCAGGGGCGGGCGGATTTCTCGCGCGCCACCTGGGCGTCCCATCGCACCTCGAGCGCATGCACACACGCGCCGGTCTGTTGTTCAGCCACTTCGATGGCGCGCGGCTCATACGGAACGCCGTCCCAGGCCTCCCCGCCGGCCCCTACCCCGATGATTGGGCGGCCGTGCATCACGTAATAGAGGAAGGGTGGCTCTATTCCCTTCGGTTTGATCACGGCGTGACGAGCGCGGGATTCCTGCTGAAACAGAGTGTGGCGGGTGCGCCGGAGGAGATGTGGCGGTGCCTGCTCCAGCGCTATCCCACGCTCGGTGCGCTGTTTGGCGACGCAAAGCCACTGTTTCCCATCGCCTACGAGCCACGCATCCAGCACCGCCTGGCCCACGCCGCGGGTCGCGGCTGGGCGATGTTGCCGCACGCCTACGCATTCGTTGATCCGCTCTTCTCGACTGGCATCGCCTGGAGCCTGCGCGCTATCGAGCGGCTGGCGCTGTGCTGTGAGCATGCTCGCGCGCCGAGGGAGCAGGAGCTCACTCGCTACGACGCGTTGCTTTCCGCGGAGGCCGATCAGATCGACTGGCTCGTCGCCGGCGCGTATCTCGCGATGTCGCGCTTCGAGCTGTTCGCCGCGCAGGCGATGATCTACTTCGCCGCCGTCTCGTTCGCCGAGGTCCGCCAGCGCGTGGCGCCGAGCGATGACGTGGCGTGGTCCGGGTTTCTGGGCGTGGGAGATCGCGTGCTCGGCGGCGTGCCGCGCGCGAGTTTGTGGCGTTTGCGGCATGCCCGTACGCCTCAAGACCGGCGCGATTTTATCGACTGGGTGACCCGCTCGATTGCCGCACGCAATGTCTGCGGCCTCGCGAATCCCGCAGTCCATGGACTCTATCCCGTCGACCTCGGTGTCCTCGTCCAGCGCCACGCCACACTCGGCATGAGCCGCGAGTCGCTGATTAGTGCTCTTCCCGCGCTCCGCGGAGCCGATCGAAGATCATTGATCAGTGATCATTGATCATTGATCATTGATCATTGGCTTGATGATCCGCGTGTTGTACTCGCGCAGATAGCGCTGCCGCGCGGAGTCGGTGGGATACCCGTCCCGTGGCGCGTAGGGATACGATGTGATCGCGTGATACGGCAGCGGACCGATGGTCGTGCCGTTCGCCGTGTTCAGATCCGAGTCCTTGATCCAGCCGTCGCTGTAGAGCACGAAGTCTCGCGTCCAACCTGGCGGAGGAGCGTGGGCCGCGCCGGCATCGAACTCCACCGTCGTCTCGTCGCCCGGCACCATGATCACGTACTGATCGTCTGAGCGATCGAGCAACGGCGTGACGTCGCCAAACCGAGTCGCCGCCCCGGTGATAGGCCGCCACGGAGACTCTTTGGACACGGAGTCATAGTCGAACCACTGGGGACCATATCGACCACCGCGCCGATACATTCGTGAGAACCCTCGGAAATGCAGGTTTCCGGTGCCAGGTGTTAGGGGTGCGATCTGTATGCTGCCGGTCCCTGACACCTGACCCCCGACACCGATGTTCTCTGCCACGAATGCTTGGTCCCAATAGATCTGCAGGTTGGTGCGCAACCGTACATGATGGTCGCGAGTCGGGAAAATGCCGGCGAGATCAATGACGATCGTCTTGTCCTTGCCGGACGGGAAGCCGACATCGCGTTTGGCCGTCACCCAGCGGCCTCGCGCATCGCGCACTTCCAACACCGGCAACTCGGCGTGCACCTGCCGCTGCTGCGAGAGCGCGACGTTGATGCTGGCGTCCGAGGGATAGATCCAGCCGCGCAGGATCAGCAAAGTGCCGGGCTTCCCGGCGTCGGCGTCCAACCCCAGCTTCAAGTCGTGGGGCTCCGTCAGTCCCTGGTATCGGGCCGGCGTCAGGCTGGAGACGTAGCGATAGTCGTGCTCTCGTAGCTCGTCGAGCACGTCCACCCCGTTGTCGTCGATCGCCGACAGCGGTGCGCGGCTATGGACGACCTGGTAGAGATGCAGTTTCCCGGGCGCGACCGGCGGGAAACGCTCGTCGACAAAGACGTCCACCGAATCGGGGTGATCGACCGCGAGCAGCCGCAGCTGATCGAGGTACGCGGTTTCCCACAGCTCTTCAGTAACCTGGAGGACGTAGCGGCCGTCGCGGGGCTGCAGCGCATCGCCCGGGATGCGGATGTACTCCTGCGACGCGCCGGCTGGAGCATAAGCAGCATTTCCACCCATGATGCCAAGCGGCATTCCGAGCGCGCTCTGCCACATGATGTCGGTGATGAAGCGGAAATGCTTTCCATCCCATGTATAGAGGAAGGCGCACGAGCCTTTGAGCTGCTGAAACTCGAGCACGTCTTGATCGCTGCCTGGGAAGTAGATCGTCTGCGGCACGCCGTTGGTCCATTGCACGCGCAAGACGTCCGCCTTGAAGTGGTTGCCCAGGCCGAACGGCGTGACCCGTGCCGTCACTACGCGCGTCTGATACAGCTCTCCCGCGCGCACCTCGAGCCTCGAGCCGATGCCAAAGGTGTTGTTCTTCCCGCTTCCCGCGCGCAGCGCGATCAGCTGGACCTGCATGCCGAGGTGCGCGTTGCCGCCGTCGTTGCGAAGCAGGTGGACGCCGCTTTTGTCGCTGTAGAGGATGTCCTGGTCGCCATCGCCGTCGACGTCCGCAACGAGCACGGGTCCGATGGAGTCGTGCAGCACCGCCGCCGGCAGCAACTGGCTCCGATCCTGGAATCGCCCCTGGCCGTCGTTGTGGTACAGCGACATGCCAGCCGGTCCTGCGACCAACAAGTCGAGCCAGCCGTCGTTGTCGTAATCGAGAAACGTCGCCGTTCCCGCGGATGCGCTGCGCAGGCGCTGCCCCGGCGTGAACGCACCCAAACCGGTGTTGTGCCAGAGCGCTCCGCCGACGAAGAGATCCAGGGCGCCGTCGTTGTCATAATCGCCCAGCGCCACGGGACCCGCGCCACGAATCGTGTCAGCCATCCGCGTAAAGCCGCGGACGCCGTCATTGTGGAAGAGCGCGTCCACTCCCTTTTCACTCGCCACGAACACGTCGGTGCGACCGTCGTCGTCGAAATCACCGAACACGGCGTCCGAGCCGCCCTGCGAGATGCCGTCGCCATTCGGGAACGGCGCGAACGTGCCGTCGCCGTTGTTGCGGTAGGCGGTAAGCGTTCCGCCCCCGACGAGCAGTAGATCGAGATCGCCGTCGTGATCGAGATCGACAAACAACGCGTGGCGCGCGCCTGTGCCGACGTCGCGCAGGCCGGCTTTGGCCGTCACATCCTCCAGCTGCTTGCCCTCGCGGTTGTGCAGCAAATAGCCGTGACCGTCTGGGCCGATGGCAAAGAGATCGAGCCAGCCGTCGTTGTCGTAGTCGCCGAACGACGCCGCGATCACGCCTTCCGGGAGTGCCACGGGAGTGCCGGCGTCGGCGACGAAACCGCGCCGCAGCGTGTACAGTCGATTGTTGATCAGCAGATTGTCTTCGCCATCCCCGTCGACGTCGCCGAGGGCAAGTGCGGTGACGGGAGCATTGAGTGTGGGCAGGCCGCTCTCATCGGTGACGTCGACGAAGCGGACGCCCGTGTTGGCGGCGGGCGCGATGCCCCGCATAGTGATCAGGGACGCGGGATTGAACGCGAGCACCGGCCGGCCGACGAGCGGCCCTTCCGTCCAGTTCACCTGCGCCAGCGCGGCCTGATAGGGGGCCGTCACCTCCATCAATCGCAAGAACCGGTCGAGCGCCGCGCGTGCTACAGGAATGCGCTGGGTGCGCAACGCCTGGATCGCGGCCTCGAGCTGCGGCTTCGCTTCGCGGGGCGGCTCGGGCCGCAGTTGGCGCACCTCTTCCAGGTAGCGGAGCGTGCTGTCACTCTCGCCGAGCGCCAGGAGCGCGTCGGCGAGCTTGAGACGTACCGCAAGATTCGCAGGCGAGCGTTGCAGCACTTGCCGCAGGAGGTCGGCATAACGCAGCAGCCCGCTGTCACCGCTCGATCGCTCCAGCTCGGCTAAGGCAAAGAGGATTCGGGAGTTCGGGCTGAGACTCGTGAGCAGCCGGTGCGCCTGCTCTCCCCGCCCCGTGACCTGATAGAGCTTGGCGGTCGTGAGCGCGATATCGGCGTTCGCGGGATCGAGCCGGCGCGCGCGGTCGAGCTGCGACTCGGCCTCGCCGTAGCGAGCTTCGCGCAGGTACGTCAACCCAAGGTTCGCATAACCGAGCGGATCGCGCGGCGCGATAGCGATGACCTTGCGAAACTCCTCTTCGGCCTCCTGCAGCCGCCCGCGTTGCAGATCTTCCAATCCGACGGTGCGGGCCGTGATGAGCGCGCCCTGGTCGATCGGTTTCTCGCGACACGCCGCCGTGAAGAACAGCAACACGAGGCCGAGCGGGATGAGAATTTTCACGCTATACTGGCGCCCCTTGCGCAGACTCATTGCGTTCACGCTCGTTCTCACCGCCTGCCGCGGAGCGACCTCGCACCGCGAGGCCCCGTTGTTTTCTACCGTCCCTCCGCAGCAGAGCGGTGTCACCTTCGCGAACATCCTGCCCGATGATTCGACGGTCAACATCGTCAACTATCTCTACTACTACAACGGCGGCGGCGTAGCGGCAGGCGACATCGACGGCGACGGACGGATCGACCTCTACTTTACGTCGAACCTGGGCTCCAACCACCTCTACCGCAACCTCGGCAATTTCCGGTTCGAAGACATCACCGCCAAAGCCGGCGTCGCCGATTCCGTCGGATGGAAGAGCGGCGTCACGATGGCCGACGTCAACGGCGATGGCAAGCTCGACATCTTCGTCTCCGGCGTGAATTACCTCGGCATGCCGGGGCGCAACGTCCTGTACATCAACAACGGCGACGGCACGTTTACAGACCGAACAAAGGAATACGGCCTCGACTTCGCGGGTTACTCGACGCAGGCCGCCTTCTTCGATTACGACGGCGACGGCTACCTCGACATGTACCTGCTCAACAGCTCGACCTTCTCGGAGCTGGCGGCGAGTCACAATCGAAGCCGGCTGGTGCGTAACGCGAAAGCCGGCGATCGGCTGTATCGCAATGACGGCAAACGCGGGCATTTCACCGACGTGAGCGCCGCGGCCGGTATCTACGGCGGCGTCGAAGGCTTTGGGTTGGGCATCGCCGTGAGCGACGTCAATCTCGACGGCTGCCCCGACATCTACATCGCCAACGACTTTCCCGAGAATGACTTCTTGTATCTCAACGACTGCCACGGGAGGTTCACCGAGGCGATCGCGCAGGCGACCGGCCACACCAGCCGCTTCTCGATGGGCGTTGACGCCGCCGACTTCAACAATGATGGCCGGCCCGACATCGCCGTGCTCGACATGCTGCCCGACAGCGAAAGTGTCCTCAAGACCGCCGCGCCGGCGCCGAGCTTCGAGCTGTTCAACCAGTACCTGGATCGGGGCTATCACTACCAGTACACGCGCAACACGCTGCAGCTCAACCGCGGCGTGACCGCCGGGAAACTGCGATTCAGCGAAATCGGCCTGTTCGCGGGAATAGCGGCGACCGACTGGAGCTGGGCGCCGCTCTTCGCCGACTTCGACAACGATGGCCTGAAGGACTTGTTCGTGACGACCGGCATCTATCGGCGGCCGAACGATCTCGATTACATCGCATCACTCGACTCGATCCCGATGGGTGCCGAGCCGCCGGCTGCCCGCCTGATCGCGAAGATGCCGCACCGCCCTTCCACCAACTACCTGTTCCACAACAACGGCGATCTCACGTTCACGAACGTCGCGCAGACGTGGGGCCTGGGTGCTTCCGGCTTTTCCAACGGCGCCGCGTACGTCGACCTCGACAACGACGGCGCGCTCGACCTCGTCGTCAACAATCTCAATGCCCCGGCGAGCATTTACCGTAATCACGCGCGCGACCTCGATAGCGCCTCGCATCATTTCCTGAGCGTCATCCTTCACGGTGCCACACCCAACACCGGCGGCATCGGGTCCAAGGTGATGATCGCGGCCGGCGGCAAACATCAGATGATCGAAGTCGTGCCGACGCGCGGCTTCGAGTCGGCGGTGGATCCGCGGCCGCACTTCGGTTTGGGCACCACGCGCGTCGTAGACTCGCTGACCGTCATCTGGCCCAGTGGACGGTTTCAAACACTGACCAACGTTCCCGCCGATCGCTTCATCACGCTGTCGCAAGCTGATGCGAAAGGCCGGTGGTCCTATGTACGCCCGCAAGGGAGTCCGCTCTTCAGCGACGTCAGCGCGCAGCTCGCGCCGCCGTACAAACACAACGAGAACCGCTTTTTCGACTTCTCGCGTGAGCCGCTGATGCCGCATCTGCTGTCGACCGAAGGCCCAGCGCTCGCGGTGGGCGACGTCAACGGTGACGGCCGCGCCGACATCTACGTCGGCGGCGCCAAATGGCAGCCTGGTGCGCTGTTCGTACAGGACGCGACCGGTCATTTCCGGCCAAAGCCCCAGCCCGCCTTCGTGGCGGACAGTCTCGACGAAGACGTCGCCGCGGCGTTCTTCGACGCGGACGGTGACGGCGCGCTCGACCTTTACGTCGTGAGTGGCGGCAACGAGTTCTGGGAAGGCGAGCCGCTGCGCGATCGCCTGTACTTGAACGACGGCCACGGCAATTTCCGGCGCGCCGAGAACGCGCTACCGGAGTTCTACCACAACGGCTCCTGCGTCGCGGCCGGCGGTCCGTTCTTGTTCGTCGGCAGTCGCGATGTCCCCCGGCAGTACGGCGTTATTCCACGGAGTTACTTGCTCGAGAACGACGGGCACGGCCATTTCCGCGACGTCACGCGCGAGCTGGCGCCCGGGCTCGACTCGGTGGGCATGGTCACCGCCGCGACGTGGGTCGATTACGACGGCGACGGCAAGCTCGATCTCATCGTCGTCGGCGAATGGATGCCGGTCCGCGTATTTCATCAGGAGAACAACGGCCAGTTCGTCGACCGCACCGCCCAGGCCGGCTTCGCCAAGTCGAACGGCTGGTGGAACAGCATCACCGCCGCCGACCTCAACGGCGACGGTCGTCCTGACCTGATCCTCGGCAACCTCGGCCTGAACTCGATGATTCGCGCGTCGCAAGGCGAGCCCGCGCGGCTGTACGTCGGCGATCTCTTCGGCACCGGCAGAGTCATCCCGATTCTGACGTCGTATCGACACGGAAAGAGCTACCCATTCGTGGGGCGCGACGAGCTACTGCGGGCGGCGCCGTCGCTGCGCGCGCGCTTTCCCACCCACGCGTCGTTCGGCGCGAGCCGCATCGAGGACATCGTGCCGGGCAAGGCGCTCCGTCAAGCGCGGGTGCTCGAGGCCGATCAATTCGCGAGCGCGATCGCCCTCAATCGCGGCGACGGGACGTTCGAGCTCCGGCCACTGCCCGCCGAGGCGCAGCTCGCGCCGGTGTACGCGTCGCTCGCCGGCGACTTCGATGGCGACGGCAAGACGGACATCGTCCTCGGCGGCAACTTCTACGGTGTCACGCCCGCGGAAGGGCGTTACGACGCGAGTTACGGACTGTTCCTGAAGGGTGATGGTCGCGGTGACTTCACCGCCGTCGACGGGGAACAGAGCGGCCTCGCTATCGACGGCCAGGTACGGCACCTGGCGTTGTTGCAGCGCGCGAACGGTGAGCGGCTCATGGTCGTGGCCCGCAACAACGACAGTTTACGG
>Ga0070730_10001268_pt1 | contig 24704 bp, 22 predicted proteins | sample Coa_R1_3_FD_66447 | JGI IMG/M metagenome (GOLD analysis project Ga0070730, IMG submission 66447) | Surface soil microbial communities from Centralia Pennsylvania, which are recovering from an underground coalmine fire - Coalmine... | ecosystem: Environmental > Terrestrial > Soil > Unclassified ... | reverse complement strand
TGCGCGATAAAGCGCTCCAGGGCGGCGTTCACGGCCTGCCGATTACCAGTTGCGAGCAGGTCGAGCAGCAACCCGCGGACGACGGCGATGCCCAACCGTGCGTCGGCGCGCGCCTGGTCGGCCGGTACGCCGCGCTCGATGGCGTAGGCGGCGACGGGCTCGACCCAGGCGTCGACAACGTCGTCGAGCAGGCCGAGCGTGCCCGGGCGGCCCTGGAGCGCCTGGCCATAAATCTCGAAGAACAGCCGCTCGTGCGGGCCAAGGCGAGGATCGGTGAAGTGGCGCCACATCTCGCGGATGCCGTCGCCCGGCGACAGCGTCGGGTCGGTGGCGGTGAGCTCGGCGAAAAACTGACGCTGGGCGGCCTCGACGGCGCGAATGACCGCGACCAGCAGGCCTTCCTTCGAGCCGAAGTGGTAGATGAGCATGCGGTGGCTGGTGCCGATCGCTTCGGCGAGGGTACGCAGGGTGAGCTGGCTGACGCCGTTGTGGACGACGTAGTCGAGGGCGGCGGCGAGGAGCCGGTCGCGGGCAGCGTGGGGGGCCACTTGCGCTTCTTTCAACGAGAGTGTACCATATGGTACACGTACCAGTCGGTACACTTCGACACGTTACGAGGATCACCCATGCGCCAGGTTCGTATCCGCGTTGAGCGCCTGATCGACGCGCCCGCCGACGTCGTCTACCAGTGCCTCGCCGACTACCACCACCACCACCGCCCGGGCGGCTTCCTGCCCCCGGCGTTCCACGACCAGCACGTCATCCGCGGCGGTGTCGGCGCTGGCACGGTCATCCGGTTCTCCATCACCCTGGCCGGCCGGACCCGGACGGTCACCACCGACATCACCGAGCCCGAACCTGGCCGCGTGCTTCTCGAGACCCAGTCCGACGGCCAGCTCCGCACCCTGTTCACCGTCGAGCCAGTCGGCCGCCAGTGCCGCGTGAGCTTCGACACGTTGATGACCGCCCACGGCCTCGAGGGCATCATGCTCCACCTCTTCGCCCGCCGCCTCCTGCTGCCCCTCTACAAGGACGAACAAGCCCGCCTCGAACAGTACGCGCGGGCGCAAGTGCCCGTCGCTGCCTGAGCACCGAACGGCCCGCATCGCTGCGCTGGCGCGTATCGATTTCCGCAGCTCAGCCTGACACTCCCGACTCTCCGTCCTCGTTGGCCCGAACGAAGCGAGCGAAGCGGTGCGGGCCGCTCGGTGCGCTTCAGAGCGGGCGAAACGTGCCGTACTGCTGCGCGAAGTAGAGCAGCGGTTCGCCTTCGTACGTGCGGGCCTCCTCAACCAGGCCGACGATGATCGCGTGATCGCCGCTGATGAAGATCTGGTTCGTCAGGCACTCGACGTGTGCCAGCGCGTCGGGGATCAGCGGCACGCGCAGGGCGGTACCTTCCTCGAAGGCCGTCTTGCCCGTCTTTTCTGAACCTTTGGTCGCGAACCGCGACGCGACCTCGGCCTGGGTGTGCCGCAGCAGGCTGACGCCGAAAGCGCGGCTCGAGACCATCGACGCGTAGCTGGCGGCGTTGTGCTGGATGGCGAACATCACCAGCGGCGGGTCAAACGAGAGCGTCACGAACGACGACGCGGTGAGGCCCACCGTGGCGCCCGTTGTGCGGTCGTACGCCGCGACGATCGACACCGCGCCGGCCGCCGATCGCCCGATCTGTTTGTAGACGTCCCCCGAAATCGGCACCGCGTAGCCAGATTACTGGGAATTCTCGCTCGGTGGCTCGGCGACGCAGGCGGTGCCGACACGCTCGAACCCGAGGCGCTCGTACAGGCGCGCACTGGTGGGGTTGCCCGCGGACAGAAACACCGTCCGAATCCCGCGCTGCAGGGCCTCCGCAACCAGCACACTGGTCAAGGCTGAGGCAATGCCGCGGCGCCGAAACGCCGGTACAACGCCGACGCCGGCGACCTCCGTCACCCGACCGACCGGCGAATGCACGCCGATTCCGACGGGCAGCCCGTCGACGAACCCGACGGCCATAACCATGAGCCCGCGCCGCACCCGGTCGCGAGTGGACGCGATGCGCGCCAGATCAGCTCGGGCCGCCAGCGCGCGGACTTCGGCCGCCCCGGCCGGACCAATCGCCGTGCCCGGCGCGCCAAACGCCAGCGGCGCCACCGCACCCAGCAGCGCGAAGTCATCGTCGAGGTTTGCGAGACGAGCCTCCAGTCCAGCGCTCAGCGGAGTCGCGGATGGGGTGTGCTCACGCAGCACCATGAGCGGATAGCGCGCGACCGCCAGTCCGGTGGGCGACATCGCCGCGAGCATCGTGGGCGTCGTTTCGGCCACCCATTCGAAGGCCTGGGGGACATCCAGCACCCGCTGGCGTGAGCGGACCCGCTCCACATCCTCGACGCCGATATGCGTGCTGCCGAGCGCTGGCCGAGCGTAAAAGTGCAATCCGGGCCCAGACATGATAAACAGCGTCAACGCGCCGATCTCCTCGACGCGTGCGGACGAGCGCGGGACGGCGTCGTAGTAGCGCTCGAGCCCGTCGAGCACGCGCATCGACAAGCCGGCTCAGGACAGGCCCAGCGTCAGGCAAGCGACGGCGATCGCGTATTTCGTGCGCAGCATGAGGCTGTCAATCTCCATGAACTCGTTGTTGCCGTGCACGCCGGACCGAATCGGCTCGGCGCTGGGATGATGTGGCGAGAAGCCGTAGACCTGGGTCCCGAGCGGGCGCAGGAAGCGCGAGTCCGTGAAGCCGACGGTGAGCGATGGCAGAATGCTGAACGCGTGGTTGCCGAGCGCCGCGCCAAGGGCCTGGCGCAACACGTCCACGAACGGCGCATCGGCCGGCGACGCGTTGGAGACGGCCGTGTAGTTGACGTCGACGGTGATGTCGAGTCCGCGCAAGATGTGCTCGAGCTCCGCGCGCACGAACGCGTCGTCCTGGCCAGGCAGCGCGCGCACGTCGCACGTCAGGCTGGCGCGATCCGGGATGCTGTTGGACTTGACGCCGGCTTCGAGCATCGTCGGGGTGATGGTCAGTCGCGAGGCCGCCTTGAGGAATGACCCCAACGCGACCTGCCCCTCCAGACCGTCGGCGATGCGGTCGATGTTTTCGGCCGTCGGCGCCTGCTTGACGCCCAGGGCCGACAGCACCTGGCGAAAGAAGGGGTTCGAGACGTCGATCTCGGGCTCGTACGCCACGATGCGTTGAATGGCTTCGGCCAGCACGGGGACCGGGTTGTCCGCCCGCCACGGCATCGAGGCGTGGCCGGACCGCCCCTGGCGGGTGATGCGCGCCTCGAGTCGGCCCTTCTCGCCCAGACACACCGGGTAGAGCAGGCCCTGCGGGCTGTGGATGGGCGAGCCGCCGCCTTCATTGATGGCGACGTCGGCGCGGACCAGCTCGGCGAAATGCTCGGCGACCCAGCCGGCGCCCCATTTGCCACCTGACTCTTCGTCGGCGGCCGCCAGGCAGACCAGCTCGCCACCGAGACGCGCGCCGGCGCGCTGCAGCAACACCAGGGCCATGCAGTGGGCAGCCACGTCGGCCTTATCGTCGTCGGCGCCGCGGCCATAGACCCGGCCGCGATCGATCGTGCCCGAGAACGGCGGGTGCTCCCACAGCGTCTCGTCCTCGACCGGGACCACGTCGGTGTGGGACATGAACAACACGCGCTGGCCACCCGTCGGGCCGAGGCGGGCGATCAGGTTGCCGCGGCCGGGCGCTGACTCGTGGACTTCGAACTGGATGCCAGCTGGCGCCAGCTTCGAGCGCAACAGGTCGCAGGCGGGCGTTTCGTTGCCCGTGTCCGGGCGCGAGCCGCGATTGACGGTCGGAATGCGGACGAGGTCCTGCAAGAGCGACACGATCTCGTCGTGCGCGGCGTCGACAGATTCAAGCAACGTTGTCAGGTTTGGCATGCACTAAGCTGCAATCGTATGTCGACTGCGCAGGTGTACATCATTTATGACGGCGACCCCGACGGGCCGATCGACCGCATGGCGCACGCGGTGATGGAGGGCGCGGCCGGCGTGAATGGGGCGTCCGCCCTGCTCCACACTGCGCAGCAGGCCTCGGTCGACCTCATGGTCGCCGCCGACGCCATCATCCTCGGCTCGCCCAACTGGCACGGCATGACCGCCGATCTCAAAAGCGTGGTGGATCAGACCGGCCTGATCTGGGAGCAGGGCAAGCTCGTGGGTAAGATCGGCGCCGCATTCACCAGCGGCTGGTCGCGCTCGGGCGGGCAGGAGATCACGCTGCTGACGCTGCTGCACACGTTGCTGGCGCACGGCATGCTGATCGTGGGCTTGCCGTGGAGCAAACGCATGGTCAAAAGCGGCTCGTACTACGGCCCGACCGCCACCGGCGGCCCGAATGACGACGACCTCGCGCAAGCGCGCGCCCTCGGCAGCCGCGTCGCCCACTACGCCGTCTGGCTCCAGCGCGGCCGCGGCGACGAAGTCGACACCATCGAAGGCGGCCTCTTCTACCGCCCCCGCCGGGGCCACGTGGTGACACGGTAGGGAGCGCGGCCGTGTGTGCACCGACATCAGCCGCCGCCCGCCCGCCCGTCATCAAGGCTAAGCGTAACGACCAAGCGTCACGCAGGGCGTCACGTGAAAAGGCAAAAGCGTCACGCGGGCGTCATGCGGACATCACAATGTGTAGCACTCACCGCAGCTGGTAATCCGGCTCGCCGTCGCCCGTGTCGCCGTCACTGGCCATGCGCAGGAGGCGCTCGGCGGCGAGTTGATCGGTGATCAGGACGCGCGGGACGCCGGTGCGGACGGCGCCGAGCAGGCTCGCAGCTTTGCTGACGCCACCCGCGACGGCGACCACACACGGCACGCGGCGCAGCTCGTCGACACCGATCGAGAGCGTCCGTCGACTGACCTCGTGGTCGACGAACCGACCGTCGCGCACGAACATGTGCGCGCACAGATCGCCGACGACCCCTTCGCGGCGCAGATCAGCCTGGACCGTCACGGGCAACTGGCCCATCACCGAGCGATAGTCGAGCCCCTGGCCGCCCGGCGAGGCCCCGATGCCGACGATGGCCACCTCGAGCTCCGACCAGCGCCCGATCACCGGGCGGATGCTGCGATCCTGGAGCAGCGCGTCGCGCGTCGCGGCGCGTTCGACCACCATCGGGGCCGGCAGCGATAGCGCCCGGGCGCCGAGCTGGGTGGCGGCGTCGCGACACACCTGGTCGTTCTGCAGGTGGAGCCCACCCTCGGCCCAGTTGCCCTGCAAGGGCACGATCGTCAGGTCGGAGCCGGGCATCGGCTCCAGCGAACGCGCCAGTTGCGCCACGGTGTAGCCCCCCGAAAAGCCGATGACGCCGTGCTGCGGCAGAAAACGTGGCAGCAACCGGGCGGCGGCCACCGCGGCGATGCGACTGGCGGTCGAGGTGTCCGCGACGCGCGCCGGGGCGACGTAGACCGCCTGCAGACCCAGCTGCCGCGCCAGCAAGCGCTCGAAATCCGAGTCGCCGACCCGCGAGTCGGCGACGTGGATGGTGACGACGCCCTGCCGGCGCGCCTCGGCCAGCAAGCGCGACACCTTGGAGACCGACACGCCGATCAGGGCGGCGATGTCGGCCTGGCCCTGCTGCTGCAGGTAGTAGAGGTCGGCCACCCAGCGCAGCAACTCGTAGTGCTCATGGGCCTGCGTGCCGTTGAGACGGTTCATGCTGCACAATCTTGCTGCGAATTCTTGCAGCGCGCCATATACTCACCCCAACCCCTGGAGGTGGCGCCCATGCAGCCCGCCGCTTTTCGTCCCGCCTTCGGCTCGTCCGACGCCCCGCATGCCACGGTCTCTGGACTCAGGATCGTACTCGCTGTCGTCCTCGCGCTGCTGCCGTTCGGCGGCCTCTCGGCCGCGATCCCCGCGGCGGCGCAGACGCCCACCACCCTGGTCGTCGATACGACCGCCGAAGCCGAGAGCCTCGATCCGGCGCTGGTGACCCAGTTCTCGGGCAACTCGATCATAAATTCCGTCTTCGACAGTCTCATCGAGCGTGACTACACCGGTGCGCTCGTGCCGATGCTGGCCGAGTCGTGGAGCTTCCCGGATCCGAGCACCATCGAATTCAAACTGCGTCAGGGGGTCAGCTTCCACAACGGCGAGCCGTTCAACGCCGCCAGCGTGAAGTTCAGCATCGAACGCTTGTTTGATCCGCAGCTCAAGTCGCCGCTGCTCGGCGGCTGGCCCAAGGCGTTTCAGCTCCAGCCCACGGCCGACGGCCCGGCGACTGGCTCCATCGAGATCGTCGACGACTACACGGTGCGCTTCCACCTGGCCACGCCCGACGCCACTATCTTCGACGCGATCGCCACCAGCGGCGCCATGCTGCCACCGCAGTACTACGGCCAGAACTCCGAGGACGTCCTGTCGACGCAGCCGGTGGGCAGTGGGCCATTCACGTTCGTCGAGTCGGTGCGCGACGATCACACGACGCTCGCGCGCAACCCGAAGTACTGGGGTACGGACACCTACAAAGGCGCGCCGCTGGTGCCCACCGTGGTGTTCCGACCGGTACCGGATGCCGGGACACGTATGGCCGACCTGCTCAATGGCACCGCCGACATGATCTTCGACGTCTCGCCCGACGATCTGTCGACGCTCCGTGGGCGGGCCAGCGACGGCTATCAGGTGGTGACGGGCAATGCGTCCGCCAAGCTGCAGTTCGTCGAGTTCATGCCGAAGAAAGCCACCGATCCGCTGGCCGATCGACGCGTCCGCCAGGCACTCAACCATGCGGTCAACGTCGAAGCGATCGTCAGCAACCTGTTCAATGGTCTGGGCGCGCGTCAGTCGAGCCCCATTTTGACCGACGCATTGGGGTATGACCCGAGCCTACCCGCCTACGACTACAATCCGACGTTCGCCAAACAACTGCTGGCGGACGCGGGCTACCCGAATGGGTTTGCCGCGACGATGGACCTCTCCTCGTCGGACAACCGCTCGGAGGCCCTGGCCGTGATCGGCCAATTGCAGCAAGTTGGCGTCAACGTCAAGCCAAATCCGCTCGAACTGGGGCTCTTTAATGCCAATTGGAGCCAGGACAAGTCCAGCGATATGCGCTTCGCCCGCTGGGGCGGGCTCCAGGATCCGGCGGTCTTTTTGAACTTCACGTCGGTCTGTGGCGGGTACCTGGCCGACTCGTTCACGTGCGATCCAGAGGCAACCGCGCTCGCTCAACAAGCCGCGAATACGCTCGACCCGAGCGTCCGCGCGGGTCTGTACTCGCGCGTCGCACGCCTGCTGAACGACAACCCGATGGGGATTTACCTCGCCAACGACGTGAGCATCTACGGCGTCGGCCCCCGCGTGAGCGGCTGGCGCGGGCCGACAGGTCGTGATTTTCTCATTCCCACGAACATCACGCTGCAGTAGCGTTCGCTCCGTGCGCACGCCCGGCTGCCCGCATCGCTGCGCTCGCTCCCTCTCGAAACGAGATACTGATTGTCTTGAACAGGTCAGTCGCTGGCAAGCGGGGGCACCTTGCCAAAGCCTGCCGGCCACTGACGGGCCCAGAGTCCCAGGCTGGATGCCACCGCCAAGCTGCCGAGAAACGCGCAATGGAGCACGCGCGGCGATGCGGGCGGCGAGCAACGTTCGGGCGATCGCTGCGCAGGCGGGCAAACGGGTGCGCGAAGCGAAGCGGTAGGCTCAGCTACTGGCCATGATCTACATCGTCAGCCGCCTGCTGCATGGGATTGTCGTCCTGCTTGGCATCTCGGTCATCGTCTTCGGGCTCACGTGGCTGACGGGGGATCCGGCGTCGGTGCTGCTGCCAATCAATACGCCGCCTGAACAGGTGCAGGTCTTTCGCCACACCATGGGGCTCGATCAGCCGCCGCCCGTACAGTACGTGGCGTTCCTCGGGCGCGCGTTGCATGGCGACTTCGGCGTGTCGTTGCGCAATCGCACGCCGGCTTTGCCGCTGGTCCTGCAGAGACTGCCGGTGACGCTGTGGCTCATGGCCGCGGCGCTCGTGTTCGCCGTGATCACGGCGCTGCCGCTCGGCGTCCTGGCCGCGGCCTTCCACGGTCGCGCGCCTGACTTCATCGCTCGCTTCATCGCCCTTGTCGGCCAGTCCGTGGCCGCGCCCTGGCTAGGCATCATGCTCATCTTCCTGTTCGCGGTCAACCTGCGCTGGCTGCCCTCGTCAGGCGCGAGCCGACCGGAAAGTGTCATCCTGCCCGCCATCGTCGCCGGTGCCTACTCCGCCGCGGGCCTGACGCGGCTGTTGCGGTCCAGCTTGCTCGAAGTCATGGGCAACGACTACATCCGCACCGCGAGAAGCAAAGGCTTGACCGAGCGCCACATCGTCTGGCGACACGCGCTCAAGAACGCGGCGATCCCCGTGGTCGCGTTTCTCGGCCTCCAGATCACGTTCATGTTCGGCAACACGGTGATCGCCGAAGCCATGTTCGCCTACCCCGGCATGAGTCGCCTGGCGGTCGACGCGATCGCGACCCGCGACACACCCGTGATCCAGGCGTTCGTCCTGTTGGCAGGCGCACTGGTCGTCATGGTCAACCTGTTCGCCGACCTGGTCTACGCCTGGCTCGACCCACGTATTCGCTTCGCCTAGTCTCGCTGCTCCGCCGCCTCGACGCGGCAGGTCGGGTCGGCCTGCTGCTGGTGGTTCTGTTCGTGCTCACCGCCGCGCTCGCGCCGCTACTCGAGCCGCGCGATCCGCAGGCCCAGGACATCACCCTGCGCCTGAAGCCGCCCGGATTTGCCGACGCCACCGGGGGCGTCTTCTGGCTGGGTACCGACGGCCTCGGCCGCGACGTGCTCAGCCGACTCATCGAGGGGACCCGCGTGTCGCTGCTGGTCGGCCTGGGGGGCGCGACACTCTCAGCGGTGCTCGGGACGTCGCTCGGATTGACCGCTGGCTACGCCGGTGGCTGGTTGGACGCACTGATCATGCGGGTAGTCGATACCTGGCAAGCGATCCCATTCACCGTCCTGGCCATTGCCGTCGTGGTCATCCTGGGACCGAGTTTGACCAACGTCATCCTGGTCTTAGGCGTCTCGAGCTGGGTCAACTACGCCCGCGTCGTCCGCGGCGAGACGCTCTCCCTGCGGCGAGGTGAGATCGTCCTGGCCGCGCGCGTCGTCGGCGCCACGCCCCTGCGCGTCGTGGCAAACCACCTTCTGCCCCAGGTGTCGGCCAGCGTCATCGTGCTGTCGTCGTTGCTGGTGGCCAGCATGATTCTGTTCGAGGCGTCGTTGAGCTTCCTCGGCCTCGGGGTCCAGCCGCCGATCCCGAGCTGGGGCAATATGGTCCTTGACGGCGTGGAACCGATCCGCGTCGCCTGGTGGGTCTCGTTCTTCCCCGGCCTGGCGATCCTGCTTACCGTGATGGGCATCAACCTGTTCGGCGACGGTCTGCGCGACGCCTTCGACCCGCGCCTCAGGCTCACGCTCAGCTCCCCTCCGCGCTAAACGCCGCCGAGGTGCACCTCAGGCTCACTCTCAGCTCCCCTCCGCGCTAAACCCCGCCGAGGTGCACCTCAGGCTCACTCTCAGCTCCCCTCCGCGCTAAACCCCGCCGAGGTGCACCTCAGGCTCACTCTCAGCTCCCCTCCGCGCTGAACGCCGCCGAGGTGCACCTCAGGCTCACTCTCAGCTCCCCTCCGCGCTGAACGCCGCCGCGGTGCGCAGCGTGCGTGAGCAACTAACTTGCATTGTACAAGTTACCTGCTAGACTGTGGGTATCTTTCGTCTGACAAGTGAGGCCGGCATGGCTGCTGCGCTGACCCGCAACGACGCCGCCGCGCGCGGCCGGCCGTTCGCCGTCCTCGGGCTGTTGCTCACCCTCTTGCTGCCCGCCCTCGACGGCACCGTCGTCGGCACCGCCATGCCGCGCCTGCTCGCCGACCTGCACGCGCTCGACCGGTACACCTGGCTGACCACCGCCTATTTGCTGACCTCGACCGTGTCGGTGCCGATCGCCGCCAAGCTGACCGACCTCTACGGCCGCCGCCCGTTTCTGCTGGTCGGCGGCATCGGCTTCGTGGTCGCCTCGCTGCTGTGCGGTCTGGCCCAGAACCTCCCCCAGCTGATCGCCGGCCGCGCGCTACAGGGCATCGGCGGTGGCGTGGTGACCGCGGCCGTCTTCGCCGCCGTGCCGTCGCTGTTCTCGCCCGCCGCCCGCGCCCGAATCGTGGGTCTGTTCACCGGCACCTACGGTCTGGCCGCCCTGCTCGGCCCGCTGGTTGGCGGCCTGCTCACCGACTTCGCCGGCTGGCGCGCTGTCTTCACCATCAACCTGCCGGTCGGCCTGCTGGCGCTGGGACTGGTCTGGGCCATGTACCCGGACACACGCTCCACGGGATACGCGGCATCCCGCCCGCGGGTGGACGTGCGGGGCGCCGCGACTCTGGCCGGTGGCCTGGGCCTGCTGGTCCTGGCGCTGTCGCTCGGCGGCCACGATCTGCCCTGGACGTCACCGGTGCTCGGCGGCCTGGTGCTGCTGGCCCTCGCATCCCTGGCCCTCTTTGTGGTCGCCGAGCGCCGCGCCGCCGAGCCCATCATTCCGCTCGCACTGCTGGGCAGTCGCGGCGTGGGGCTGGCGACGGCGGGCATGCTGTTGATGGCGATGGGGCTGTTCGGCGCCACGCTGTTCACGCCGCTGTACTTGCAGGGCGTGCTGGGCCGTTCGGCGGCGTTCAGCGGCGGCCTGCTCACGCCGCTCATGCTGGCCTTCGTCGCCGCGAGCGTGCTGTGCGGCCAGCTGATCGCGCGCGGCGCGCGGTCGCGCCTGACCGCCCTCGTCGGCATGCTGCTGGCGGCCGCTGGACTGGCCGGGTTGGCCCGGCTTGGCCGCGAGCCAGCCGATGCCGCGCTGGTGGGTGCGCTCATCGTGACTGGACTCGGTCTTGGCACGGCCCTGACGTCGTTCGCGCTGACCGCGTTGAACGCTGCTCCGCCGGACCGGACGGGGGTGGCCACCGGACTGACCACCACTGCCCGGGCGGTGGGCGGCGCGCTGGCGTCGGCCATTTTCGGCGCGGTCCTGTCTGCCGGCCTCGGCACGGCAAGCGGGCCAGCGGTCATGGCCGCGGCACTCCAGACCACCTTTGGCACGGCGAGCGCCGTGTTACTCGTGGGCGCTGGGCTCGCCCTCTTCCTCGACGACCGACTGGTCAAGCCAGGCCGGCGGCCTGGTCCCGGGCACGTGGCGCAGGCCCCAGCGGGCCAGCTCTAGCAGCGGCTTGCCGAGCTCGCGCCCGGCGTCGGTCAGGTGGTACTCGAAGCGGGGCGGGCGCTCGGAATACGGCACTCGCTCGATCAGGCCCTCACGCTCGAGCCGCTTCAGGCGTTCGGCCAGGATATTGGTCGGGATACCCTCGGCGGACGCGAGAAACTCGCCATACCGATGTTTGCCGGCCAGCAGGTCGCGCACCACGAGCAAGCTCCAGCGGTCGCCGACGACGTCGAGAGTGCACGCGACCGGACACTGAGAACGCAACATCGGGGTGTGACTTGCATTATACAAGACACACCCCGACGATGACTAACTTGACCGCGTCGGGGCGACCTCGCCCCGACGCGGCACAAGCGGCGGTTACCCGTTGACGAAGGCGAACGTCAGATCGGTGCCTGGCAGGTCGCTCGCACGACACAGCGAGAGCGCCGACGTGGGGCAATACTGGTTGAAGAAGCGCGTCTCACGCGACTGCGCCGCGAGGTCCGGTGGGACGTTCTGATTCATGATGATCGCCTTGAGGTAGTCGGCCAGCAGAATGCTCTGCGTCCCGCTCCCCACGGTGTAGTGCATGACCCCACGCTGGAACCGCTGGTAGATGAAATTTGCGTTCGCGGGGTCAGGCTGCGGATTCGAGATCGGCGCACCCCAGATCGTCAGTCCGCCGAGCGTATTGAAGGTCTGCAGGAAATTGACCGGCTGACCGCCAAACGTGTCCGGGACATTGGCCTGAACGAAGTTGGAGATGTCCGCCGCGTACGTCGGCGAACTGACCGGCGGAGTACTGGCTTTGAGCGTGTTGTCCGCCGCCGGGAAGGTGCTGCCGTTGACCTGGGTGTACGGGAAGATCTCGGGGTCGAGCATGTTGATCAGCGCCGCGCCCGAGCCCGGGCAGACCTGAATGATCTGGCGCTGGAACATCTGCACTGGGCAACCCAGGAACGTCATCATGCGCGAGACGGGATACCCGAAGGTGCTCAGCCCGCCGTACTGGTTGAAGAAGCCCCAGACGTTGTCGTCGTCGATGCGATAGCCGGTCTGCCCGAAGTAACGATCGTCATGGACGATGGCGGGGGCAACGCCGGCTTGCGCCGGGGCAGGCACGGGCGTCGCCGCCGGTGCAGGCGCTGGCGTTGGCGCGGCGGGAACCGCGGTCGCCGCGGGTGTCGGTCCGGCGAGCACGGTGTACGGCATCGTGATCGTCTTGTTGCTGGTCGCACCGGTCGCCGTCACGTCGTACGCGGCGGGAGCCAGCGCGGGAATCACGAAGGGCAGGCTGAAGTCGCCCTTCGTATCGGCGACTTGCGAACCCAGGCTGGCGCCGTTGAACCAGATCTGGACGTCCTCACCTGGCTGGAAGGAAGACCCGGAAATGGTGATCGAGGTGCCGGGCGTCGCCTGCGGAGCCGAGAACGTGAGGGCCGCGGCACCTTGCTTGATGGTGAAGGCGGTCGTGGCGCTCAGGCCGCTGTTGCGACCCGTGGCGAGGACGGCGTACTGACCCGGATCCAGGTTGGGCACCGTGAAGGCGAGACTGAACGTCCCGCCCGAATTGACGGTCGGAGTCCCAACGGCCGCGCCGTTGAGCGTCACGTCGACGATCTCGGTCGGCTTGTAGCCGACACCGTTGGCGGTGACCGACGCGCCGGCAATGCCGGACGAGGTCGACATCGTGACCGCGGTCGCGACCGCCGGGCCAGGCGTGGACGTCGCGGTCGTCGCCTGCGCAAGGGCAGTCGCCGGCAGGATGATCAGGCTGGCGGCCAGGAGGCCGGCGATAACAAACGCGGCGCGCCCGACGAACCCGGGCCGCGCGGAACTGTGACGTTCAATACTCATACACACCTCATACATGGGGGGTCTGGTGTCCCCGTTTGAGAGGCGTGCTGTTCAGGCGCGGCCGCCCCGATTCGACCGACGCCAGGTTTTGAGCGCGCCCCCTGCAGGGACCCGTACTTCGATATGCAGGAAGCGCGCCACGCTGAACTGCAACTAAATTACGGCTTAGTTACGCTCGGGCGGCGACGGCGGTGCCGTTTGCCGGCGTCAGGTCGCCATCGGCGGTGCCACACACCGTCTCGACGATCAGCCGGGTGACCACGTACGGGTCCATGTTGGCGTTGGGCCGACGATCCTCGATATAGCCCTTCTTGTCGATCGCCACCTGCCAGGGAATGCGCACCGACGCACCCCGGTGCGAAACGCCGTAGGTGAACTCGTGAATCGACGCGGTCTCGTGCTGGCCGGTCAGGCGCTCCTCGATGCCGGCGCCATAATTGGCGATGTGCAGGTCGTGCCGCGCGGCCAGGGCTTCGGCGGCAGCGACGCACGGCGCGTACTCCTCGCGCATCTCTTTCGTCGAGAAGTTGGTGTGGCAGCCCGCCCCGTTCCAATCGCCCTTGACCGGCTTGGGATCCAGGCGCACCGACACGTTGTTGCCCGTCGAGGTGGGGAAGTCCTCGGCGGTGCGGTACAGCAGCCAGCGCGCGACCCACAGTTGATCGCCAACTTCCGGCGCCGCGACCGGACCGACCTGGAATTCCCACTGGCCGGGCATGACCTCGGCGTTGATGCCCGAAATCTTCAGCCCGGCCTTCAGACAGTTCTCGAGATGCGCCTCGACGACCGGACGCCCGAACACTTCGTCGGCGCCGACGCCGCAGTAGTAGCCGCCCTGCGGCGCCGGGAACCCGTTGTTCGGCCAGCCGAGCGGCTTGATGCCGTCGAAAAAGGTGTACTCCTGCTCGAGGCCGAACCAGGTGTCGTGGTGCTTGTAGCGCTCGGCAACTTCTCGACACGCGGCGCGCGTGTTGGTCGGATGCGGTTCGCCGTTGACCAGGAACACTTCGCACATGACCAGTTTGTGCGGCTCGCCGCGGATCGGGTCGTCGCACACGAACACGGGCTTGAGGACACAGTCCGACCGATCGCCGGTGGCCTGCTGCGTGCTCGAGCCGTCAAACGCCCAGATCGGCGGCTCGTGGCCCAGTGGAACGACCTTGCCCTTCGAGCGCAGCTTGTACGTCGGTTGCGTCCCGTCGACCCAGATGTATTCGGCCTTGTAGTAGTCGTACTTCTGCGGCACGTTGGCTGGTTACTCCTTCGGTGGTACCTGGAACTGTATCGGGTGGACCGTACCCACTCGCACCCGTTCATCGCAACTGGCCTGTGTGGCCGTTAACGACGACGCCCGGCGGTGAGCTCACCGCCGGGCGTGCGCGCTGTTGGCGAAAAGGTGTTGGCTCTAGTAGCGGCCGCGCCCACCACCGCCGTAGCGGGAGCCGCCCGCGCGGTCGCCGCCGCCCCGACGCTGCTCGAAGCAGGTCGAGCAATAGACCGGCTTGTCGCCGCTGGGCTGGAATGGCACCTGAGCCTCCTGGCCACAGCTGGAGCACGTGGCGCTGAACATCTCGCGTGCGCCGCGGGCACCGCCGCCGGACGAGTATCCGCCGCCGCCGCCGCCGTACGAGGAGCCGTAACTGTTGTATGACGAGCCGCCGCCATCGCGCTGCGCCTTTCGGGCAGCTCGGCAATCAGGACAGCGGCTTGGCTCGCTGAACCCGCGGCTGGCGTAGAAGTCCTGCTCGCCGCTGGTGAATGTAAACGCTTGGCCGCAATCGCGGCAGGTCAGAGTTGTATCGGCCGACATCGTAGACGGCTCCCTTCGAAGAAAACGGCTCGGCAACTGGTCCAAGGCCGACCGACAGGATAATGGGCCCCGTCAAACGTGCAAACGTGCAATGCGCTTACCGACAACGATGCGGAACAAATTCGGACCAATCGGCATGAGTATGGCAGATTAACCGGCCTGGCCATAGCCTTTGTGCGTCAGCCAATCCGGCCAGTTGCGCGCAGCAGGGTTTCCTGAACCAGCCGCTCGTGCTCGATCGGGCGGTCCAGCGGCTGCTGGCCGCGCAAGACGGCCACAAATGCGGCCAGTTCGCGTTCGTACAACTGCTGCCTGGACACTGCCGGCAAGGTCATGACTTGCTCGCCGGCGTGATAGCCCGCGGCGGGCGCCTCGAGGGCCAGACGTACCGTGCCCGCTGGGTCGAACGGCTCGACGATAGCCGAGCCTTTTGATCCATACACTTCAAAGCGGCGCGCTGCCGGCCGCGGCTCCATCGCCGCGATGTCGAGCACGGCGAGGGCTGATTCGAACTCGAACACCGCCACGGTATTGTCCGCGTAGGCCGGCAGTTTCGGCGTCGCGTCGTTGCGCTGGACGCTGCTGACGCGGGTTGGGCGCCCGAGCAACCACACGATCTGGTCGATCATGTGGCCGCCGAGGTCGTACAGGATGCCGCCGCGGTGGCGGGTCTGCTCGGTCCGCTCGGTGAGATCGACGTGCGTCGACATGTGGGCGCGCACCGCGAACAACTCGCCCAGCAACCCACCGCGCGCCCAGGACGCAATCTGGTCGAAGCCCGGGCTGTAGCGGAACATGTAGCCCATCTGGACGTGTGTGTTGCGGGCCGCGGCCTGATCGAGCAGGCGGACGAATCCCGGCCAGTCGTCGCCGGCGGGCTTGTCGAACCAGAGATGTTTGCCGGCATCGATCGCGGCCTGGGCCATCGCCAGGCTCTCGTGATTGCGGCCCTCGATGGCCACGGCGACCACGCTCGGGTCGCCGAGGACCTCGTCGGCCGAGTCGAGCCACCGGGCGCCGGCAAAGCCCTGTTTGGCCTGCGCCTGAGTGCGGTTGAGCGGGTCGGGTTCCCAAATCCCCACCGCCTCAACATCCTGATTGCTACACTGCGCCAGCCACTTGCCCTGGGCATGCCCATGCCGAGTGCCGATTTGCGCCATTCGTACGGGTGTCAAGAGGTCATCTTCGCAGCCCTGCATGTAATTGTGATGTTGCCATGACGCTTTTCAGCCTTCGCGTGACGCTTCTCGCTTTTCGCGTGACGCCCCACGTGACGCTTCGTCGTTACGCTTAGACGGAATCGGAAGGCGGGCGGCGACAGGCGGGATGCGGCGGACACGGGCTGGACAGGGGGCGCCGCAGCTAGCCGCTGAGTTTCACCGGCCGGCCCGTTCGGCCCGATTCGTAGACGCCCTGGATGATGGCGACGACGCGGCGGCCGTCTTCGCCGGTCACGGCGGGGGGCCGCTTGTCACGGACCGCGGCGATGATGTCGCGCAGCTGGTGCGCGTGGAAGTTCGGCAAATCGCCAGAGTTGTAGTCGATCGCCTGCGCGCGCGTCACCGGGCGCGCCGTCGGGTCGGCAATGGTCCAGATGTCGTTGCTGCCGACGTCGAACGGCCCGGTCTTGACCCGACGCTCGGCGTCGGTGACCTGCCAGCAGTCCAGACTCACGGTCGGCCCCGACTCGCCCACCAGCGCCACGCCGTGGATCCGGCGCTCGGGATTCATCGACAGCGTGCCCTTCAGGATGCCGAGCGCGCCCGAGCGAAAGCGGATCACCGCGACCGCGTTGTCCTCGATCTCGACGTACGGATGGTTGAGGTTGGCCCAGTACCCAAAGATCTCTTCGGCAGGCCCCATGTACCACAGCAGGAAATCGATGTTGTGCGGCGCCTGGTTCATCAGCACGCCGCCGCCCTCGGTGTCCCAGCGGCCGCGCCAGGCGTCGCGGGCGTAGTAGGCCTGGTCGCGCCACATCTCGCAGAACGACTCGCCCAGCAACACGTGCGAGCCGAGCTTGCCCGTGTCGATCGCCTCGCGGACGCGCTGAGCGGCCGGGAACCAGCGCCGCTGGGACATCGTCGAGAGCATCGTCCCGAATTTGGTGGCCGCCTCGACGACGCGGTCGGCTTCCTCCAGGGTGGCGGTGAAGGGCTTTTCGACGACGCCGTGGATGCCCCGCTCGGCAGCCAGGATGAGCGGCTCGGCGTGCTGGGGATGCGGCGTGCAGACGCACACTACGTCGATCTGACCCGCGTCGAGCATCGCGCGGGCCGAGTCATACTGATGCCGGACCCCCCACCGCTCGGCAAAATTCGCCACGCGGTCAGGGGCAATGTCGCAGCACGCCACCAGCTCGGCATCGTCGGCGAGCGCGGCCAGGCCAGCCGCGTGGGTGTTGGCGATACCGCCGGTGCCGACGACGCCAAAACGAATTCGGGTACCCGTCATGCTTTGATCTGCAGCCTACTTCAACGGGGCCTCTCGAATACAATCGGCTGCCTATGGATGATCCGGTTCGGCTGGCGATCGTCGGCTGTGGGGGCATGGGCAGGCGCCACCTGGCCGGTCTGGCGGAGTTGTCGCACACCCCGCACATGAACCTCGACCTCGTGGCCGTGTGCGATCTGAACCGTCAGAACGCCGAGGATCTGGCTGACGAGGCCCACGAACTGCTCGGCGAACGGCCGCACGTCTTTGGCGATGCCGAAAAGATGGTCCGCGACGTTGACGGCCTCGAGGCGGCGGACTGCCCGACTGATACCGGCTCCCACCATCGGGCCGCCACGCAGTTGCTCGAATTGGGCCTGCACACGCTGTGCGAAAAGCCGCTGGCGCTGACCGTCAGAGGCTGCCGGCGCATCATCGAAGCTGCCGAGAAGTCGGGCCGCATCCTGTCGGTGGCGGAGAACTACCGCCGCGACCCGATGAACCGGCTCGTGCGCGCGCTCCTGGACGACGGGGCGATCGGCGATCGCCAGTTCATGAGTGAAACCGACATCGGCGGGCGCGACAGCATCCTGATCACGCCCTGGCGCCACATGAAAATGTCCGGGACCATCACGCTCGACGCCGGGGTCCACAACGCCGACATCCTGCAGTACTACTTCGGCGACGCCGAGCGCGCGTTCGGTCAGGTACGCCTGTACGAGAAGACGCGCGTGCGGCGCAACACCGACGGGCCCGGCGGCTTCTACGCCAAGTGGGCGGCCAACATGCCTGAGTCCATCGAGGCCACTGGCGAGGACGCGATCTTTGGACAGATCACCTTCGCCAACGGCGCCCTCGGCCAGTGGATCAACCACCACGCGGGTCACGGCGACCCGGTCCACGCGCGCCGGGTATTCGGCACCCGCGGTTCGATCACCTCGCCGGGCGATCGCAACGGACGGCCGGTACGACTCTACCTGGACGATGGCCCGGAGATCGCCGACCAGCGCATTCTCGAGTACGCGCCGAGTTACCGCCTGGAGCCGGCCGCGGCGGCGCTGTTCGGTGGTGAGCGCATCTGGCACTACAACTTTGATTTCCCGACGACGGACCGCAAGTTGCTGGCCCTCGAGTACCACGAGCTGGCCAACTGCGTGCGCACGGGGACCCAGCCTGAGGTGACGGGCAAGGTCGCCCTGCGCGACGTGGCGCTCGTGTACGCGCTCTTCGAATCCGACCGCGCCGGGCGGCCGGTGAGCATCGACGAAGTGGAGTCGAGTGCGGTCGATGCGTATCAGCGCGACATCGACGAGCAGCTTGGCTTGCTGCAACCCACGGCGGCGGGGGTCTGAAACGACGTGCGTATTGGCTACAACACCTGGAGCATGGCCACCGTTCCGTATACGGACTTCATCCCCGGGCTGAGCGACATCGGCTTCACCGCCATCGCCATCAGCGTGGTGCCGGGGTACACCATCGGCGGTCAGCGCGTCGCCAACGCGGGCGACCAGGCCGGGCTCTCAGCCGCCGACCGCAAACGCATCAAGCAGGCGTTCCAGGAACGCGGGCTGGAGTTGCCGTCGATCATCGGCAATCAGTCGCTGGTCGAACAGGATCCGGAGCTGAGCGCGGCAAACCTCAACCGCCTGCGCGATGCCATCGACTTGTGCGTGGAACTGACGCCGCCGGGCCAGGCGGTTCCAACGCTCAACACGGGCGTCGCGGGACGCTCCGGGGATCTGGAAGCGAACCGGCAAATGGTCCTGGACCGTCTGGGTGCGCTGACCGACTATGCGCGCCAGCACGGCGTGGTCATCTGCATCGAGCCGCACGTCGGTGGTGCAGTCGACACCCCCGAACGCGCGGAGTGGCTGGTGGGCGCCATCGACAGCCCGGCGCTGAGGTTGGACTTCGACGTCAGTCACTTCGAGGTCGTCGGCGTGCCGTTGGACGAAAGCGTCGGCCGGTTGGGGCCCCTGGCTGGCGCCGCCGAGATCAAAGACCAGCACTTCCGTTATCTGCGCTCGTTAGACGATGCGGACGCTGCACCAGCTGGCTGGCTGGTCGAGGGCAACGGTGTCGGCCGCGCTTGTGCCCCGGATGGGCGTCCGGTTGAGTTCCAGTTCTTGCTCGGCGGTGAAGGAACCTTCGAGCTGTCAAAGTATCTGCGGTTGATGCACGCGCAAGGCTTTTCCGCGCCGATCGCGTTCGAAGCCAGCGTGCAATGCCAGGCGCGGCCTGGCTACGATGCGCTCGCGTCGGCGGTGCAGATCTATCGCTGGATGGCGGCCGGATGGCAGGCCGCGGGCATTTCTGCCGACTAAGCCGTGCATCGGCGGCGATTGCGTGCCTACAATTGAAATGGATTGTCCACTGGGTTAAATCCGGATGCGGAGGCGCGGTCGTTCGCCGAAACTCGTCGAACGCTGTTAGAGGCGCTTGACCGGACCGAGCAAGAGGCCCACGATCGCGCGGCTGAGCTGGTCCGCGTCGCCGAGCGACGGGCGCGCGAGATCACGATCCAGGCGGACCAGAGCGCCGCGCTCATCGAGGAACAGCTCACGTACCTGACGACGCAGCTGGATCACGTGCGCGCCCGCGTCACGGTGATACGCTCGCGGCTGGCGCACGAGCTTCAAGCGAATCCGACCCCGGTCCCGGTCGCGGGCAGCACGCCCAGGGCGGAGGTGGCCGCACGGCCCGCACCCGCGCCCGCACCGGTGGCCGAGTCCGTCCCGGCTCCGGCCGCGACCGTCGCGGAGGCACCCGCGGCCGACGACGATTCGCTCCCCGAGACGCTTCGGGTGTTGCGCGCCGCCCTCGAGTCATTGAACGGCCAGCCCAGCAATTCTGCGAGTACCAACCCGAGAAGTTGACTCGGGTCGGGGGGAGCCCGCGGCGCCCTGCGAGGGGCGCTGCGCGCCTTGTTCCGCTCGAGTCGGTCGGACGGCTGGGTTTGTCTCTCCTCTCGCGGCACACAACGCGGCGGGGCACGCCGTCCGCGCGACGCGTGGCGCGCTGCCGCGGCCGGCTGGGGCAGTCAAGCGAACGGCTTCGCTCGCGCGCGCGAGTGCGTGCGGGTGTGGTTGTCCATCAATGACGACCAGCGACGGGCTGACGTAACTCCAAGATCGCGTTCGAGTCTGGCTCTTGCGGCATCTTTAGCGCATTTCCGAGGGTAAATCGCGCCTGGGTGGCGTGTTGAACGAGCCGTGGGCTGATCTCGAGGTGATCTCAAACTAGACCCCAAAGGTCCCGGGAACTTTAGCCAGAAATACTTTTTCCCTTGGAACTCGCCGAGGAACCCTTATGTTCCGAGAACCTTGTGTCGGTACTTGAACCACGCTGAACAAATCAACCTCTCACATGGTCTAACGGGCATCTGTGCCTGGTCGAGGCCCGCGACCGACGCGCACGGACTGCGCCACTGATCTTGGAGGATCCACAGTTTTTATGAAGCCGATCTCATTCATCGCAGGCAACAAATCCCGCCTGCTCCTGCTGGCCGCGGTTGCCACCGGTGTCCTCGGCATGCAAGCCGGTCGCGGAACGTTGGCGTTCTTCACGACATCGGTTGGTTCCTCGGCCAACGTCTTCACAGCAGGCAGCCTGAAGTTCAACATCAACGACACCGTAGGTACTGGCACGGGGCTGACCTCGGTGACCTCGAGCATCAGCTTCACCAACGCCGCTTCTGGCGGGCTGATGAAGCCAGGCGACAAGATTTACGCGCCCATCTCGATTTCAAACATCGGCACTCTCGATGCCGTGTATGGCCTCTCGTATTTCGGAACACACACAAATGGCGACCTGATCCCCGGCCTCAACCTGGCGATCAAACGTGGCCCCTCGCAAGCTGCATGCGTGTCGACCAACTGGACAGCTGGGACTGAGGTCGCTCTCACGACGCCGATCGATGCACCCCTCATCGCGGGTGGCACTTCACTTTCTCCCACAGTGATTCAGGCCGTGTCGTCCGCAGTGACAGGCGGGGCCGCCGCGGCGGGCATTCCACTGGCCCGGGCCACCGTGGCTGGACCCACTGGCACTCCCACCATCGACAACCTTTGCCTGGAAGTGACGTTCATCAACGATCTCACGCCTGCCACTCAGAACACCTACAACTCAACCTCCGGTTTTGACACGACCATCACCTTCACGTTTGACGCCCTCGTTGCCGCTGGACTCAAGACCGACAACTAAGCCCGAAGAGACTCCCCGCCGAGCTTTGAACACGGACGAGCCGCACTCCAGCAATGGGGTGCGGCTTCGTCGGTTCACTCGGTCGCAGCGGTCAGCGCCGCACCTGCACACACGTACGGCGCTGACCAGTGCGAATCTGGACACTCACCAATGACTCTCACCACCAACCGCATGCTGCTTACAGCCCTGCTGTGTTTCGGCACGCTCAGCGGGTCGGTGAACCACACCACGCTGGCTCGGTTCACGACGGTGGTGGATAGCACGGGCAACCAGTTCTCGGCTGGGACGCTCCAGATCGGATCGGGGATCACCACGGGTGTGCTGTCGCTGGGCAACCTGGTTCCCGGCGATACGTTCGACGCGCTGCTCCACATCTCGAACCCGGGCACGCTGGAACTCACGTACTCGATGACGACGGCGATCACGGCCGGCAGCAGCACGCTCGCGAACACCTATATGGACCTCAGCGTTCGCACCACGAGCGCCGATTGCGCCGCCGCGGACAATCCTCCGCTGTACACCGGGTCGCTCGCAGGGGCCTTCTTTGGCAGCCCGCTCCACGCCAATCACCTGACCAACCGCCATCTGCTGCCGAGCGCCACCGATGTGTTGTGTTTCACGGTGCTGCTCGACCCCGCTACTCCCGCATCTCAGCAGAACACCGACATGACCGCGGAGTTCACCTTCGCGGCCGAACAAGTCTGACCCGACCCCACATCATGAGGACACCGCCCGCCGTGATAGCTTCCCTCCCGCACCTTGGCCTGCGCGCCCTAGCCATCGTCCAGATCGCTGGCGCGGCGGTTCTGATCTGCCTGGTGCTATTGCTGTTGGCGGGCACCGCGCCCTCGATCATCGGCGACGAGACGTTCGTGATCCACACCTCCGTCATGGAGCCCGCGTATCACCCTGGCGACCTCGCGGTGGTCGGCCCGGTCAAAGCGGATCACCTCAATGTGGGCGACGTCATCACCTACCGTACGCCGACCAGCCCCGACACGGTGGTCACCCAGCGCCTGGTGTCCATCGACGCAGACACGATCGGGCGGCTGAACTTTCAAACCAAGGGTGACGCCAGCAACTCGCCCGAGCAGGTGACCGTCGACCAGACTGCGCAGCTCGGCCGCGTCGCGTACGCCATTCCGAGCCTCGGCTTCCTGGTCGATTTTTCCAACAGCTCGACCGGCCGACTTTTGCTGCTGGTTGTCCCGGGCATCCTCCTGGCCGCCGACTACCTGTGGACGCGCCTCGGTGGTCGTCGCCGCGCGCGAAAGGCGGGACTGGTCCCGACCGACGGCGTCCAGCTCGCCGCCTCGAGCTCGGCGCGCGTGAGTGCGCTCGTGCAGAGCGGCCAGCGCGCCCTGGCGGCCGGTCACATCGAGCTCGCCGACATGGCCGCCGACGGCGTGCTGCAGCTCGACGCCCACAACGCCGACGGCTGGCTGCTGAAGGCAGCCGCGGCGGAGCCGAGTGCCAGCGCCTCGGTGGTGCGAGCCGCCCAGATCGTCAACCCGCACGCCGACCAGCTGATGACCGCGCTGTACGCCCAACAAGCTCGCAGGGAGCATGCGGTCGCCTGAGACGGGACTGACTTCCCGCGGCCGTCCATTCCTCCGCCTGTTCGCGCAGGCCGGGCTTGCAGCGGCTTGTGCCTCAACTCGACGCTCATACAAGCTCGCGAACGCGATCTTCGGCGGCCTGCTGGTGTGCGTGCTGCTCGCCACACCCACGACGACGACGGCGTACTTCACCTCCAGCCATCCGCAGGGTTCGAACATTCTGGCAACGGCCACGAAATTCACGGTGAGCGATCTCACGGTCGTCAGCAACCCGGGCGGCGGGGGCGGCCAGTTGTTGTCCTGGAGCACCGCCTCGTGGGCGGCCAACGGCTATTCGATCAGGCGCGCCGCGACCGCCGGCGGACCTTTTGACCTCGGTGCTCAGATCGCTACGGTCGCCGCGGGCACCACGACTTACGTCGACGCCGGTGGCACCACCCAGTTCTACGAAGTCTTCGGTAAGTCCGCGTTGGGCGGTTCGGGTACTGGCTCGGACATTGTCCAGGCGACGCCCGGCGTAATCAGCATCAGCCTTTCGGCGACGCCCACCGACATTTCGGCTGGCGGCTCCACGAGCATCACGGCGACGGTCTATACCGCGGCGAATCAGCTCGCGCCCGCGGCCACGGCGGTCGCCTGGTCGATCACGACCAACGACGGCGTTCGGGGCAGCTTCAATCTGGGCGGGACGACCACGACGGCCAGCGGGTCGACAGTCGGCACGACCGGGCAGCCCGCGCCGGTCACCCTGTTCGTCACCGCGGGCGTCAAATTCACCGACATCACGATCACCGTCAGCAGCGGCGGCGTGAACAAAACCATCACCATCGTCGATCCTGCCCCGCTCCCCCCGCAGGGACTGCACCTGAGCGCCAGCGACAAGCTCGACGTGTCCTGGTCGCCCTCACCGAGCGGCGGCGTCGCGGGTTACCTGGTCTCGATCGGCACGGCGAGCAATACCTACGCGAAGGTGACCACGGTCGCGGCCGTCTCCCACGACACCGAGACGGACGTTGTCGGTGGGCTGACGTATTACGTGCGTGTGCGCGCGATCGGCGCGCACGGGGCCCTGAGCGACCAGACGCCGGAGCTCCACGTCACCCTGCCCGAGTTGCTGGCGACCGGTCTCACCTTGACGGGCCTGCCGCCCGCCGACGGAGTGGAGACCACCGCCATCACGGCGACCGTCGTGGACCAGTACGGGCGGCCGATGTCGGGCGCGAAGGTCGCCTTTTCCGCAGCCGCGGGCTTCGCCGTGGCGGCCTCGAGCACCACCGGCACGCACGGCGTCGCGGGCAGTCACGTGACTCGGGTCGATCCGATGCTGCTGGTCGCCCGGGTGCAGGCAGGCAGCGGAACCGCGCAGGGCAGCATTGATATTGCGTTCCCAGTCGTCGTCACGCCGACACCCACACCGACGGCGACCTCGACCGCAACGCCAACCGAGACGCCCACGCAAACGCCGACGGCCACGGCAACGGCCACGGCGACGATCATCGCGACCGCGACGGCTTCGCCCACGCTCGAGCCGACGGCTACCGTCGCATCGACGGCGACGGCCGAGCCGACCGCGACGGCCCTACCGACCGGGACGCCGGTCAGGAACCTCGCGGCGTCGGCCACGCCGACACCGAATGTGATCGGCTTGCTTTC
>Ga0070730_10001267_pt1 | contig 24713 bp, 24 predicted proteins | sample Coa_R1_3_FD_66447 | JGI IMG/M metagenome (GOLD analysis project Ga0070730, IMG submission 66447) | Surface soil microbial communities from Centralia Pennsylvania, which are recovering from an underground coalmine fire - Coalmine... | ecosystem: Environmental > Terrestrial > Soil > Unclassified ... | reverse complement strand
TCCTGATACTTCGTCAGAAAATCGTGCGCCGAATAGGGCTGGCGGCCGAGTTCGGCCAGCACCGCGGCAATATCCACGTACACGTTGGGAAGCTCGTCGAAAAGTTTTCCAAGGCGCGCCAGATCGTTGCCGTGAAATCCAAGGTGCGCGGCAATGAATTTCGTGCGCGGGTGCATCGCGAAAAGATGATTGCGCTCGGTCATCAGCGTTTCAAACGGCGGATATTTCCCCGGTGGCCGCGCACGCTGCGGAAATTGTTTCAGTTCGAGCCACCGCTCGTTGTATTTGTCCCACGGATCGAAAAAGGCGGAGGGCTCCGCAACGTGAATCAGCACGGGAATTCCCAAGTCCGCGCACTTTTCAAATACGGGAGAAAAGGCTGGATCATCGACGTGCACGCGTTCGCCATTCTTGTAATGCAGTTCCATGCCGAAGTCTTTGAAAATCTTCAGGCCCTGCGCGCCGTTTTTCACGTCTTCTTCAAGTCGCTTGGCCACGCGTTCGCTGAAGCCCGGCTGATCGAGGTCGGCGTAATCCATGTTCGCAAAAACCACGAACCGGTTCGGATAGCGGCCTTTCATCGTTTCCACGGTGCGTTTCAGCCGGTCGCCCGTGCCGCCGCTCAAATTCACCATCACCTGCAAATTGATGGAGTCCATGCCCTTGATGAGTTCGTCCACGTCGCCGGGCGTGGGATTCCAGTGGTGGCTGTGAATGTCGATAAAGGGAAATTTCGCGCGGTCCACTTTGTGTTCGGCGACGACGAGCGTGGACTTCGGTTCGTACTCTTCGATGGTGAGCGTCTGCTGCGCGCGCGGCGCTTCCTGTTGCGCGAAAATCGGCCGACGCGCGGCACCGAGCAGCGTCGCTCCCAAAAAAGCGGCGGTCGTAAGGATCAAAGCTGCGGTGCGGCGGAAAAAGTGCATCGGCCCCCCAGAGAAAAAGTTATTTCGCGCGGATTTATTGCAAATTTTCCCACGCCTGCTGCTGCGCACGGGAAACGTTCGCTTTCTTGCGCTTTCCGCGAAGCTGATCTTTTGGACGCAGCGACGCGGACACTGGTGTCTTGTCGTTCAGCGCTTTTGCCTGCCGGAGGAGGCGTTTCAGATTCGGATCGCGTGTCTCGGCCACATCGGAGAATTTGATGTGGCGCAAATTGCGGCCTGCGCCTTCGAGAAGCTTGGCCGGATCTTTGAGCGCCGAGCCGCGCGAAAAACCGAACGTGATATGCTTTTTCCCGACGCGCAAATAAAAAAGCGGGCCATTCCACTCAAAAACGGGAACGCCCCACGGATTCATGGCTTCGCGCGCGGCTGGCACTGTCTTTTTCACCAGAGTTCGGAGCGCATCAACCACCTGGACGAGCGCGGGATTTTCGCGCGCCACATAAAGATCGATGGCGTGGCTGGCGCTGGCTGCTTCGGGCATCGGAACCCCCCGGCGAAAAGAAGTATTACACAACCCGGCCGGCTGCCTTTACCGCGATCAAAAATCGCTGGGAAAAGCGAGCGGTGCGTTGGACTCCATCACCGCGCCACCGGCGATCTGGTCGCAGAAAGCGCGGAAATTTTCGTACCAGACTTTCGTGAAACCGGTGATCAAATCCTCAGGATTGCGCCCGACGATGGGACGGCCCGCGTGGACCAGATCTCCCCAAGTGTGAACGCGGCAGCCTCCTTCGGGCAGTCCTTCGAAGGTAACCCATTGAGCCAGGGCCGCGCCGATGGCGTGGTCAATCCAGCCGACGCGCCTGGCCGGGACGCAACTGGTAATGACATGCTCGATGCGAGTAGAAAAAGGGCGCAAAACCTCAATTTCAAGACGGCTGCCCGGCACCCAAGGAAGCCCTTCGGTCCACTGGATGGCGCCGTAAATATCAGCGAAGGCGTTCCAGCGGCGGCAGTCGGAAAAAACGTCCCAGCAAAGCCGAGGTTCGGCCTGGGTGGAGACGGAATACTGAAAACGAAACATAAGACCTCATAAAAAAGTTCTCCCCGGCAATGAAAACGAGCGGGAAGGAGAAACAGGGCAAGAGGATTTAAGCGCAATTATTTATACACTGTATTTTTAACATTGTAAAGGCTATACTTCGCGCATTCCCGCAGGAGGGCCGATGCCCCGCAAACCGGACGTGGCGCTGGAAGGCCGCATTGTGGACATGGCTTATCGATTGTGGAGCCAGAAGGGCGAACACGCCCTGACGATGCGAGCGGTGGCGCGCGCGGCAAAAACGACCACCCCCACGTTGTATCAACGATTTCGCGACAAAAAAGACCTGAAACATTTCCTCGAAGAGCGCGCGCGGCAAAAATTGTACGACGCGCTGCGGACCGCGGAAACGGGATGGGAAGTTTGCCGCGATGCGCTCGATTTTATTTCGGAGCACGGAAATGAATATCGATTGCTGACGTCGGAATGGGGCATCCGTTACGCGCAGATCGGGCCGATGCGTTCGATGGATTATCTGAGACAGGTGCTGGCGAAAGAATTGGGCGGCAAGGCAGGAGACCACGGCGAGCTTGCGTTTCAATTGTTCGCGCTGGTGCACGGCACGGCGCTGCTGCGCCCGGCGGGAGAGGAACACCGGCAGATGGCGCAGGAACTCCGCGAGGCGTGCCTGCGGGCGTGCGCAACATTGCTGCAGGCGGCTCGGCGAACCCGTACCAGGGCGAAAAAGAAATCCGGTTGAGCGGGCGGTCTTCGCTTTGCGCGCGGCGCCGCGCGGTTACGGCAAAATGCCGGCGGTTCGAACGCTTTTTTCAGAGACGGCAAAAGGCGGCGGCCCGGCCAAGAATGCGGAGTCATACACGAACATTTGCCTCGCCGCTTTTCGAATCGCCCCGCCACAGTGGCGCAAAACCAATTCCGTATTGCGAGTGGAAATCTGCGGACCGGCCGCAACACCGGCATCCACGGGAAGCAAATCCACGACATGCCCGAATTCGTGGAGCAAAGTCAAAATTTGAACTTCGCGCGTCGCACCCGAGAAATCGCCGACGAAGAGCCGCTTGGAGATACCGGCGTAGCCGTGACGGAGGGAATCGACGTCGATTCGAATGGGCGCCGAATTTCTGAAGAAGGCTCCTTTGTCGTTGAGCGTAATGGTCGAGCCCCAACCGACATTCTGGCCGGTACGCGCCGCATAGGGTTGGTAATAAACCGGATTGCGCTCCCACGACTCGACTCTGACGATATCGGGGCTGCCGGAATAATCCACGGCGAAGCGCAGCGAGCGAAACTTTTCGGCGGCCTCCGGCTCGGCGGAGCGGAACCAGGCGGAACAGGAATTTTGCGCGGTAAGGATGGCAAGGACCGCCGAGCGGGCTTGGCTGATGACAGGCGCCCGGTTGCCGAAGGAAATCAGCTCGGCGGTTACGGGATCCGCGCCGCGAGCGTTCGCCGGACGATCGGAACTTTCCGATTCGGGAAGCAGCGGAGAGGGGCCTTGGGCAATGGCCGAGATTGCGCAGGACGAGGCGAACGCAAAAACGGCGAGCGACGAACAAAAACTTCTGAGCGCAGGAAGCATGATCTTCTCCTGGCCCGGACTGCCTTTCCACCACATCCCAATCGCGAAATGGATCGAAAAAGTCTGGGCGACGAACGGCAATCGCGAACGGGCAAATCGTCATCCGGTAGATGAGTGACGAGTGGGCCCGAAGAATTGTTTGGGAGGAGCGGTGAATGTCAGCGAGATTTGAGCGAAAGGCAAGAAGCGATTTACAAAAAGGCGGGCATTAGACGGGAAAACTTTCGCGGGTGAGCGAAAATTTAGAGGCCGGAAATGCGCCGATATGCGTCAAGGCCCGTGGTTGTGCCGAAGAATCGTGGCGGCGTTATTTTACTTGGGAAGAAGGGCGAAACTGACGAAGGCGAGCCTGGTGCCGTCCGGGGACCACGACGGAACGTTGATGGTGCCCTGGCCGCCGAAGAGTTTGGCAAGGACGGTGATTTTGCCGTCGGGCAAGGACATCAAACGGAGCTGGACGTCTTTGTTTTCCGGATGACCGACGACGTCGCCTGGGAAAGAGAGGAAAACCATTTTCGTGCCGTCGGGCGAAAGATGCGGAAACCAATCGTTGAGTTCGCCGTGAGTGATTTGGATCTGGTCGCTGCCATCGGCCAGCATGCGCCAGATTTGCATGTGGCCGGAGCGCACGGAATTGAAATAGATATATTTTCCATCGGGAGAATATTCGGGGCCGTCGTCGAGACCTTCGGCGGTGGTGAGGCGTTTTTCCGCGCCGCCGGTTTTGGGAATGGCGTAGATATCGAAATTGGAGTTGCGCTCGCCGACGAAAGCGAGCGTTTTGCCGTCGGGAGACCAGCCGTGCCAGTAAGAGGGGCCGTCTTTTGTGACGAGGCGAGGAGTACCGCCCGAGAGCGGCAAAACGTAGACGCGGGATTTGTGGTCGCCCTGGGATTGATCGCTGACGACAAGTTCGGTTCCGTCGGGCGAAATGCCGTGGTCGTTGTTGCAGTTGGTGGCGAAGCCGGTGTCGATGATTTTTGTGGCGCTCAGTTTATCGTTGGGGGCGGCGGCGGGGACTTGCTCGATTTTTCCATTGCGATTGAATAGCAAAAACGAGCCGTCGCGCGACCAGTTGGGCGCTTCGATGCGGCCCTGGGTTTGATAGATGGCGGTGCGGTCCATGGACGCGACGGTGACGATTTCGAGGGCGCTGTAGAGGGTGGCATTTTTCCAGTCGGAGGCGGAGGAGCGCTCGATTCGAACGCCGGAAAAGACGGCCGTTTCGACGAGATCTTTTTCGTGGCTGCACAGGCCGAGGCCAACGTAGAAAGAATCGCCGAGCGCAATGCGCGGCGAGCTTCCCGCGAAATGGAATTGGCCGTCGTCGCCCGCGAGCCACATGGTGAAGTAATCGCCGTGCTTTTCGATTTTGAAGTGCTTGGGAGACCAGAGCGCGGCCTGGACTTCGCGCGTGAGGCCGCCTTTTTCGTCGCGGAACTGGAGCGCGGTCATGCCATTGCCGTGGAGGGCGATGTCGGCGTAGGGCGAATCGGCGTCCAGCGAAGGACGCACCATAAGAAGCGCCTTGCGATGAGGATTCACGCCTTTGCCGACAAATTGAATGTCCGCCTGGAAAAAACCGTCGCCGGAAACTTTTATCCAGACAAAGTGGAAATTGTCTTTATCGAACCAGACATTTTCGCCGCCGGCGGTGATGGAGTAGGTTTCGTGCGCGGAATCGTAAACGGTTTTGCTTGGATGAAGCAGGACGCCGACGTCGCTTTCGTTTTCGAAGATGCCAAGGCTGCCGGAAGGCTGCTGGGCGGAGCTTTTCTCCGGGAAGGAGAAAAGCAAAAGGGTGAGGAAAAATGACGCGAGCGCGGCGCGAGTACGCGTGGACATGGAAAGGGCCTCCGGTGGAAAACTGTATAACAATTTACGGCGAGGGTGAGACGGGAAAAGACGCAGGACAAAAGTGTTCGCAATCGGGGGTTAGTCGGCTAAGATGCCGGTTCAAGAGGGGGCTTTATGAGAAAAGCAAAGATCGCGGGATTGGCGAGCGCGGTTGCGGTATTGCTGGCGGCGGCCACGGCGGCTCTGCCGCAAAAGAGCGTGACGGTGGAAGGATACGTTTTGGATTCGGCATGCGCGTTTACGAAGGGACTCGAGAAACCGATCAGCCGCGAATGCGCGGTGGCTTGCGCAAAGGAAGGATCGCAGCTGGTGATACTGGCGAAAGATGGCGCGATCTATTGGCCGATCGATTCGGCGATGCCAGCGAAGGGGCAGAACGCAAAGCTCGTGGAGTTTGCGGGAAATCGCGTCAAGGCAACCGGCAAGCTGTATGAACGAGGCGGATCGCACGCGATCGCAATCGATACGATCGAGGCGGAAAAGTAATCGCGCCATTCGAAGCGCTGGCAGAATTTCGAAAAGGAGCCTGCTTATGCATTGGTGCGACCGGATGAGCCGGCGAAGCGCCGGCCGATTGCTGACGATAGTGGCGATTCTTGCGGCGCCGGCATTTGCGCAGACTCCGAAAAGTTACGAGTTCACGGTCGAGTACAGCGTGCCGGTGAAGATGCGCGATGGCGTGACGCTGCGCGCGGATATCTACAAGCCGAAATCGGATGAGAAATTGCCCGTGCTGCTGACGCGGACGCCGTACGACAAATCGAGAACGTGGGTTACGCCGTTTGCGCACGTGGCGGCGGCGCGCGGCTACGTGGTGATTGTGCAGGACGTGCGCGGGCGATTCGAATCGGAAGGCGAGTGGTATCCGTTCAAGTACGAAGCGAACGACGGGTACGACACGATCGAGTGGGCCGGCTCGCTGCCTTATACGAATGGAAAAGTGGGAATGTTCGGCGCGTCGTACGTTGGCGCGACGCAAATGCTGGCGGCGCTGACGAAGCCGCCGCATCTCGCGGCGATTTGCCCGACGGTGACGGCTTCGAACTATCACGAGAATTGGACGTATCAGGGTGGCGCGTTCGAACAGTGGTTCAACCAATCGTGGACTTCGGGGCTGGAGGAGAACACGGAAGCGCGGCGGTGGAACGGTTTGAAGACGGCGATGGAGGGAATGAATAAGTTGCCGCTGACGGAATATACGGTGTTGAAGCCGGACGCGAACGGATTGGCGCAATATTATCTGGATTGGCTGGCGCACCCGGGTTTTGACGAGTATTGGAAACAGTGGTCGATCGAAGATCACTACGGGCAGATTCAAGTGCCGGTGTTCACGGTGGCGGCGTGGTACGACATTTTTATGGGCGGATCGCTGCGGAATTTTGCGCGGCTGCAGACGGAGGCGGGAAGCGAAGCGGCGCGAAAGGGGCAAAAGCTCTACGTCGGCACGGGAGGACATGCGGGCGGATGGGGCGGAAAGATTGGCGCGGTGGATTTTGGAGAAAAGGCGCTGCTCGATCCGGACGATTTGATGTTGCGCTGGTACGACCATCTGCTGAAAGGCGAGGCGAACGGAGCGGAGAACGACAAGCCGGTGAAGATTTTTGTAATGGGAAAGAACGAGTGGCGCGACGAAGACAACTGGCCGCCGGCGCGGGCGCAAGCGACGAAATATTTTTTACATTCGCATGGCGCCGCGAATGGGATTAAAGGCGATGGAACGCTCAGCACCGCGGCTCCGGCGGCGGAGCAACGCGATGCGTACACTTACGATCCAGCCGATCCGACGCCGACGATTGGCGGGCCGCTCTGCTGCGGCGCGCCGCCACCGGGAAATGGACCGCAGGATCAGCGGCCCGCGGAGGCGCGGACCGACGTGCTGGTGTTTACGACGCCGGCTTTCACGCAAGAGTTTGAAGTGACGGGGCCGGTGGGCGCGGATTTGTACGTGAGTTCGTCGGCGGTGGATACGGATTTTACGGCGAAGCTCGTGGACGTGTGGCCGAATGGATTTGCGCAAAATCTGACGGATGGAATTTTGCGAATGCGGTATCGCCATTCGCGGGAGAAGCCGGAATGGATGAATGCGGGCGAGGTGTATCGCGTGACGGTGGACATGTGGGCGACGAGCAACGTGTTCTTGCCCGGGCACAAATTGCGACTCGAAATTTCGAGCAGCGATTTTCCGCGATTCGACCGGAATCTGAATACCGGCGAAGAACAGGCGCGCGGAACGCGGATGGTGAAAGCCGCGAACGCGATTTTTCACGACAAGGAACATCCGTCGGCGCTAATTCTGCCCGTCATTCCATCGGCGAAGCCTTGACGGCAATGGGTCGCTCGCCGCACTCTGCTGTGAGGAGAGGTTCATGACCGCGACATTCCAGAAACGCCAGAAAGAAATGAAACGCATCGAAAAGCGGAAAATAAAGGAAGAAAAGCGCGAGCAGCGCAAGCAGGATAAACCGCCGGCCACCGAAGGCACCTACGATCCGGCTTCCGATCCAACGATTGATTGGAACCACAGCAACGAGATTGGCACGCGGGAATAATTTCGCCTGGCGCTTGCGGCACGCGCTGACTCGCGAACTTCCGTCTCTTTTCCGCGGGGGCGAGGCGGACAGCCTTGTTTGTGCGGCAGAAGGTGTGGCGGGCCCGCTTCCGATGGCCAAGCAGTCAGGTACCGACGATCGGCGCTTGAAGCGGATGAAGAACGAAGAAAGAGTAAAGAAAGAACGGGGCAAAGAAACTGGGAAAAGAAAGAATAAAAGAACGGGTCTAAAGACCCGCCACTACAAGTTCAAAAGAGATGGATTTAAAGGCATGCGTGTTGTGTGACAGCCGATCCGTCCCGACCGGTCCTTGCAAACGTTTGAACACAACAAACAATCGCGACAAGGCTTGCCGCGCGAGGCGTCAACTTGACACTCGTTACGTTGCAGCCTACACTACGGAGTTTTTAGATGGCCTTCCGGAACGTACTGGGAGATGGGACTTACGACTTACATGGATAAGAAAAGGCTCGAGTACTACAAGAAGAAACTGCTGACGCGACGGGAAGAGTTGATGAAGACGATTGCCCGCACGGAAGAAGAAGGACGGCAAGCGGACGACGATCCGACGGTGGATCTGGCGGACAAGGCCGCGAACTCGTATACGAAAGAGTTTCTTTTCGGCATGACCAACACGGATCGCGTGATCCTGAATCAAATCGAGGCGGCGCTGAAGCGGATCGACAACGACGATTACGGCGTTTGCGCGAATTGCCAGGAAGAGCTGCAGCAGAAGCGGCTGGAAGCGGTGCCCTGGGCGAAACACTGCATCGCCTGCCAGGAAAAGGCCGAAAAGGGCCAGCTCTAAGCAAGCGGCCTTCGTTGGCTAATCGATAAAAGTATCTTTTCATTAAGGAGAAGAGGGAGTAGGCTTTTGCCGCGATGGCCGAGCCCGCTCCCTCTCTTTCTTTGCCGCGGCGATGGCTGGCACAAGCGCGCGATGCGCTGGCGAGCATCGCCATTCCCGCGCCGTGCCGGTTGTGCGGCGCGTTGCTCGCGCATTCCCTGCGAATACCGATTTGCCAGGCGTGCCTCGATGGATTCGCGCGCGTGCCGGAAAAAATCTGCTGCGTGTGCGGGCTGCCGATGGCGGATGCGGCGGAAATGCCCGGCGAATTCATGAAATGTTCGGCGTGCCGCCTCGAAACGTACGCATTCGAAAGAGCGCGGAGTTATCTGCTGTACGAAGAACATGCAATTCGCGCCCTGCTGCTGCTGAAATTTGAACGGATCGATCCGCTTGCGAAATGGTTTGCCGAACGGCTTGCCGAAATCTACACGAAAAATAAGGCGATGCTGGAAGCGGACGTCGTGGTGCCGGTGCCGCTGCACCGGGAGCGCGAGAAAGAGCGCGGATACAACCAGGCGGAATTGGTGTCGAAACCGCTGGCGAGCATGCTGAAGCTGCCGCATCAAGGCGTGCTGCTGGTGCGAAAGCGGCCACGGCCGGCAAAGCTGGTGTTAACGCTGCGTGAACGCTGGGCGGCGGTGCGTGGCGCATTTGAAATACGGCCAGGCAGCCAGGTTGACAAGCGGCGCGTCTTACTGCTAGATGATGTAATGACGACTGGCGCGACGCTGGATGCCTGTTCGAAGGCGCTTCGCGACGCTGGAGCCAAGTCGGTGGTGGCGCTCACGGTAGCTCGGGCGGCGCACAATCCGCTTCCGGCTGCTGGTGAGAGTTAGCCCAAGGGAAGCGCCATGAGCGCAATGCGGCAAGAATCGCCGAATCCCCGGGGGCACAAGCCCTCCATAGCGGCTGAGACCGCTGTGCCTTCCAGCGAAGTTCCCGCTGGCAGTAGACTCCACAACTCATCGGTATCGCGGCGCGGTTCGCTGATGCAGGAACCGGTGTTGGTGCTGAACGCGACGTACGAACCGATCAATGTGACGGCGGTGAGGCGCGCGATGGTGCTGATGCTGAAGGGCGTGGCGCAAGCGGAAGAGATGCACAACGCGGAAGTACATTCGGCGGCGCATTCGCACCGCGTGCCATCGGTGATTCGATTGCTGGCTTACCGCCACATTCCGCAACAGAGCCGCGCGCTTTCGCGGAAAAACATTTTGCTGCGCGACCGGAATACCTGCCAATTTTGCGGGCGTGTGTTTCCGAGTTCGGAGCTGACGCTGGATCACGTGGTGCCGCGTTCGCGGGGCGGGCGATCGAGCTGGGAAAATCTGGTGGCGTGCTGCTACCGTTGCAACAACAGCAAAGGCGACCGCACGCCGGAAGAAGCGGGATTTAAACTGGCGCGGAGGCCGCGCCCGTTTACGCTGCACACGTCGCGCCAGCTGATGCGGCTGATCGGACACCGCGATGAGCGGTGGCGTAAGTACTTGTTTTATTAAGCGTTTTCGGGCGATCCACGGCTCGCATGAAAAAATCGGCGCGGCAAGAAACCTTTTCCCCCGCCGCGCATCTAAATTATCAATACCACTTCGAGGACACACCCCGGGAGGCAGCTAGGGTCCATACCCTAGCTGCTTCTCTCCTTTTACGGCGACAAATTTTCACAATTTAGATTTTCGGCCGGCAATTACGATGGGGAACTTTTGCCGGATTTTTTGGGAAAACTGTTTAGCGCGGTTTCTTCGTCGGGAAATTCGGGGAACACTTTGTAGAGCTGCGTGATCTTCAGAATTTCTTCCACTTTGGCCGAGAGGCCAACTACCTTCATCGTGCCGCCGCTTTTGATCACCGTCATGTAATTCCGCACAAGCTCGCCGATGCCGGAACTGTCGAGATAATCGAGGCCGGCTAGATTCAAAACGATGTCTTTTTTCTTTTCGGAAAGGAGGCCGGAAATGGCCTGGCGAAGCGCACCGGCTTCAAAGGAAGTTAAATGGCCGGTGACGTCGATTAACGACGCGGGTCCGGAGTGGCGAATGGTGATGGAAAAATTCTTGGCCCGTGGTGGTATCGGCATACCACACTAGTTTACGCGCGCCGGCGAGATTCGGAAATGCGGAAGCAACAACGCCAAATTATTGGCGGAGAACGACGCTCAAGCCGCGCCGCCAGTTTTCCGCGAGGCCGACGCGAACAATATCGAGTTGAGGCGCGAGCATACGAAGCAAGCGATCGGTGGCGGGGTGGAATCGCAACGCCGGCGCAATCAAATAAACGAGAGGCGGAGCGGGCTGCAATGCAATGCCGGGAAAATAACCATATTGCGGCAGATCGCCGTGCTCCAAATGGCGGCGAATACGGAGCCAATAATCCGCTGCCTGCAAGGGCAAATTCAAAAATTCGGCGGCCTTCAGCTCGAGGATGGCGAGACGGCCGCTGCGCGTGACGGTAAGAACGTCGAGAATGCCGTGATCTCCGCCGGCATTGGCCAGCACTTGGGTGTAAGCAAAACGATGGTCGAGCGCGGCGTCAACGCGAGTGACATCCTCGCGAACCAGCGTTTCCAGCCATCGCTCGGGCTGCGCGCGGAAAAGAGAATGCATGGTGTCTGACGCCAGCGGGTGACGGTGGATTTCGAGGTTGTGCAGGAGTTGTTTTAATGCCCCAAGCGTCGAAGGCGTCAGTTCCTGCCGGGCTTCCGGAATGCCGAAAAAAAGCTTGTGATCTTCCCATCGCGCGAACGAGAGACCGTGGAAACGCAGAATAATTTGCCGGGCAAGCACCGAGGAGTGAAGCGTGATGCGCGTGGGCGCGAGGGAGACGACGCGGTCGAGATCGCCGCGCGCCCGGTCCAGCAGCATCTGCGTTTCGCGCAACGGCACAAGCCAGGAGGACAAGTTCGCAAGCGAGGCGGGATCGACCCTTTCGAGAACTTCCCGCGGCCGATCGTATTGATAAATTTCAATTGGAATTCTGGGATTGATTGCGGGAAGCAGATGAACGACGTTCCCCACAATTTCGTGGGGAAGCAAAAAGCGCAATCCGGCAAGCGGGCCGCGCGCGGATAACTCACGCTGGCGATCGAGCCAAAGCAGAGCGAACGCGACAAAGCGCCCGGCATGGGCGGTGGCTTCTTTTTCATTCGCGGCGATCGCGGCCCAGCGCGCCGACCCGGATCGAATGACGCCGCGGGCATAATTTCCGGAAAGCGAATGTTCGAGATCCGCATGACTCGAAAACGAATCGACGGTGTCGTCCGGGAATTGCTTCGCGCACAACCCGGCGATCCAGCGGCAGAAATCGTCGCGATCCAGTTCGCGCGCGGATCGCTCGACCGAGACGCGGACAAATTCCAGTCGGTCCGGCCGGGAACGGCCGAAACGCTCGACGGCTAGAGCGAGGCGTTCCTCGGAATGGTCGGTGATGGCGAGGACGCGGCGCGTGAGATTGTGCTGCGCGGACCAGAGATGGAGGAGCGGTTTTGCGCCGGTGCCGCGAACTTCCCACGAAAGCGTGGACAAAGGCGCCACGCGAGCTCCGTTTTCGCGAAGCTCGACCGGGCCCGCGGCGGCGAGTTCGCGCAAATTGGCTTCCAGTTCGCTGGATAACTCCACGCGGGAGATTGTAGGGGAGTATTTACCGCAACGCTACTTTTTGTCGGGGGCAAGTTTCAACCCGGTTACGGTAACCCGGGGCATTTGGTAGTTCCAGGAATTGGGCACGTGATCGAAGGAAAGTTCAAAGTGAGCGGTCTGGCCGGGGGCAAGACCGGCGGGCGATGGCGGCACGAGGGGCCGCGTTTCGCGCAAAGCGATTTGGTCGAGTCCATCGCGAAATTCGACGGTGGCGTCCACGGCGACGACGACTTTGGAGCCGCTGTTCAACACATCGCCTTCGAGAATCTTGACCTCTTGATTGAGAAAATTTTCCGCCTGCTTCATTGCCAGATTGCCGATGCGCAAGTCGGAGACGTAGGCGAGTTCGGCCGAACCGGACGTCAGCGGCGAGGTACCTTGCGTCGACGGACGTTGCGGCGATTTAAAAAGAAAGAAGTATGCGCCGATGGCCAGCAGAACGACGAGAAGAGAAACAACGATTCGCCTGCTTGCGGCGCTCGGTCGCGCTTGCGGCGATTCTTGTGACGGATTCAGAAACGGCGTTTCCATGAATGCGGCGCCTATCTGCCAAATTCGAGCCTCTGCACGAGCGGCTCCGGCAGTCCGGCTTTCCTCATCCGAGATTGTACTTTTCCAATTTCGTACGGTACACGCCAAAATTCGACGGTTTGGTTGGCGAGGTCCGCAATCGCGAAGGAGGCGCGCGGGTCGGCATCGCGAGGCTGGCCGATCGAGCCGGGATTAAGGAGGTAGCGCTTGCCGGGTTCGACGCGGAGCGGAGCAAACAGTTCGTTCGGCCGCGGGCGAATTTGCAGCACTTCGAGATTGTTGTCGAGGTAGGAAAATCCGCCTTGATGGTGGGTGTGTCCGAAAAAGGTGACTGGCGCCGTCGAGTCCAGCAATCCTTCGAGGGCTTGTGCCGGCGTGAAAACGTATTCGTCTTCGTCTTGAAACGCGCCGTGCACGAGGACGACGTCGTTCGATTCGACCGGTCCGCGCGGCAATTCCGCAAGCCATTTCATAAGATCCGGCGAGAGCTGGCTGCGCGTCCAGTTCACGGCCGCTTTCGCAACGGGATTGAAATCCTCGGTGCTCATGATGCCGGCGACGGCTTTATCGTGATTGCCGCGAATACACGCATGCGTGAGGGTGCGAATTTTTTCGCTGACCTCGGCCGGGTCCGGACCGTAGCCGACAATGTCCCCCAGGCAAACGGCGATGTCCCAGCGGCCCGCCGATTGCGCCAGCGCCGCTTCGAGCGCGGTAAAGTTGGCGTGGATATCACTAAGAATCAGAATCCGCATGAACGATGCTCGAAGAGAGCACTTGAGTATAGATGAACCGGCTTGCGGATGCACGAAGCGGCAAGTTGCGGAAGCGGATTTGACGGATATCCGGCGAAAAAGACGCTCCCAAAAAGAGAAAAGTTCAGAAGATTCATAAAAAATATATGAAATTTATAGTTGCTCGACTGGCTGCTGTATTTCCATTGAACGGGCAGCCGCGTTTGATCGAAAAATTGACAAATTATTTGAACGAACGCGCGAAACATTCGGAGGGATGGATTCGTCTATCAAATGGCAGCCAGTGTTCGAGCGGTATCTAGCGAAGAAGTAAAAAACCCCGCGGTGGCAGCCGCGGGGCATATGACACGCAAGTCTTTCCGGCGGTTAGTCCAGGAAGAAACGGTGTCGGAGGGCGAATCTACTCGCCTCGGCATAGGTGTGTCAACTCCTCTCGCATCGCGCTCCAGACATTGTGCTGACTCGATTCAGTGTGAAAGGAATTACACCTATGAAGTCCAATGCTCTCGTTCGTACCGCCGCTCTCCTCGCCGCGCTTTGCCTTTCGGTTCCCGTATTTGCGAAGCCGTTCGTGAAGACAATCAGCATCACGCAAACGGCCAAACTCGGCCAGGCGACCCTGCAAGCGGGCGAGTACCGGCTTTCCATCGACGGCAACAAGGTCACCGTGCAGCACGGCAAGGATCAGGTGGCGCAGTCCGAAGGCCGCTGGGAAGATCGCGACAAGAAGTCGGATTACGACGCCGTGTTGCTCGGCGAAAACGGACAAGTAAAGGAAGTGCGTTTCTCGGGCCAGAAGCGCGTCTTCGTACTGAGTGAATAAACAAGCGGAAAGGGCGTTCAACTTGTTTCGATCATTGCACTGGACGAAAGAGAGGCTGCATTCCGCCGCGGCCTCTCTTTTCGCCGGCTCAATGGTGGTAGCGGGATGGGTTCTGAACTTGCAATTTCCCGCGGCGGCATTCGTTGAAGCGCATTCGTTGCTGCTGCGGTTCGTGCGGCGCAAAGCGTAGCGGTTTTCACTTCACGTAGCGACGTGGCCGGCGTGGCCGCAGATGAACATACAGTCACCATAGCTGTAGAAACGGTATTTTGCTTCCACGGCGTTTCGATACGCCCGCATAACGTTTTCTTTCCCCGCAAAAGCACACACAAGCGCCAGCAGCGTCGACCGCGGCAAGTGAAAATTGGTGAGCAATTCGTCGACAACGCGAAACGAAAATCCCGGCGTGATGAAAAGCGTGGCTTCGGCGCTTCCCGCGGCAACAATTTCGTTCGAACCGATATTCGCGGCGCGCCGCGCGGCATCCTCCAGCGCGCGTACGACGGTTGTGCCCACGGCGAGAATTCGCCTTCCGCTCCGCCGCGCGTCGTTGATTTTTGCCGCGGCATCGGCCGAAATTTCGTATCGCTCTCCGTGCATGACGTGATCTTTCAAATCGTCGGCGTGGATGGGCTGGAACGTTCCGATGCCCACGTCGAGCGTCAACTCGCAGGTTTCCGCGCCACGGGCGCGAATGGCGGCCAATATCTCGGGCGTGAAGTGCAAGCCCGCCGTCGGCGCCGCGATTGCTCCTGGTTTTTTTGCAAAAACCGTTTGATAGCGCGAACGGTCGGAAATTTCGTCCTCCCGCTCGATGTAAGGCGGGAGCGGCACGTGGCCGAGCATTTCCAAAAGTGAATCGATGCCCGCGTCGTTTTTGCAACGAAATTGAATCGTGCGCAAACCGAGTTCGCCGCGCGCCAGAATCTCGCCTTGCAATTCACCCTCGCCAAATACAATTCGTTCTCCGACCGGCAACTTGCGGCCCGGGCGCACCAAAGCTTCCCACGTATCCGGCGCCACGCGTCGCGTAAGGAAGACTTCGACCTGGCCCTGCAGGCGCTCGCCGACCGCCGATTTTGAAGGCGCTTGCGCATGGACTCCAAGTCTTCTACCGAAAAGGCGGGCCGGAATGACGCGGGCATTGTTGTAGACCAGCAATTCGTCGCCGCGTAGTAGCTCCGGCAGATGCGCAAAAGCACGGTCTTCGAACTGCCCGCTACGTCGATCTAGAACAAGCATGCGTGAAGCGTCTCGGCGCGCCAAAGGACGCTGTGCAATCAATTCGCGCGGCAATTCGTAATCGAGTTCTTTGATCCGCATGGCTCGAGCACAGAGTGTAGCAGTGAACACTAAGGCGAAGAAGACTCGGGAGTTCGGTGCCAATGGAGAGAAAACGAAGGCCAATTAGATGTGAGAAAGGGCAAGGTTCGATGGGTCCCATGTTTCGATTATCTGTATGATTACAGTGGTTTTACGTAGATTCGTTGCGGGCCAAATTTTATACTTGACACTAAGACGCGCATATTTTATTATCATGTTGCAGTCACTTTTGGAGGATAATCACTATGAGCACTCTCAATCGTTGGGAACCCTTTCGCACGACTTCGGGACTGGAGTCCCAGGTCAATCGCATCTTTGGTGAGCTTTTCGACCGCTCTCAGGAGTCAAATTTGACGGCTTGGGCTCCGGCCGTGGACATTTTTGAAAATGAACACGAGCTGGTGGTCAAGGCAGACCTTCCGGACGTGAAGCCGGAAGAGCTCGACATCCGCGTGGAGAACAACATTCTCACAATTCGCGGCGAGCGCAAGTTCGAGAAGAAAGTGGACGAGAAGAATTACCTGCGCGTGGAACGTTCGTATGGTTCCTTTGCGCGGAGCTTCTCGCTGGCGAACACGGTGAATTCGGAAGCGATCAAGGCCGACTACAAAGACGGCGTTCTGACGCTGACGATCCCGAAGCGCGAAGAAGCAAAACCGAAGCAGATCAAAGTGAGCGTTGGCGCACAAGCGGCGGCTGCGGCGGCTCGATAAGGCGGCCTCACGCAGTGCGAAACAAGTAAGGGGCTGGCCGGGGCCGGCCCCTTTTGCTTGCAGGGGACGAAAAAAATTGGTGAAGTGAGGACGCCATGCTGAGATTCGACAAGATGACGGTGAAGACGCAGGAAGCGTTGCAAGACGCGCAGGAAATTGCCGCGCGCCACGAGCAACAGGAAATCGCGCCCCTTCACCTCCTGAGCGCGCTGGTGGCGCAAACCGACGGGGTGGTTCCTTCGCTGCTTGCCCGTTTGGGTATTCGCACGGATGCGCTGGCAAGCGAAATCGACCGCGAACTCGGCCGATTGCCAAAGGTGCAGGGCTTTTCGCAGCAGACGATGGGCCGGGCGCTGAACGATGTGCTGGAACAGGCTTTCAAGGAAGCGGACAAGTTCAAGGACGAGTACGTTTCGACGGAACACGTTTTCCTTGCGCTTGCGGCCCAAGACGGCGACGCCGCCGGCCAGCTTTTGAAAAAACACGGTGCGACGTACGAAGCGATTTTGCAGGCGTTAACGGGCATTCGCGGAACGCAGCGCGTCACCTCGCAGAATCCCGAAGCGACGTACGCATCGCTGGAAAAATATGCGCGCGACCTTACGGAATTGGCGCGCAAAGCGAAACTCGATCCGGTGATCGGGCGTGACGAAGAGATTCGCCGCGTGATGCAGATTCTGGCGCGCCGCACCAAAAACAACCCCGTGCTGATCGGTGAACCCGGCGTCGGCAAGACGGCAATCGTGGAAGGGCTGGCGCAGCGCATCGTTTCGGGCGACGTACCCGATGTTTTGAAAACGAAGCGGCTGGTCGCGCTCGATTTGGCGGCGCTCGTGGCCGGCGCAAAATTCCGCGGAGAATTTGAAGACCGCCTGAAAGCCGTTTTGAAGGAAATTGCCGAGGCGGATGGACGGATCATTCTTTTCATCGATGAGCTGCACACGCTCGTGGGAGCCGGCGCCGCCGAAGGCTCTATGGACGCTTCGAACATGCTGAAGCCGGCGCTCGCGCGAGGCGAATTACGCGCGGTGGGCGCGACCACGCTGAACGAATACAAGAAATACATCGAGGAAGATCCGGCGCTCGAGCGCCGCTTCCAGCCCGTGCTCGTGGCGGAGCCGACCGTCGAAGACACGATCGCGATTTTGCGCGGGCTGAAGGAGCGCTACGAAGTGCATCACGGCGTGCGCATCAAGGACGCGGCGATTCTGGCCGCGGCAACGCTTTCCCATCGCTATATTTCCGATCGATTTTTGCCGGACAAGGCGATCGACCTTGTCGATGAAGCCGCCGCGAGCCTGCGCATGCAGATCGATTCGCTGCCGACGGAGATCGATGACGTCGAGCGGCGCATTTTGCAACTGGAAATCGAACGCCAGGCGATGCTCAAGGAAACCGACGCGCACTCGAAAGAGCGGCGCAACCAGATTGAAAAAGAGCTGGCGAAACTCAAGGAAGAATCGAGCGCAAAGAAAGCGCGCTGGCAGACCGAGAAAAACGCCATCGCCAAAATCCGCAAATTAAAAGAACAGATCGACCATTTGAAGGCGGAAGAGCAACGGTACGAGCGTTCCGGCGAGCTTGCGAAGGTCGCCGAGATTCGCTACGGAAAAATCGCGGTTGCCGAAGCGGAATTGCACAAAGCGGAACAGCAATCGGACGCGATGCGAAAAGGCTCGCGCATGCTCAAGGAAGAAGTGGACGAAGAAGACATCGCCAAACTGGTGAGCAAGTGGACCGGCATTCCGACGGGCCGCCTGCTCGAGGGCGAAGCGCAAAAGCTCGTGCATATGGAGGAACGTCTGCGCCAGCGCGTCGTCGGGCAGGAAGATGCGCTCGGCCGGGTTGCAAACGCGGTGCGCCGAAGCCGCGCGGGATTGTCCGACACAAAACGCCCCATCGGATCTTTCATTTTTCTGGGGCCGACCGGCGTTGGCAAGACCGAACTTGCGCGCGCCCTTGCGGAGTTTCTTTTTGACGACGAAAAGCTCATGATTCGCATCGACATGAGCGAATACATGGAAAAGCACAGCGTGTCGCGCTTGATCGGCGCGCCGCCAGGCTACGTCGGTTATGAAGAGGGCGGCCAACTGACCGAACAGGTTCGGCGTCATCCGTATTCCGTCGTGCTTTTCGACGAAATCGAAAAGGGACACCCGGATGTCTTTAACGTGCTGCTGCAAATTCTGGAAGACGGACGATTGACGGACGGCAAAGGCCGAACGGTAGATTTTCGCAATACGGTTCTCGTGATGACGAGCAACGCCGGATCGAGCGCCATTTTTGAGCTGTCGAATCGCGATCCCGAACGCGCCCGCAAAGAGGCCATGGAGGCATTGCGCGCCGCGTTCCGCCCGGAATTTATCAATCGCATCGACGAAATCGTGATCTTCCATCCGCTTGGCAAGGAGCAGCTCGAGCGCATCGTCGGATTGCTTCTCAAGAGCGTCGAGGCGCTCCTCGCCGAACGCAAAATCACGCTGGAGCTTACGCCGGCGGCAAAGGAAATTCTTCTGCGCGAAGGCTATGATCCGGCCTATGGTGCGCGGCCGCTGCGCCGCACAATTCAACGGATGATTCAGGATCCGCTGGCACTGCAGATTCTGGAAGGCAAAGTCTTGCCGGGCGATACTGTTTTAGTGGATCGCGACGGCAAGAGCGATGCCATGCGCTTTGAACGCGTGCCGCCGAAACAACCGGCGGCGGCGGCGCGTATCTAATCAGGCAGGACGAAGTTTTTTGCGGAAAGGGACGTGGGCTTCATGAGAATTTTGCGAACAACAGCTTTGCTGACGGCTTTGACGTTGTTTCTCGTCATCGTCGGGCAGTATATCGGTGGCCGCGGCGGCATGGCCGTCGGACTCGGCATCGCGCTCGTTTCGAATGCATTTGCCTATTTTTTTTCGGACAAGATCGCGCTCTATTCGAGCGGAGCGCAGCCCGTGTCGCGAGCGGAACTTCCGCGTTTGTATGACGTGATGGAGCGGCTTGCGGCCAAGGCGCGCATACCCGTGCCAAAGCTGTACGTTGTGCCGGAAGCGGCGCCAAATGCGTTCGCGACCGGTAGAAATCCGAATCACGCGTCCGTCGCCGTCACGCAAGGGCTTTTGCAATTGATGAACGACGATGAACTCGAAGGCGTCATCGCGCACGAACTTTCGCATGTGCGCAACTACGACATTCTGATCAGCTCCATTGCCGCAACGCTTGCGGGCGCGATCACATTTCTCGCGCACATGGGTTTTTGGTTCGGAGGCGGCGGCGATCGCGACGACCGCGATCGCGGCGGCGGAATTCTGACTCTGCTCTTGGTTTTCCTGGCGCCGCTTGGCGCCACGCTTCTCCAGCTCGGCCTTTCGCGCCAGCGCGAATACAGCGCGGACGAAACCGGCGCGCACATGGTCGGCAATCCGTATGGCTTGATCAGCGCTCTGCAAAAACTGGGCGCTTACAACAATCGCATTCCAACGACGCAAATTTCGCCCACGACGAGCGCTCTCTGCATCGTCAAACCGATGTTCGGCGGCGGAACTTTTTCGTCGCTATTCAGCACGCACCCGCCGCTCGAGGATCGCATCGCAACACTGCGGGAGATGGCGGGCACGCCTCATAATTAGCAAACGGTCGAGTTGTTGGGTAGGGTAAACCATGTAAAGTCTGCCCGCGGGCAAATGGGCGGGATCCTCCGCCGAATCCGTAACTATTTCAATTTCAACTATTTACGGGACTGCAGATTCGGCGTGACTTTGGAATTCGACCTGCATTTCTATAGCGCTGGTCGTTGGCCGCCATGGGGGCTCGCTGAGGGGGCATTTTTCATGAACTGTAGGGACACTATCCATTTGATTTGCTGGTACTTAGAGGGAAAACTCTCGCCTTCCGTTTCGAGTGACATTGAGCAGCACTTGGGCACATGCCAAGACTGCCGGATTGTTCTGAGCGCGGCAACGACAACCTTGGATCAGTATTTCGCTACGCTGACTGACGCGCAATCGCCTGCTTCCACGCAGGCGGCATAGCCGTAAACAACACAATTCAAATAGTTTACATCGAATACGGGACGGCTTCGCCTCAGCGACGGCGGTTGCGATGCACGACCACTCCTGTTTTCGAATTTCTGCAAAATTTACCGCGCACCAACCAGCAAAGTAAAGATTACGCGTACTAGTACGCTCTATGCTTTCCCATATCGTTCGTCAGAGCATACGAAACCCCTTCATTCGAGACAGGTTACGGAGTCGACCACCTGTCACATGCGTTTGGTTCGAAGGATGCACCTTACCTTAAGTGCAGGGCGGAATCGCCAAAAGGAGACGAAGTTCATGAGCGAGTATCAGGAATCGAATATTCAAAGCACGTCCGGAGCCCCGCGGTGGGTTGGTCTGGCCGTGGCCGTTTTGGGCGGCGTTTCGTTATTGGGATTGGGTGTGGGCGTCAGCGCGTTGAGCCACGCGAACAGCGTCGAGCAGACAACGCAAGCGTCGCTCAAGCAGCAGAATGATGCACTGGCCCAGCGCCTGGCCAAGGACGACGAAATCAACCAGCAATTGCAAAGCGACCTCAAGGTCGTAACCGACAAGTTGAACGTGACGCAGGCGGATTTGATCGCGGCGCGCAAACAGAACAAGACCGCCGTGGTCACTTACGACAAGAAACTGAACGCGTTTGGCCAGGAAGTTAACCAAAAACTCGCGGGCAAAGCGAACGCAGAAGACGTGACCAAACTCGGTACCGACGTGAACGGAGTTCGCACGGATCTCGACGCGACGAACAGCAGCCTGCAGATGGCCAAGAGCGAAATGGGCACGTTGATCGCCCGCAACCACGATGAAATCGATCAGCTCCGCCGCATGGGCCAGCGCGACTACTTCGAATTCACCGTAACCCGCAAGGGCGGCGCGCAGCATGTCGGTTCCGTGCAGGTCGAGCTGAAGGACACGAACACGAAGAAGAATCAGTACACGGTCAACGTTTTGGCGGACGACAAGAGCTTCGAAAAGAAGAACCGTTCCGTCAACGAACCGATCTTCTTCTACACCGGCGGAACGCGCCAGGCGCTGGAACTCGTGGTGAACAAAGTCACCAAGACCACGGCATCCGGTTACTTGAGCATTCCAAAGTCCGGCGGCACAACGGCGGCCGCGAATACCGGCTCGGGCCAGTAAAAGTCCGGCTTCATTTTGCCGAGCACACTTCCATCGCCGATGGAAAATCAACCGGAGAGGAGATCCGCAAGGATCTCCTCTTTTTTTTGGCCGATTTTTTTCCGCCGCGCTCTTCATCCACGGCACGGATTTAGCCGTAACAAAGAGATTGCTGGTGTGGACACCGGCAAGGCCTTGTGCCAAGCTTCTAGCAAGCCCGGCCTACCTACTTGATACCGCAGAGCAGTTCCAGGAGGGAAACTTATGAAAATGCGTTTTGCAACCCTGACGGCGGCGACTCTGTTCGCAGCCGCTCTAACCATGGCGGCCGACGGCAGTTGGACGGGATATATTTCCGACAGCCAGTGCGGCGTAAAAGGCGCGAACGACAAGGCCGGCGAATGCACCACCAAGTGCGTTAAAGAAAAGGGCGCCAAGTATGTGTTCGTGAATGACGCGGACCAGAAGGTCTATGTCATCGACGCGCAGGATAAGGTGGCGGCGCACGCCGGCCATCACGTTACCGTGAAAGGCTCGGTGGAGGGCGATACGCTCAAGCTGTCCAGCATCGACATGGCCCCCGCCGCGAAGAGCATGTAATCCGATTTTCGTCCATTGCTGGCGGGCGCTCCTTCGCGGGAGCGCCCGTTTTGCTTTTCGCGCTGCCTCCGCTAGGATACTTCGCGGGCCATGACAACCACACTCCTCCACGTCGGCAAGGCGATCACGCCGAATTCCGAAATTCACAATGCCGGCATACTGATTCGCGACGGCGAAATCGAGCGCATCGGCAAGCGCGAGGAATTTCAGCTGCCCTCCGGCGCGGCGGAGATTCGTGCGGAAGATTCCACGGCTGTTCCCGGGTTCATCGATGTGCATATTCACGGAGCCGGCGGACGCGACGTCATGGAAGGATCCGCGGACGCGTTAGGCACCATCACCAAGCGCGTCGCCAGGTTTGGAACGACTTCGATCGTTGCGACCACCGTCACGGCCTCGACGGACGATACCATCCGCGCGGTGGAAGGCATTTCGAAATACATCCCGCGGCAATTTGATTGCAGCGAGCCTTGCGCCGAAATTCTGGGGATTCATTTCGAGGGGCCGTTTCTTAGCAGAGCGCGCCGCGGCGTCCATCCCACCAATTTGCTGCAATTGCCATCGGCCGAAGTGTTGCAGAAATTTCTCCACGCCGCGTCGGGGAATGCACGAATCTTGACGATCGCTCCGGAGCTTCTCGGCGCGATGCCTTGCATTGACGCCGCGCGCAGCCTTGGCATGGTCGTTTCCATTGGCCATACCGATGCGACCTACGAGCAAGCACGCGCTGCGATCGCGCGCGGTGCGCATCACGCCACGCACGCCTACAACGCGATGCGTCCGTTTTCGCACCGCGATCCCGGCGTGATCGGCGCCGTGCTCACGTCTCCGGAAGTGAATGCGGAATTAATCGCCGACGGCATCCACGTGGACGAAATCGCGATGAAGGTGTTGCTTCAGGCAAAAGGACCGGAACATGTCGTCTTGATAAGCGACGGAACGCCGGCGACGGGAATGCCCGACGGCCAATACAAACTCGGCGGCATCGACGTGACGGTGGTGAACGGCGTTTGCCGCGATGCCGAGGGAAAGCTCGCCGGAAGCACGCTTACGCTCGATCGGGCGCTGCGCAATATTGTGGCGCTCGGCGTTCCATTCTCTCACGCGGTACGGATGCTCACACTCAACCCCGCCACGATTCTTGGAATCGAATTTAAAAAAGGCGCGCTGCGCACCGGCGCCGATGCCGATATTCTTCTGCTCAACGAGGCGCTGCAAGTTACACGCGTCTGGACGCGCGGCATTTCCAACTAGCTTTTCACCCGTTCAGCCGGCCACTTCCGCGATCAACTCCATCTCGAAACACGCTCCCAGCGGCAATTGCGCAACGCCGATCGCGCTTCGTGCGTGTTTACCTTTTTCGCCGAACACTTCTTCGAGCAATTCCGATGCGCCGTTCGCCACGAGGTGCTGCTCCGTGAATCGCGCCGTCGAATTGACGAGGCAGAGCGCCTTCACGATGCGCCGCACTTTATCCAAGTCGCCCAAGGCGTGATGCATGCTCGCCACGACGTCGATCGCCGCCTGCCGCGCGGCCCGTTTGCCTTCTTGCGTGGCCAGTTCCGCGCCCAGTTGCCCGCTCCAGGATTTGCCATCGCGCTTGGCGATGTGCCCAGATACGAACAGCAGATTGCCGGTTTGCACCGTCATCACAAACGCCGCCGCCGGCGCGACTGGTGCGGGCAGCGCTATTCCCATCGATTTCAATTTCTCGTAAATAGACATTGGCACCCTTTCCTTACTTCGAAAAATTCACCGCGTCCGTGTTTCCGCCGCAGACGATTGCGCCCACTCGCTCGGAATTCACCGGACGATATTTTCGCGACAGCAGTGCGGCGAACGCCGCGGCGCCTCCGGGTTCGGCCGCAATCCGCATCTCTTTCCAAAGCGCCTGCTGCGCCTGTTTGATTTCCTCGTCGGTCACCAGCACCACGCGCTCGACGAACTTTTGCGCGAGCGGAAACATTAATTCGCCCACTCGCCGCGGTGCAAGCGAATCCGCGGCAATGCCGCCCGCCTCCGCATCCACCGGCCTTCCCGCCTCCAGGGCTCTCATCAAAGTGGGCGCTTTATCCGGCTCCACGCCGATGATGCGAATCTTGCCCGCGTACCACGCCGCAATGCCGCCGATGAGTCCCCCGCCGCCGACTGCAACCAGCAGAGTGTCCACATCCGGCGCTTGCTCCTCCAATTCCAGCCCAACCGTTCCTTGCCCGAGCAATGTTTCGCGTTGATCGTACGCATGAATCGCCATCGCTCCCGATTCCGCCGCCCATTTCTGGCTTTCCGCATAGGCGTCGGCATAACGCTCCCCGCCAATCACCAGTTGCGCCCCATATCCGCGAATGCGATCGATTTTCGCGATGGACGCGACCGTCGGAACATAAATCCTGGCCGGCACATT
>Ga0070730_10001266_pt1 | contig 24729 bp, 20 predicted proteins | sample Coa_R1_3_FD_66447 | JGI IMG/M metagenome (GOLD analysis project Ga0070730, IMG submission 66447) | Surface soil microbial communities from Centralia Pennsylvania, which are recovering from an underground coalmine fire - Coalmine... | ecosystem: Environmental > Terrestrial > Soil > Unclassified ... | reverse complement strand
TGGCACACTGGCCGGCTGCTGTGCGCCGGGCCCTGCCGCGCCTGGTGCTGGGCGCGCTGTTGGGCGGCGTGGCCTTGTGGCTGGCGTTCCGCGGCATTGATGTGGCCGAGCTCTGGCAGGCGCTGCAGGCGGTCAATTACATATGGGTCGGCGCGGCGCTGGCGTCGGTAGTGCTCACCACGCTGGTGGTCGCGGCGCGCTGGCGTTTGCTGTTTTATCCCGACTGGCGCGCGCGCGGCTGGCTGAGTCTGTTGGGCGGCATCCTGGTGGGGCAGATGCTCAACATCGTGGTGCCGGCCCGCCTGGGCGATGTGGTCCGCATTTACCTGGTGGGCAACAGCGAGGGCCTCAGCAAGACACGTGTGGCCGCCACACTGGTGGTCGAAAAGATCGCCGACCTGGTCATTTTCGCGCTGGGGGCCGTGTTCTTGCTGCTGGTCGTCACTGTGCCCAATTGGGTGCGCACGTCGAGCACGTCGCTGCTGCTGACCGGTGTGGCCGGCATCGCCGCGATTGTGGTGCTTAGCTTCTGGGGCCGGCCGCTGCTCAACTGGCTCGAGCGCCGCAGCCCACCCTTGCCCGGCAACTGGCTGCCGCGTGTGTGGCGCCTGGGGCACCTGGCGCTCGACGGCCTGGGCGTGCTGCATAGCTGGCAGGCCAACCTGGCGTTGTGGGGCCTATCGGTGCTGAGCTGGCTGCTGGCCTCCAGCACCAACTATCTGCTGTTCAGGGCCTTTGGTTTTCCGCTGTCCTTCGCGGCCGGGGCGTTTCTGCTGGTGGTGCTGCAGGTGGGCATCGCGCCGCCTTCTTTGCCCGGCAAGCTGGGCGTGTTCCACTACCTGGTCGTGCTGGCGCTGTCGTTTTTTGGCGTGGCGCGCGGCCCGGCCCTCACCTATGCGCTGATGCTGTATGCCGTGGCGCTGCTCTCCAAGGTGCTGGTGGGCGGCGCCTGGCTGGCCTGGCTCCGCTGGCTGCCGGCTCGCGCACGGCCGCAAATCGACTCGTCTGAGGCGGCCTGAGCCGTGCTCGGCCGCGCTGACATGCATGATGTGAGCCCTCTCCCCTCCACCGCCTACAAGGACACCAGCCTGCCCCATTGGGGGCTGCGCCTGTCGGAGCGGCGTGTCCTGCTCATCGCCGGCGATGCGCTGTGCGCGAGCCTGGGTTTGTTGTTCGCGCTGTGGCTGTGGACGTTGACCTCTGGCGCGCATTTCTCACTCGACTATCTGGGTTCCAAAATAATCTGGTATGTGGTGCTGGTGCCGGCCTGGCTGCTGCTGACGAGCAGCCTGTACGACCTGCGCCGGGCCGCCTTCTGGTCCACCACCCTGGCCGGCTTGCTCTCGGCCGCGGGGGTGGGGCTGGTGCTGTACGGGCTCATCTACTTCGCGGCTCCGTTAGGGCTGCTGCCCCGGCTGGTGGTGCTGTATTTCGTAGTGGCCACCATGGGCCTGGAATGGGCCTGGCGGCTGTTCTACATCCGCGTCTTTGTCTCCACCCACTTCCAGCGCCGGGCGTTGGTGATTGGGGCGGGCTGGGCCGGCCAGGCCATTATTCACGCGCTGTCCGAGTTTCAAGCCTGGCATTACAACGTGGTGGGCATCATCGACGACGACCCGCAGAAACGTGGCCAGACCATCGAGGGCGTGCCGGTGATCGGCGGACACGAGCACCTGTTGGCCGCGGCGCACGCCGAGCAAGTTTCAGAGCTGATCCTGGCGGTCACCGGCGAGGTGCGCGGCGAGCTGTTCCAGGCGCTGCTCGACTGCCAGACGCATGGCTACCCGCTGGTGCGCGTCCTGGGCTTATACGAGCAGATCACCGGCCGGGTGCCCATCGAACACCTGGAAGCGGATTGGCTGGTGACCTCGTTCATGGAGCGGGTGCGGCTCGACAGCATTTTTCTGGTCGCCCAACGGCTGCTCGACCTGGCCGGCGGCCTGGTGGGCCTGGCGCTGCTGGCGTTGGTTTTGCCCGGGGTGGGCCTGGCCATCCGGCTCGAGAGCCCGGGGCCCATTTTTTACCGCCAGATGCGTGCTGGCCGCGGTGGCCGGCCGTTCCGCCTATTGAAATTCCGCACGATGGTCGACAGCGCCGAGGCCGATGGGCAGGCGCGCTGGGCCAAAGCGGGCGATGCGCGCGTGACCCGCGTGGGGCGCTTCTTGCGCCGCGCCCGCCTGGACGAGCTGCCCCAGGTGTGGAATGTGCTGCGGGGCAACATGAGCCTGGTAGGCCCGCGGCCCGAGCGGCCCGAGTTAATCACCCTGCTCGAACAAAAAATCCCGTTTTATCGCGCGCGCCTGTTGGTCAAGCCCGGCCTGACAGGCTGGGCGCAGATCAACTATGGCTATGGGCGTTCGGTGGACGACGCGCAGGTGAAGCTGGAGTACGATTTGTATTACATTGAGCACCAGTCGCTGTGGCTGGAACTGATCATCCTGTTCCGGACGATCGCGGTCGTGCTGGGGATGAAGGGCAGTTGAGCTCGCTGCGCGCCGTTCGCACCGTCCTGCTGGTTGTGGCACTGGTGCATGGGGCGTTCTATGCTGTCTTGATGCCGCCCTGGCAGGCGCCGGACGAGGTGGCGCATTTCGAATATTCCCATTTGCTGGCGGCGCTGGGTCGTCCCATCTCGGCGGCGGATGATTCGATCCCGCTCGAACAGCAAATTATTCGCTCGCTGTATCAATTTCACGCCTGGACCTATCGCGGCAATCAGCCCCCGGCCAGGGTTCCCGAGCGGCTCTCTCAAACCCCCTTCGGTTATTCACGCACCCTCGACCGATTTTCTCTGACCTATGTTGTCTATGCCCTGGCGGTCTGGCCATTTCTGGCGCAGGACCTCGTGGTTCAGTTGTATGCGATGCGGGTGGCCTCGATTGTGATGGGCGCGTTGGTGGTGCTGCTGGCGTTTGAGACGGCGTCGTTGGTCTCCCCCGGCCAGCCGGCGCTGGCGTTGGCCACGGCGGGCTTTGTGCTATTTTTGCCGCAGCAGGCCTACATCGCCGCTGCGGTGAGCGATGGCAACCTGGCAGAGCTGGCGGCTTCGGCCTGCATCTTTCTGGTCGCGGCCATGTGGCGCCAGGGCGTGCGCTGGCCTCAGGTGGCGGCGTGCTTTTTGGGCGCGGTCGCCGCCATTCTCTCCAAGGCTACGGCCTATTTTCTGGTTGCGTTCCTGCTCATCGTGGGGCCGGCGCTGGTCTTCCGCTGGCAGCCTGCCGGCCAGGCCCCACGCGGCTGGTCCTGGCGGCGCCTGGCGACTGGCGGGCTGGTGGTGGGAGGCCTGGGCGCCGTGCTCATTCCGGTGATCCTGCTCGCACCGCCTTTGCAATACATTCGCGGCATGCTGGACAGCAACCTGCAGCACCTCACCGACTTTGTGCCCTATCTGCTGTCGCTCAACTCAGCCGGCCACTTTGCCAACGCTCTGTGGCAGACGTTCAACAGCTTCTGGGCCACGTTTGGTTGGATGACGTTCTGGTTTCCTTCCCCGGTCTACCTCACGTTGCTGGGCGCCGTGATACTCGTACTTGGCGGCCTGGTCTGGCATGTGCACCGGCTGCCAGCGGCGGCCGAGCCGCGGAAATCGCTCCTGATGCTGCTCAGCCTGGCCGCCATGCTGGAGCTGGCGGTGCTGGTCACCTGGTTTGTGACCTCGCCCAATGGCGTCAACTACTTTCAAGGCCGCTATCTCTTCACCGCCATTGTCCCGATCGCCGTTCTGCTCGCGGCTGGCGGGCTGGCGCTGGTGCCCGAACGCTGGCAGCCGCGGGCGGCGCTGGTAGGCGTGGTGCTGATGATATTGTTGGACGCGGCGGCCATGTTCACCCTGGCCTGGCCCTATTTCTATCGCTCGGGGCTGGCCTAGATCCTGATGAGCGGGCGCTGGCAAATTTGGACCACCGGCGTGCTCGCCGCTTGTTTTCTGTCCGTGGTCTTGGCGCATGCCTATGTCGGCAGTTTTAGCCGCTTCATGGCCGACACCTATTGTTACGCTGCCGACGTCACCCGCTACGGATTCATCGGCGCCCAGCAGGTCTGGTACAACGCCTGGACCGGCCGCTTCGCTTTTAGTTTGGGTGAGAGCCTGACGGGTTGGATCGGCCCGCGCCTGGCGCCAGTGCTGCCGGCGTTGGTGCTGCTGCTCTGGATCGGCGCGCTCGGTTCCATCGTCGTCCAGTTTCACCTGTTGGCCGGCCGGCTGGCCGCGTTGTGCGTGGCCGCGTTACTGAGCGCCCTGGCCGTAGCCGTCACGTTGAGCAATATCCCGCTGGTTCAGCAGTCGCTGTATTGGTCCGACGGCATGACCAACTACGTGCCCCCGCTGATTCTGTGCGCCGCCTACGCCAGCCTGCTGCTCTATGCCTATCGGCGTGCCGCACCCTCAAAGGCGGCCAGGCTTGGGTTGGTCATCGCGGCCGCGATGATTGCGTTTGTGGCGGGCGGATTCAGCGAAATGTATGGGGCATTGCAATTGAGCGCGCTCCTGGGTGTGCTGTTGGCCATCTGGGTCTATGGCGCGCCAGCCTCGCGCGGCCGCCTGCTGCCCTTGAGCGCGGCCGGCCTGTTGGGTGGGGCGCTGGCGCTGGTAGTGGTCATCCTGGCGCCGGGTAATAAAGTGCGCGCAGCCTTTTTCCCCCCGCCCCCGCACCTGTTGGCGCTGATCGAGCTGGCCGGGCAGCTCACGGTCACCTTCCTGCAAGGCACGTTTGTCAAAAATCCGCTGAATTTGGGCGCGGCGGTCGTGATCCCGGGCGCACTGGCGGCCTGGCTGCTCGACGAGGCCTCGGTGCTGCGCTTTGGTTTGCGCGCCTTGACCCGCGTGGTGCTGTGGACCCCGCTGGTGAGCGTGGGCTTGCTGCTGTCGGCCTTCGCGGCTGCCGCTTATGGCATCTCCGGTCCGCCGCCGGCCCGCGCCCTCGTCGTGCCCCAGTTCTTTCTGGTGGCCAGCCTGATGCTGTGGGGTTTTGTTGTGGGCGGATTGCTGCGCCGGGCCGGTCTGGGCCGGACCCTGGGCCGGGAGGCTTATTTCTGGAAAGCCGCGTTGGGCGGCGTGCTGGTGGTTTTTGGTCTGCACACGCTGCAAGCCACCCAGCAAGCGCTGAGCCGCCAGCCGGTCTTCCAGGCCTACGCGCTGGCCTGGGATGAAACGTATCGCCTGGCCCAGGACGCCCACACCCGTGGCCTGGCGAGTGTCTCCCTGCCGCCACTGGCCAATCCTTCGGGCGTGGAAGAGGCGGGCGCGGACCCTAATTTCTGGGTCAACCAATGCGTCAGCCAGTACTACGGTCTGTCGGTTGTCGCCCACCCGCCGCTGCCGGCGCCATCGCCGGCCGAATTGCAGCGCAGCACACCGCTCGACGGCCATATCGCGGATGTGGCCCAGGTGGAGGGGTATGCTCTCGACAAAGACAGCCTGCGGGCCGGCGAGACGCTCAGCGTTACGGTATACTGGCGACCCGAGGCCAGCACCGACCGGCCGTATACGGTCTTTGTGCACCTGTACGACCCGGCCTCGGGCTCGATTGCCCAGGTGGACACTTATCCGGTGCACGGCGCCTACCCCACCACCGTGTGGGTTTACGATCACGTCTTTGCCGACACCTATCAGCTGATGGTGCCGGCGCAGCTCACCGTCGCGCACAACGCGGAGATTGTGCTCGGCTTGTACGATCTGACTACGTTGCAGCGCCTGCCGGTCACCGGCCAGGATACGCAGGCCGACCAATCCTGGGTCCATTTCGGCAGTCTCCGCATCAACCCATAACCCGTGTTGTAGTCTGTTGCTCGGACATGTGCGCGTGTGGCGCAGGAGGTAATCTTGAACGGTAAATTCCTCGCGTTATTTATAGGTGGGCTGCTGTTGACTGGCATGGCGGGCGGTCGCATTCCGTCCGCGTCCGGCGAACACCCCGCGGGCGACACGCTGGCTCGTCCCCTGGCGCCAAACGCGCCGGCCTCTCCGCCTTACATCACCTACCTGCCGCTCGTCATCAAACGTTACGTGACGGGTTATGTCTCGCCGTTTGGCATCGATATGTACTCCAACAATTCCGACGCCGATGGGCAGAGCAAGATGCAGGCCGCCGGCGCCGGCTGGGAGACAGTGGTCTTCCACTGGAGCGACGTGGAGCCCACTGCGCCCATCTCGGGCGTGCACACCTACAACTGGTCCACGTTCGACGGGGTAGCCGCGCGCGCTCAGGCTTCCGGCATGAGTCTGTTCGTGCTGTTTTCGTCTAACCCGAGCTGGGCGGCTGCGCTGGCCGGCGGGCCGGTCACGTCCACCCATGTCGTGGATCTGAATAACGTGGTCGCCGCCGCCGCTGAGCGCTACGACGGCGACGGCCTCGACGACGCCCCCGGCGACCCGGTCGTCAGGTATTGGTCGTTTTATGCCGAACCCGATAATAACTCACTGTCGGCTGCCCAACACGCGGGCAAGGGCTATTGGGGCGATAATCCAAGTGGATACGGCGATATGATTGCCGGGGTGAGCACTGCCATGCACGCGGCCAACCCGCAGGCGGTGGTCATGATCGGGGGGTTGGCCTACGACGCCTTTGCACCAACCGGGCACTACGTGAAGGCCTTCCTGGGTGGCGTCCTCGACCGTCTCAATACGAACTATGGCGGCGCGGCGGCGTCGCTGGGAGCCATCGCTTTCCACTACTACCCCATCAACTCCGATTGGCCCACGATCAAAGAGAAGACGGCCGAGATTCGTTCGATCATGGTGGCGCACGGCGCGGCCAACCTGCCGCTGATCGTGCCTGAGATGGGCTACTGGAGCGACCCCGTGCCGAGCACACCATCCTGGGACAGCACCCCGTCGCAGCAGGCCCGCTTCCTGGTGGAAATGTTTGTGCGCGGCCTGTCGGTGGGGATCAAACAAATGTCGTGGTTCGCGGTGTTTGATGCCGGCCCCAGCACCGAGGCGCACGGGCTGTTCTTTGGAACCGACCTTACCAATCCCAAGCCCGCCTACACGGCCTACGGGGTAATGACCTCCGAGCTATATGGCGCCCACTATGCCAGCCAGCTCTCCTTGGCCGGCATTGAAGGCTACGTGTTCTCCATGAGCGGCGGCCCGCAAAAGACCGTCCTGTGGGCAACGGCCGCCTCCGCCAACGTCACCTTTCAGCAAACTTGCCTGCGGCGGGTGGACTACATGGGCAATGTGATCATCGTCCATGACGGCGATGTCACCTGGGATAAGGACACCACAGCGGGCCAAATCACGCTGAAATTGTTCCAGGACGTGCCCCTGTATGTCAGCGCTTGCTGATCCGCGGCCTGCAAACCGCGCCGCCTCCCTTCTGGTTCCCGGGCTGCTGGTGTTTGTGGTGCTGGCAGCCGTGATGGGTGTGGCTCTGCGCGGCAGCAGCCGGACGGCGCAACAGCCCGCTGAGCAACTGGTCGCCCAGGCCTCCGCCAGTGAGCTGGTGGCCGGCAGCCGGGCCGGTCAAACGTTCCGGGCTGACCAGAGCGGGCTGTATCGCATCGACATCTACCTGGGCACCCGCCAGCGCCGGAACCACGGGCCGCTGGTGCTGCATGTGTCGGCGGCGCCGTTCGTAGGGCCGGATCTGGCCCGCGCCACGGCTGACGCGTCTCAGCTACCGGCCGACGGGTTTATGGCCTTTGAGTTTGCGCCGCTGCCGGCGGCGGCGGGGCAGCCGCTCGCCTTCTGGCTGGAGGCGCCCGAGGCGGTGCCTGGCAATGCGCTAACGCCGATGGGCGCCGCGCAAGACGTTTACCCCGGCGGCGCGGCGCTGTTTGAGGGTCTGCCGGCCGCCCAGGGCGTGCAGGATCTGGCCTTCAAGCTCTATTATCGGAGCGGATGGCTGGGATCGCTGGGGGTGCTGTTCGCGCGGCAGGCGGCGGACCGGCCAGGCGTTTTCGGTTCACCCCAGCTTTATCTGGCCTTTTTGCTGGCCTATCTGCTGGCGTTGGCGATCTTGCTGCTGGTAGCGTTCAAGCACCTGCGGCTATGATTTGGGCGCGGTCGGCCTGAAGGAGGCGATCACGGCGGCCAGGGTCTGGTCGAGCGTAAAGGTTGGTTCCCATTCGATCGCGGCCCGGATCTTGTCGATGCTCGGCACGCGCCGCTGCATGTCCTCGAAACCCTTTTCGTAGGCCTCATCGTACGGCACCCGCACCACACTCGAGCTGCTGCCCGTGTGCGTCCGGATGCGTTCGGCCAGGGCCGTGATGGTGATCTCTTCCTGGCTGCCCACGTTGAAGATCTCGCCCACGGCTTTGGGCGTAGCGGCCAGCTCAATCACCGCCCGCACGGTATCCAGCACGTTGCAGAAGCAGCGCGTCTGTTGGCCGTCGCCATACACCGTCAGGGGCTCATTGGCTAGCGCCTGCTGCACCAGCCGCGGGATAACCATGCCATACGCGCCGGTCTGGCGCGGGCCGACGGTGTTGAAAAACCGGCAAATGACCACCGGCAGGCCAAATTGCTTATGGTAGGCCAGTCCCAGAAACTCATCGATGGCTTTCGACTCGGCGTAGCTCCAGCGGCTCTTAACGGTCGGGCCCATCACCCGGTCAGCATCCTCGCGGAAGGGGATGGCGGCGCTTTTGCCGTAGATCTCGGAGGTGGAGGCCAGCAGCACCTTGCGCCGGTAGCGGCGCGCCAGCCGCAGCACCACCTCGGTGCCTTGAATGTTGGTCTCGAGCGTCCGGACGGGGTCTTTAACAATCAGCTCCACGCCCACCGCCGCGGCCAGGTGAAAGATCACATCGCTGGTGCTGGCCAGCCGGTCCATGACGGTTTCGTTGGTAATGGTCTCATAAACGAATTGGAAGCGCGGGTGCTGGGCCAGGGCCTCGATATTGGCGTACCGGCCAGTGGACAGGTCGTCAACCGCGGTCACGGTGTGACCTTGCGCCAGCAGCGCCTCGCCTAGGTGGCTGCCGATGAAGCCGGCCCCGCCGGTGATAAGCATTTGCATGCGATGCCCTCCCTCAGTCGTGAACGATCACCGGCCGCTGCCGGTGCTGCCAGCGGATGCGCCACAGGTCGCGGATCATGTTGACGAGCCCTTCCCAGAAGCGCACCTTACTGCCGGGCGAATTAGTCCACAGCACAGGAATTTCGGCGATGCGCAGGCCGGCGCGTTCGGCCAGGTACAAGATCTCCACATCGAACATGAAGCGGTCCACCCGGGCCAGGGCAAATAACTGCCGCGCCACCGGGCCGCGATAGACTTTAAACCCGCATTGGGTATCGGAGATGTCCCACAGGCCAACGATGAGGTAGCGCACCCACTTGAAAAGCTCCGACGCCAGCCGCCGGAACAGCGGCGGCTGGGCGCGGATGTTGGACGATGGCAGATCGCGCGAGCCGATCACGATGTCGGCCTGGGCCAGGCGCGCCAGCGCCGCCGGGATCTCCTCGATGGGCGTCGACATGTCCGCATCCAGGAACACCACCGCCGCGCCGTGGGAAGCCAGCACGCCGGTGCGGATGGCATAACCCTTGCCGCGGTTGGGCTGGTAGGCCAGCAGCCGGGCGCGCGGCTCGCCGGCCAGCGCGGCGCGGACCACGCCGGCCGTGTTATCACGGCTGCCGTCATCCACCACGATCAGCTCGAAGGCGGGGTAATGCGCGCGCAGGTAGGCCAGCAAGCCGTTCGCGTGCGGCGGCAGGCGTTGGGCCTCGTTGTAGGCCGGGATGATCACGCTCAACGCCACATCGGGCGCGGGGGCGCCCGCCCCCGGGCCGGCCTCGATCATGCCGGCGGTTCTTGCTCGATGCGGGCCCGCAGCGCGAAGGCCAACACGTGGTTCAGAATCAGGTGACCGTCTTCTTGCTGGCCGATGCGGTCGCTGGGGATGATCACTTTGCGATCGGCCATCTGCGCCAGCCGGCCGCCTGGCTGCCCGCAAAAGCCGATGACCGTCGCCCCCTGCGCCTGGGCATACTCCACCGCCCGCATCACGTTCTTGGAATTTCCGGAGGCCGAAATCGCAATCACCACATCGCCGGCTTCCAGCAAATTTTGCAGCGGCTCGACGAAGACCTCGGCATAACTCTGGTCATTGCCCACGGCCGTGAACAAGGGCACGTTGTCGGTGAGGGCGATGGCGCGAAAGCGCCGCCGGCCGGGCACATTGGTGAACTTGTTAAGATCGTTCATCATGTGCGAGGCCGTGGCCGCCGATCCGCCGTTGCCCAGGATAAACACCTGCCGCCGCTCACGCCAGGCCGCAAACAGCGCCTCGGCCACGGCCTCGATGTCCGGCCGCGACAGGCTGTGGACGACTGTTTCGAGTTCGTTGAGGTATTGATCAATTAAGGTCATGTTATTCCAGCTTTCCCCACCTTTGCCGCAGCACCACCAGCAGGGTCTGCGCCAACACTTGCAGGTCAAGCCAGATGGTCCAATTGCGGATGTAGTACATGGCCGCGCGCATCTCTTCTTCGAGCGCCGCCACCGGCACCACCGACCACGGCCCGGTGACGCCCGGTTTTACCGAGGCCAACGACGGCATCCAGCGCCGGTAGCGGGCGCGCGCGGCCGGGGTAATGGGCCGCGGCCCCACCAGGCTCATGCGGCCGGCCAACACGGCCAACAGCAGCGGCAGCCGGTCGAGCCCGGTGACGGCCAGCCAATCGCCCGGCCGGCTGGCGAACAGCCGCGCGCGAAATGGCCGTCCCCCAATGCCTTGATACTCTTCGGTTACGAACAGTTGCCCGCTGCCGGCCCTGGCCCGGCTAACCAGGATCACCAGGTCGAGCGGCAGGCTCAGCACCAGCACCACGCCGCCCAGGCCAAAGTCCAGCAGTGTTTTCAGCAGCGCGTCAAAGCCGGTCAGGCGCGCTGAGTCTACCACAAACAAGGGCACAAAATTGCGGTGCGCCACGCGCGGCGTGGTGGCCAGCAGGTCGTAATAACCGGGCGACAAACGGATGCGCGGCCCGTTTTGCTCGGGCGTGCTCATCTGCTCCAGGATCTGCTGAAAGGATTCCCAGGCCATGGCCCCCGGCACCACCACGATCTCAGCCACGTGATGCTCGGCCACCAGGTTCGGCAGCACATTCGGGTGGCCCAGCACGATCAGGCCATCGCCCACCGCTGTGCCGCGCGGCAGAAAATCGTCCACGAAACCAAGCACGCGCAGACCCGAGTCGGCCTCCGAGCGTAGTTGGCGGGCAATGGCTCGCCCCTGCTCATCGGCGCCCACGATCAGCGCGCGCGCCATCAGGTGGCCGCTGCGGCGCATGGCGCGCACCAGGCGCCGCATCAAGAAACGGTCGGCGCAGACGGTGAGGATGCTGCCCACCCAACACAAGAACAGCCAGCGCAGCGACAGCCCGCCCTCGCCGGCCAGCGCTACCAGCACGATCAGCAGCAGGATGCCGTAACTGCAGCCCGTGGCGACGGTGGCATATTCCTGCGAGTCTTCCAGGACGGTTTCCAGGTCATACAGCCGCAGCGCCGAAAAGGTCGCCAGCCAGGCTGCCAGGCCCAGGGCCAGCGCCGCCGGGTGCGCGAAACCAATTTGAACCGGCTGCGACGCCAGCAGATAAGCGCCACCGGCCGCCAGCACAATCGCCACGGCATCGGCCACCAACAGGGTGAGCAGCAGCAGCAGCCTACCGCGCCGGCTCATGCGCTGCCGACGAAGGAGGCAGCGCCTGTGTCGGCAGTGCCTTCGCCGGTGCCTTCGTCCCGGCTGGTGGTGGGCGGCAAGCGCAGCCCGGCATTGAGCAGCACGCGCGCGCCGCCTTCTTCAAAACGAAAATCCAGGCGCCGCAAGCCTTGGGCTTCCAGCGCGCTGGTCACCGCCAGCTGCGTGCCCGCGGGGCAATAGATCATCATGAAGCCGCCACCGCCGGCCCCGGCAATCTTGCCACCCAGGGCGCCGTTGGCGCGCGCCGTGGCATAGGCGCTGTCGATCTGCGGGTTTGAAACGCCGGGCGCGAAATGTTTCTTTTGCTCCCAGCCGGCGTGCAGGCATTCGCCAAAGCCGGCCAGGTCGCCGCGCTGCAGCGTATCGCGCATGGCGTGGGCCATGTCGCGCACGGCCAGCAGCGCCTGGAGCACATCGGCCTGGCTGCGCTCGGTGGAGTCGCGCTGCTGCGCGAGGATCTTGGACGACTCGCGCGCGGTGCCGGTGAAGAACAGCAGCAGGTTTTGCTGTAAGCCTTCCAGCGTGCCGGGCGGGGTGCGCACCGGCGTCACCCGCACCCCCTCGGCCTGGAACTCCATGAAGTTTAGCCCGCCGAACGCCGCGGCATATTGGTCCTGGTAACCGATGGGCATGCCCATCTTCTCTAATTCCACGCGGGTGGCCAGCCGCGCCACCTCGTCGCTGCTCAGGGTTTGGCCGCGGGCGGCGCTGACGGCCTTGACGGCGGCCACGGTCAGGGTTGAGCTCGACCCCAGCCCGGTGCCCGGCGGCACCTCCGAGGCCAGGAACATGGACACCCCGTTGTCGATACCAAATTCGTGCAGGATGGCTTTGGGCAGGTTGAGATCGCCCTCCCAAAACAAAGCCTGGCCTGGGGTGTGGCGATAGAAGGTGCGGTAATCGGAGGACAGGATTTGCAGCTCGGGCCCGCCGTGGACGGTGAGGATGACGTAGACGTATTTGTCGATCGTGGCGCTGACCACGGCGCCCCCGTGGCGGTTGAAGAAGGCCGGCAGATCGGTGCCACCGCCAGCGAACGAAATGCGCACGGGCGCGCGGGCGATCAGCATGACGTCCTAGCGGCTGCGGACCGCGCCGACCTGCCGCATATAGTCACGCGCCTCATCGGCATAGTTGCGAAAGTCGGGCTGGCTCTGGGCCCAGGCCAGGTATTCGTCAGTATTGCTCGCAATCGTGCCGGCCGGCTCCCAGCCCAGCGCGCGCAGCCGGGCGATATCGGAAATGATGTGGCGCGTGTCGCCAAAGCGATATTCGCCGGTCACCTGCGGCCGGCTGCCGGTGCCGGCGCGGGCGGCCACGCATTCGGCCAATTGGAGCACGCTGCCGGCCTGACCCGAGCCAACGTTGTAAACCTGGCCATTCGCGCGCGCGTCTTCAAATACCAACAGGTTCGCGCGGGCTACATCGCCCACGTACACGAAATCGCGCCACTGCTGGCCGTCTTCGTAGACCGACAGCGGCTGGCCGGCCAGGGCCTGCATGGCGAAAATGCGCATGGCGCCCGAATAGGCATTGCGGAACGATTGGCGCGCACCCTGGGTGATGCTGTAGCGCATGCCCACCGTTGGCAGCCCATAGCGCCGGCCCAGGTTAATGGCCAGGGTCTCCTCGGCATACTTGCTCATGGCGTAGGAGTTGTGCGGGCTGAGCCGCGCATCCTCGGGCGTGGCCTGCGCCTCGAGCGGCTCGCCGCACTCCGGGCAGCGCAGGTCCCATTCATGCGCCTTAAGCTGGGCTTCGGAGCGCGGCCCCGGGTATTGCACCCCATGGCGCGGGCAGCGGTGGCGGCCCTCGCCATAAATGGCCTGTGACGAGGCGACGACAATTTTCTCCAACGGCAGGTGCTGGGCGACCGCCACTTCGTACAGCAGGGCCGTGCCCACGGCATTCACGTGAAAGAACGTGGAGAAGTCCGGCAGGTAGTCTTGATAGGCGGCGAAGTGGAACACGGCGCTGACACCGGCCAGCGCGCGCTCCCAGGTGGCGCGGTCGCGCACATCGCCGAGCATGAATTCGGCCTCGGCCGGCAGGTAGGCTGGCGGCCGGCCGCCCTGGTGCACAGGCGGCAGCAAGGCGTCGAGGATCCGCACGCTGTGCCCGCGCGCCAGCAGCAAATCCACTGTGTGAGAGCCAATAAAGCCGGCGCCGCCGGTGACCAGGACTCGCATCGTTCGATTTATTGGCCGGCTGGGCGCCGGGGCCATGCCTCCCGCATGTTATAATCGCGCATCTTGTCGGACCATACGCTCAAACCCGCGATCTTCCTCGACCGCGACGGCGTGATCGTCGAAAATCGGGCCGACTACGTCAAGTCCATCGCTGAAGTTCATATTCTACCCGGCGCGCTGGCGGGCCTGGCCCAGGCGGCGCGGCTCGATTGCCGTATCGTGGTGGTAACCAATCAGTCGGTCGTGGGCCGCGGCTTGCTGAGCGAACAGGGTCTGCTGGCCATCAACGCCCATATCGACGACGTCATCGTCGCGGCCGGCGGACGCATCGACGCCTGGTACTTTTGCCCGCACTTGCCCGAGGCCAACTGCGCCTGCCGCAAGCCTAAGCCCGGCATGCTGCTTTCGGCCGCCGCCGATTGGAACATTGATCTGCCCGCCTCGGTGATGATCGGCGATGCGCTGTCGGATGTGGAAGCCGCCCACGCCGCCGGCACCCAGGCCATCTTGGTCCGCACCGGGTTGGGTCACCGTCATACCGCCGATCTGGCGCCGGTCGGGCCTATCGACGTACCGGTGGTGCGCGATCTGGCCGCTGCGCTGGCGCACATCGCCACGGCTCAACTGCTCACCTGATTTCCCCGCTTAGATCGCCGGCTGCGCGGCCAGAACCCGCCTGGCTTCGCATCTGGCCGGGCAACCGCCGGCCGCGTGAATTCGTGAGGAATAGTCAGAAAAACGCCCCCAAACGGGGGCGAGACCAATTCAGTGGTGCGAGGCATTTTACCACACCAGCCACACGCGCCCGCGGCGGGCGCACTCGCTCCAGCGCAGCTTGATTGTCCGAGGCGTCCTTAAAGCTCAATCGGCTTTTGCAGCAGCTCCAGCAGCAGCTTGACGCTGCCCTGCACATCGCGGTAATCGACCATTTCGGATGGGGTGTGGATGTTGCGCGTGGGGATGGACACGCAGCCGGCCGGAACGCCCCCGCGCGCGATTTGCATGGCCGAGGCATCGGTCGAGCCGCCTTCCAGGATCTCCAACTGCGCCGGCACTCCGGCCTCGCTGGCCCGCTGCAGCAGCAGGTTCTTAATGCGCGGGTCGGCCACCAGGTTGGTATCGCGCACCTTGATGGCCGGGCCGCGCCCCAGGCTCACGTCCATCTTCACCCCATTGGGCGTGTCGCCGGTGCGCGTCACATCTACGGCGATGCCCAGGTCGGCATCCAGGCCAAAAGCGGCCACGCCCGCTCCGCGCAGGCCCACTTCTTCCTGAACCGAGAACACAAAAGCCACCTCATGCGGCGTGCGTTTGAGCGCTCGCAGGGTTTCGATCAGGATGGCTACCCCAATGCGGTCGTCGAGGCTTTTGGCCACCAGCCGCTCGCCCAGCTCGGCCATCGGGCGCCAAAACCCAGCCGCGTCGCCCACCTTGAGCGGGCAATCCGCCCGGCTGGTGGCGCCCACATCGAGGTACATCTCGCTCAGGGCCGGGATCTTGCCCAGATCGTCGCGGCGGGCATCAAGCCCAATGACGCCCAGCCGGCCATCGGCAAAGCGCACCCGCCCGCCGACACACGCCAGCGGGTTGACGCCCCCAAAGGGCTGCATGCGCGCGAAGCCGCGCTCGTCGATGTGCGACACCACGAAGCCGATCTCGTCCAGGTGGGCGCTCAGGATGACCTTCTTGCCGCTCTTGGCCTTTTTCTTGACGACCGCGATCAGGTTGCCCAGGGGGTCCACCGTGATGTAATCGGGCAGGCCGCGAATCTCATCGCGCACCAATTCGCGGATCTGGTCTTCGGACCCGCTGGGACCGTACGATTCAACGAGCTTTTTGATCAGTGGCTTCATGGTATCTCAGTCTTCGAACCCTGGGCAAATCAAGGGACATTCGTCCTTCGTCCCGCGAAGCGGTCGTTCGTCGCCTGCCGCCTTCACTTTAGGGGTTCGTCATCTCTTCAACACCCGGGCGTCGTAGCGCTCCAGGGCCAGCGTCAGCAGCCGGAAGCTGTTTTCCCAGTCGGCGGTGCGGGCCAGCGCGGCCGGGCTGTGCAGATAGCGGGCCGGCACCGACACCGACACCACCGGCACGCCGGCGCGGGTTTGCTGGATGGCGCCGGCGTCGGTGCCGCCGCCGCCCGGCTGGCGAATCTGATAGGGCAAGTGGGCGTCTTCGGCCAGGCGGCGCAGATAGTCGACCAGGCGCCGGTCGGAAATGGTGCGGGCATCGGCCAGGTAAATGACCGGGCCTTGGCCCAGGCGGGCATTGTATTGGGTGTTCTCACGGCCGCGGCTGTCGGGCAGGTCGTTGGCAGGGGTGCAGTCGAGCGCGATGGCGGCCTGCGGCTCGACGGCGTAGCCGGCCACGCGCGCCCCGCGCAGGCCGACCTCCTCTTGCACGGTGAAGGCGGCATGCAGCTCCACCGGATAGGGTCCGCCGCGCAGCAGGCCAATCAGGCTGGCGCAGCCCAGGCGGTCGTCCAGTGCTTTGCCGCGCAGCGCCATGGCGCCGCCCTCGCCGGCCTCGAGCACGGCAAACTCGGTGGCAAAGGTGGCGCGCTCGCCCACGGCCGCCTGGCGCCGGGCCGCGTCCTGATTGCCGGCGCCAATGTCGATGCGCATCTGGCCCGGCCGCACCACCATTTCGAGCCGCTCGCTGCCGAGCAGGTGCACCGGCGCGGCGCCAATAACGCCTGGCAGACGGCGCGGACCGACGAGGACCGCCTTGCCCAGCAGCACGCGTTCGCTGACGCCGCCGACCACCTCGAAGCGCAGGCTGCCATCGGTGTCGTGGTCGACGATCATGAAACCGACCTCGTCCATGTGGGCGGCCAACAGCAGGCGCGGGGCGGCGCGGCGGCGCGCGGCGCGCTTCACTGCCAGCACGTTGCCGAGCGCGTCGACCTTCACCTCGTCGACGTGCGGGCGGATGGCCTCGAGCACCATCCGGCGCACGGCGCCCTCGTCGCCTGAGACAGCGGCGGCGTTGGAGAGCACGCGCAGCAGCTCGACATCGGGCCGGGCCGGTTTGGACACCGGCCTCACAGCGGGTGCGGCTTTGGCCTGGCGAGCGCGTGGACGAGCACGGGTGGGCATCAGTTGGCTCAGCTTAATCGAGGGTCAGCCCGGCCATAAATTGGTCGTCCAGGCTGGCGGCGAACTCGGCCAGCAGCCGGCCGGTGCGGGCGATGTCCTTGAGGGCCACCACCTCGACCGGGGTGTGCATGTTGCGCACCGGGATGCTAAGCACCATGGTGGGGATGCCGGCGCGCGCCACCTGGATGGCGAAGGCATCGGTGCCGGAATGGCCGGGCATGGCCTCGATGGTGTAGGGGATCTCGGCCCGAGCGGCGCAGGCTTTGAAGGCCGCGAACAAGCCGGCATGGATGTTGGGCCCCAGCCCCAGCGCCGGCCCGCCGCCCAGGGGAAAGGTGCGGTGGGCGAACTCGCGCGTGGCCGCGTCGCTGCCGTAGGTGACGTCGACCGCAACGGCCAGATCAGGCTGGAGGCTGTAGGCCGAGGTGCCCGCCCCACGCAGGCCCACTTCTTCCTGGACGGTGGCCACGGCGTAGACATCCCAAACCAGGGGCCGGCCTTGCAGCGCCTCCAGGCAAACCGTCAGCGCCGCCACTGAGGCGCGGTTATCCAGGCTCTTGGCGGCCAGCTGCTCGTTGAGCAATTCGACCGGCGGCTGGGCGAACGACACCAGGTCGCCGGTGTGGGCCAATTGGGCCAGCCGCTCGGCCGGCAGACCGGTGTCAACCAACAGCTCGGCCAGGGGAGTGACGTTGTCGCGCTTGGCCTTGGGCAGCAAAAACGGGGGCGGCGCGACGACCACGGCGGGCAGGTCTTGGCGGCCATGCACGGTGACGAGTTGGCCGGGCAGCACGCGCGGGTCGATGCCGCCGATGTTGGCCACGCGCAGGAACTCGCCCTCGCGGCGGGTGACCATCAGGCCGATGGCGTCCATATGGGCGGCCAGCATGAGGCGCGGGCGGGGCGGCGCGCCCTGGCCGCGGCGCACGGCCCAATAGGTGCCCAGCCGGTCGGCGTGCTGTTCGTCGGTGAGGGGCTCCCAGGCGGAGCGGATGACCGTGCGCGCGGGCTCTTCGTAGCCCGATAGGCCCGGCGGCGACGAGAGCGCCTTTACATGTGCCAACACGTCGACGGTCATGGGCTGGCTCAAGGGGTGCTGGTCGCGGTGGCCGTTGCTGTGGCCGTAGCGGTGTGCGTGGCCGAAGGCGGCGCCGTTGTGTCGGTGGCCGTGGCGCTGGGGGGCACGGGTGTACGCGTGAGCGTGGCGCTGGGCGGCACGGGCGTGAACGAAGCCGTGGCGCTGGGCGGCACGGGTGTATGCGTAGATGTAGCGCTGGGTGGCACGGGGGTGAGTGACGCCGTGGCGGTGGGCGGCACGCTGGTTAGCGTGGCGGTGGCCGTAGCGCTGGGCGTGTTGGTAGGCGTGGGGGTGGCCGTGGGCGTGAAGGTGCCGGTGACGCTGGGTGTGACGGTGGGCGTGCGGGTGGTTGTGGCCGACGGCACTTCGGTGGGGGTGCGGGTGGGCGGCACAAACTGGCTGGGGGTGGCCAGCAAGGTGGCGCTGGGCTCGGCCGGGCTGGGCGTTAGCGAGGCGCTAGCGCTGGCGGTGGCCGAGGGCTGGCCGGTGACCGTGGCCAGGAGCGTGGCCGTGGCGCGGCCGGCGGGCGGGGCGACCGATAGCGCGATGAAGCCGGCGCAATAGCATGGCAAGGTGAGCAGTATGATGCCCGTCAGGATTGCATAGGTCCTGCGCCGGGCAGAGTTGGCGCCGTAATCACCAGCCATAATCGTCCAATTGCGGCACAGTTGGTGTCGGATTCGCTTGGCCCAAAACCAGTGGGGGTGTTTGGTGGGCTCGGTCGGGCATCATATCAGAGATAACAAGGCCGGGCAAGTTGGCGGGCGTTGGGGAGCATTTGCACTCCGCCAAACGGCAAGCCGTTTCTCCTTATTCACCCACTGATTGAACCGCACACCTTGGCTGCTAACCGTCACGGTCACAGCCTGTACGGCCCCGCCAAATACTTCAGTCTCATTTATGTAAACATAACACATCGACAGCCAGATTGACAGAATAACACTTTTATATTATTTTTATGCAGTAAGCAAAAAAATTTATGAAAAATTTATACCGGCGATCACTCGTGGTGCGAGGAGTGACGATACCGGCCTCCTCGCCATTTACCGACCTTGAGCAAACCATGATGGATCAGCCTAGCAAGGCCAAACGACGATGTGACCTGGCTCACGGCGCCGTTGACGATGCGGCCAGCGTTCTGGCGATTGGCGGTTATCGCCGCGGCCATGCCGCTGTGTTTGCGCTGAATGGAATACGCCCAATGCGGTTCGCTCCCCGGAGCGGCTGGTAGCCATGGCACGCCGTTATCCGTCGTCGGCCGCAGCCCGCCTCGAAAAATCTGCCCGGCTCGCGGTCCTGCTGGAGCTCGAGCGCGCGGGGTTGTTGGTGGGCCGCTCTAACCAGGCCATTGCCAATGCCTTCGGCCACGGGCTGCATCGCTCCACGATCCTGCGTGATCTGCGGCAACTGGCAGAACTCAAGCGCGAGATGAGTCGCATGCGGGTGCAGTTGAACCGCGCACGGCTGACAAAATAGCGATAAGCGCATCATCCCGGCGTGCTGGTCTTGAAGAACACCACCGCTCGAGCCAACAGCGCCTGAATGATCGCCCAGGCCTGTGCCCCGCCGCCCGACGCGACAACCAGGACGACGCGGGCCCCGACAAACAGCGCTGAAAAGAATAGTCCATAGTGTAGCGCTAAACGCTGTCCCAGGAACGCAGCGGGCGGCGGCCGTGCCTGGCACGGCCGCCGCCCGCTGCGTTCCTGGGAAATAACCTGTTCCTGAGATTTCGGTGAGTATTTACAGGGCTTGAACGAATCGCCTGGGCGAGATGTACAATAAAGACGGCGCGTGCAAGTGCACGCGGGCCAGCCGGCGCCTGGCATGCCGGCCCGGTACGTTGTTCCTGGTTATCCCTGAGGTGCTATGTTCAAGCTGGAAGAGGGTTGGCTAACCGTCCTGCTGCTGTGTGCCATGATGGTGGTGGCGGCCGGGGGCGTGGCCGCGGCCGGCTGGACCGACGGCCTGAACGCGGCCTGGATCACCGGCATCTTCGCCATCTTCGCCGGCCTGGCGCTGGCTCGCAGCCGTTTCTCGGGCAGCACCGCGTTTCTGTTCGCCACGGTCTATGGACTGCTGGTGGTGGGCGTCTTCGTGGGCCTGAGCCTGAACGGCGATTGGCACGCGCGCAGCCTGGAAATCATTCTTCGTCTCAACGCTTTTCTGTATAAAGTTCTGCACGGCGGCACGTCCCGCGACGCGCTGCCCTTCCCCATCACCATCAGCGCTATTTTTTGGTATATGGGCATCCTCAGCGCCTGGACGGTTTTCCGGCGCGGCGGGGTATGGGCGGCCGTGATCCCGGCCGGGGTAGGGCTGCTGGTGAACGCGTATTACTATCTCGGCCCGGCCCGGCTGGACCTATACCTGGCGGTTTACGTGCTGCTGGCGCTGATGTTCGTGGCGCGCATGAACTTGCTCAGCCGCGAGCGCGAATGGCAGTCGGCGCGGGTGATGTACAGCCCCGACCTGCGCATCGACTTTTTGCGGGCCGGCTTGGTGGTGGCAGTGGCCGGCGTGCTCATCGGTTGGGCGGCGCCCAGCCTGGCCGCCTCGCCGCAGGCCGCCACCACCTGGCGCCAGATGACCGGCTCGTTTGGGGTGGTGCGCGAGTCGTGGATGCGCATGTTCGCCGCGGTGCGCGGCTATGGCCAGACCACCAACGATTTTTACGGCGACAGCCTGACCCTGAGCGGCCCGGCCCGGCTGACCAACGATCCGATCATGGATGTGCACGTCAACTCGGCGGCGGCGCTGCCCAGCGAGGCGCAGAACTCCCTGCCGTCGCCGCTGACCTCCGTGCCGCGCTTTTACTGGCGCGCCGCGGCTTACAGCACCTACACGGATGGCCGCTGGCAAGAGGGCGATGTGACCCTCAAGGACTTTGATCCCAACCACTCCACGCTGCCGGCGACGCAATACCTGGAGCGGCGGCAGGTGAGCCTGGCCTTCACCATGCACGTGGCCGCCTCCAGCCGGCTGTATGTGGCCCCGCAGGTGTCGTGGATCGACCGCAGCAGCACCCTGGAGCTGACTTACGGCCAGGCCGGACCGGCGCCGGATGTGGCCGGGGTGCGCGCCCAGCAGGTGCTGCGGCGCGGCGAGATCTATCAGATGGTGTCCTCGATCTCGGTGGCCGATGACGACAGCCTGCGCGCTTCGGGCGTCTTGTATCCCAGCTGGGTGACGGACAGCTTTTTGCAACTGCCGCCGGATGTGACCCAGCGCACGCGCGACCTGGCCAGGCAGATCGTGACCGAGGCCGGCGCGACGACGCCCTTCGACCAGGCGCAGGCCGTCACCGATTGGCTGCGGAAAAACATCACCTACGACCAGAACATCGACGTGCCGCCTTCTAACGTGGACCCGGTGGACTATGTGCTGTTTACCACCCGGCGCGGCTACTGCAACTATTACGCCTCGGCCGAGGTGATCCTGCTGCGCTCGCTGGGTATCCCGGCGCGGCTGGCGGTGGGTTTTAGCCAGGGCCAAGTGGATGCGTCGACCAACACCTTCCACATCCTCGAGGAAAACGCCCATGCCTGGCCGGAAGTTTTCTTCCCGAATTATGGCTGGGTAGAGTTTGAGCCCACCGCCTCGGAGGCGCCCCTGGTGCGGCCCGAGCACGCCGCGGCGGTCGCCGCCAGCCCCGATGCCAGCCCCACGCCCGACGATACCCTGTCCAACCGGGACCGGCTCAATCGGGCCGAGCAGCAAACCCCCGACACACCCCCATCCCAGACACCCGCCTCGTTCCTCGAGAACCTGCTGGCCTCTATCCCCTGGGAAGCCGTGGCGATTGGGGTGGGGGTGCTGATCGCGGCCCTGGTTGGCCTGGGGCTGCTGGCGATCCGGCTGGGGGTGTTGGGCTGGGAGAACCTGGGCCGGCCGGGGCGATGGCTGCTGCGGCGCCGCGGCCTGGTGGTGCCGTCGGCCATTGGGCTGGTGTACTTGCAGTTGGAGCGCGCCGCCCGCTGGCTGGGCCTGCCTTCGGGCAGCGCGGTGACGCCCTTTGAGCGCGCCGCGGCCTTTGGCGTGCTGCTGCCCGACACGCGGCCGGCGGTGGACACCATCACCGGCGAGTATGTGGCCGAGCGCTATAGCCCGCGGCCGGCCGATGCCGGGGTGGCCCAGCGCGCCTGGCGCGAGGTGCGGTTCAAGATCTGGCACGATGCCCTGCGCGCTTTCCTGCTGGATGTGCTGGAGGAAGATCCGCTGCTGGATGGGAAAACCTAACGGACAACGAATGAGCAGGAACTGATCTGGCGCAGTTGGCGCCAGTGCCCTAAAATAACCCTTGTGCCGGCGGAAGAAGCGCGCTTTTGACAAGGGTTATGTAATGGAACAAAAGCCCCAACACGGTTACCTGGTCCTGGCGGATATTTCCGGCTACACCTCCTATCTGGCCGGGGTGGAGCTCGACCACGCTCAGGGCGTGTTGACCGACCTGCTGGAAACAATCGTCGCCAGCTTCAAATCCTTGCTGACCATCTCCAAGCTGGAGGGCGACGCGGTTTTTGGCTACGTGGCCGAGGCGCAGGTTTCGCGCGGCGAGACGCTGATCGAGCTCGTCGAAGCCAGCTATATGGCCTTTCGCGACCAGCAGGACGCCGTCCGGCGCGCGACGACCTGCACCTGCAACGCCTGCCGGTCTATCCCCAGCCTCGATTTGAAGTTCATCGTCCATCATGGCGACTATATGACCCAATTGATCGCGGGCATTCCGGAGCTGGTGGGCTCGGACGTGAACCTGGTGCACCGGCTGCTGAAAAACCACGTGGCCGAGGCCACCGGCTGGCGCGCTTACGCACTGTTCACCGGCCAAAGTCTGGAGCACTTGGTGGTGCCGTGTGACCCGCGCGACCTGCGCGCCCAGACCGAGCACTATGAACACCTGGGCGACGTGCTCACCTACAGCCTGGACCTGCACAAGCGCCACGACGAGCTGGCGAATGCGCGCCATGTGGTGATTGAGGACCAGGACGCCGATTTGATCCTGGATTACGATTTCGCGGTGTCGCCGGCGGTGCTGTGGGATTTTATGAACGACCCGGCTCATCGCGACCGGTGGATGCCAGGTGTGCATTGGAGCGCCGGCACACGCCCGGGCGGGCGCACCGGCCCCGGCGCCCAGAACCACTGCGCGCACGGCAAGAATCAATCGTCGCTGGAAGTGATCGTCGATTGGAAGCCGTTCAGCTACGCGACCGCGCACCAATTTTTTGGCAAGGATAGCTATTGGGCGGTGACTTACCGGCTGACCGCGCTGGCCAACGGGCGCGGTACGCATCTGCATATCGCGCTGCGCGGGGTGATCGGCAAGCTGCCGCGCGGGCTGGCCCACCCGGTGACGCTGGTGATGCTGGCCATCTCAAAATATCGCCAGGCGTTTGACCGCATCCCCGCCGTTGTGGCCCAGGACTATGCGGCGCAACCGGCAGGCGCAGCGGCGCTGGCCGCGCCGGCCGGGGTGTAGGCCGTTGTGGTTGGAGAAACACCAGAAATTCATAGGGCCACGACCGTGCGCAGCACGGTCGTGGCCCTATGAATTTCTGGTAAAAAATTCTACCGCGCTGCCAGGAACGACACGGCGTCGCGCAGTTGGCCAAAGCTGTAGATGATGTAGTCAGCCGCCACACCCGCATGTTCTTTGCGGCCATACTGCGTGGGCCAGAAGACGGTGCGCAGACCCACCTGCTGTGCGCCGAATATATCGTGGTACATGTCGTTGCCGACGAAGATGGCCTGCTCGGGCCGCACGTCCAGTGCCTTGAGCGCCGTCTCGAACAGGCGCCGGTCGGGTTTGCGGTAGCCATAATCGCCCGAGACGATGGTGCAGGCGAACAGCCCCCCCAGGCCCAGGCTGTTGAGCTCGGGCACGGCATATGCGCTCTGGGCATCGGTGACAATCCCCAGGCTGTAATGCTGGCCCAGCTCGCCCAGCACCTGGCGCACGTCGGGGTAGAGCCCCAGGCGTTTGCGCGCCAGGGCGCGATGCAGCTCCGCCAGGAACAAGGGCAATTGCTCTAGCTTCGCTGCCGGCCGGCCGGCCGGGCCGCTTTCGGCTTGTAGCAGTGACTTCCAGATGGCCACCGCATCAAATTCGGCGAACTGCTCCCGGCTGGCCTGGTGCTGCTGCTCCATGAGCGCGAAATATCGGTCGCGGATGGCCTCCGGCGCGAGCTGAAGGCCCTCGTAGCTGAGGAACAGGCTCAGGACGCGGTAGATGTGGTCCTGGCCCTCATCGGTTTCGATGTCGATCAGGGTGCCGTTAACGTCGAAGAGAATGGCGCGCAAGTCCATCATACGGTCCGCAGGGTTGTCCGCGCCTCCTCAATCAAACGCCGCCGCTGCTCCGGGCTGACCCAGTCGTTGCGGGCAATGCGCAGCAGGGTGAGCGCCATTTGGAACGGCACCCGCTCCGAGATGGAGTGGAAGGCGCTGTGCCGGTCGGGGAAGTGGCAGGCGTACTCCCACAGGAAGTGACCGATAAACGGCTCGGCGGCATATTTGTTGCCGGTGGCCTGCAGGAAGGCATGCTGCAGCTCGCCGGCGATACGCCCAATGTCGAACACCCGGTCGGCGCGCTTCATGCGCTCCAGGTCAATGGCCGTCACCTGCAGGCCGCCGCCCATCAAAAAGTTCGCCGGGGTGGCGTCGCCATGTACCCACACCTGCTGGTCGGCCCACATGCGCGGCTGCTCGGCCC
>Ga0070730_10001265_pt1 | contig 24738 bp, 14 predicted proteins | sample Coa_R1_3_FD_66447 | JGI IMG/M metagenome (GOLD analysis project Ga0070730, IMG submission 66447) | Surface soil microbial communities from Centralia Pennsylvania, which are recovering from an underground coalmine fire - Coalmine... | ecosystem: Environmental > Terrestrial > Soil > Unclassified ... | reverse complement strand
TTCCGCCAGCCGTTGCCCGCCGCCCTCGCGCCCGATGCCGCGAAAGGGTACGAGCGCGCTTCCGAGCCGCCGAAGCCCTACGAAATCGTCACCCCGGCACCGGCGGGAAGCCTCGCCGCCAGCGGCGCCGACATGGCGCACTTCATGATCGCCCATCTCGAAGGGGGCGCGTATCAGGGCGCGCGCATTCTCGCGCCGCAGACGCTGAAGCTGATGCACGAGACGCCGCTCACCATGATCCCGCCGCTCAACCGCATGATGCTCGGCTTCTACGAACAGAACTACAACGGCCATCGGGTCATCAGCCATGGCGGAGATACGGAGTACTTCCACAGCGATCTGAGCCTCTTCCCGGACGATGACGTCGGCCTGTTCTTCTCGATGAACAGCGCCGGGCGTGATGCAGCCGCGCACACCATCCGCTCCGGCCTCTTCGAGCGATTTGCGGATCGCTACTTCCCCGGCGCACCCGATACGCGGCGTACCGACCTCAAGACCGCGCTTGCGGACGGCAAGGCGCTGGCCGGCTACTACGACAACTCGCGCCGCGTCGAGACCTCCTTCCTGAGCATCGCGAATCTCATCCAGCCGATCCGGGTGGCCGCCGCCACCGATGGCACCGTGAGCATGTCGATGTTCCAGGGCATCAACGGCGCCACACGCCACTACCATGAGGTGCAGCCATTCGTGTGGGTCGATCCGGACACCGGCTGGCGCCTCGCGGCCAAGCTCACCGACGGTCACGTCGCCCGCTTCAGCGTCGATGAGATCTCGCCCTTCATGGTGTTCGAACCCATCCCCTGGTGGCGCTCACCCGGCTGGTTGCGGCCGGCGGCGGCAGCATCTCTCGCGGCCTGCCTGCTGACCGCGCTGCTCTGGCCGGTCGCGGCGCTCGTTCGCCGCCGCTACCACGTCGGGTTGGGCCTTGCCGGCCGCAGCGCCCGCGCGCATCGGCTGTCGCGAATCGCGTGTGTCCTCATCAGCCTGGCCACCCTCGGCTGGGCGACCGTCATTGCCGTTGGCTTGAGCGATCTCATATTGCTTGGCCCGGGCCTCGATCCCGCCCTCTTCGCGCTGCATGCGCTGTCGGTCCTCGCGTATCTCGGCGGTGCAGCGGCACTGCTCTGGGCGGCCTCGGTCACCTGGGCCGAGCACAGCGCCTGGACCAGACGCGTCTGGACGACGACCCTCGCCCTGGGCGCAGTAGCGCTCTTGTGGACGGCGACCGTCTATCACTTGATGTCGTTTCGCACGACGTATTGAGTCTGATGTAGCCATCCCCGTGTCCGCCGCGCCGACTTTTTTCAAGCGCTTCCTGCTGCCGGGCTTTGCCTTCAAGGCGGTGGTCATCGGCGGCGGCTACGCAACCGGACGCGAACTGGCGGAGTTTTTCCTGCCCAGCGGCCCCTGGGGCGGGATCCTCGGCATGCTGCTCGCCATGCTGTGCTGGAGCGCCGTGTGCTGTGCGACCTTCGTCTTCGCGCGCGATACCAGCAGCACCGATTACGGCGCCTTCTTCCGCGCGCTGCTGGGTCCGGCATGGTTTCTGTTCGACATTGCCTACGCCTGCCTGGTCCTCATCATGCTGTCCGTGTTCGGCGCCGCCGCCGGCGCCATTGGCGCGGCGCTGTTCGGCTGGCCCGCCATCGCGGGCACGCTGGGACTGGTGTTGGGCATCGCCGGCGTCGCGGCCTTCGGCAGCGACTCGGTGGAACGGCTGTTCAAGTACGTGACATATTTTCTCTACACCGTGTATCTGGTATTCGTGGTCGTCGCGGTGCTGCAGTCGGCGGACCGGATCGGCGCAAACTTCGCCGCTTCCCACGCGGGTGCGGGCTGGGCACTGGGCGGGCTGACATACGCGGGCTACAACGTGGTGGGCGCCGTGGTCATTCTCCCGGTGCTCCGGCATCTCACCAGCCGCCGGGACGCGGTGATTGCCGGCCTGTTGGCGGGACCGCTGGCGATGCTGCCGGCGGTACTGTTCTACATCTGCATGGTCGCCTATTATCCGGAGATCGGGGCCGTGGCGCTGCCCTCGGACTACATGCTGGTTCATCTGCACGCGCCGCTGCTGCACGTGGTCTTCCAGCTCATGATTCTGGCGGCACTGCTGGAAAGCGGAACCGGCGCCGTGCACGCCGTCAATCAGCGCATCGTGAGCGTCGTGGGCGCGCGCGGGCATCGCGTTTCGACTGCGGGCCGGCTGCTGATGTCGGCCGCCATCTTGATCGTTTCCGTTTTCGTCGCCGCCCGCTTCGGACTCGTGGCGCTCATCGCGCAGGGCTACCGGGCACTCGCCTACCTTTTCATCGCCGTCTATGCGGTCCCGTTGCTGAGCTACGGCGTTTGGACCAGGCTGCGCAAGCCGCTGGCCGGTGCCGCGTCCCCGGAATACGGCCCATGACACTTGGGGGAAATCGATGAATCTTCGAGCCTTGCTGCCGCTTCTCTTCACGGTCTGCGCCATGCCGGCGGGTGCCGAAGTCTACGACCTCGTGCTTGCGGGCGGGCGCGTCATGGACCCCGAATCCGGTCTCGATGCCGTCCGCAATGTCGGAATCACGGGGGAGCGCATCGCGCGGATCGCCGCGGAGCCGCTTGTCGGCAAACGCGTCATCCGCGCCAATGGCCTGGTGGTCGCGCCCGGATTCATCGACTTGCACCAGCATGGCCAGGATCCGGCGAGCGGCCGGCTCAAGGCGCTGGACGGCGTGACCACCGGCCTCGAGATGGAAATCGGTGTGCCCGATGTGGCGAAGTTCCTCGAACGCAAACACGGCCGGTCGCTGATCAACTACGGCACCACGGCGAGCCATGCCGCCGCGCGCTCGGGGGCCTTCGGCACGCCCTTCGATGAGCCCGTGCTGGTGGCGCCGTCGGGACCCGCGACGGATCAGCCCGCCACACCGGAACAGATCCACGTCATTGAAGCACGCCTCGACAGCGAGCTCGATGCCGGCGGCCTCGGGGTCGGCATGGGCATCCAATACACTCCGGGAGCGACGCGGCTCGAGGTCATCGAGATGTTCCGGCTCGCGGCGCGCCGCGGTGTTCCGGTGTTCACGCATGTGCGCAGCTTCGGCCGTCTCGAACCGGGCTCGAGCATCGAAGCCGTGAGCGAGGTCATCGGCGCGGCGGCGGTCACCGGCGCCTCGCTGCAGATCGTCCACATCAACAGCAGCTGCATGGGCGATGCACCCGAGTGCCTGTCGATGGTGGCGGGTGCGCGCGCCCGCGGCCTCGACGTCACCACCGAGGCCTATCCGTATATCGCGGGGTTCACCAACATCAACTCCGCGCTCTTCAATCCGGGATGGCGGGAAAAGCTCGGTGTGGGCTATGACGCGCTGATGCTGCCCGACACGGGTGAACGATTGACGCAGCAGCGCTTCGAGCAACTGCACGCCGATCCCGCGCCCACCGAGGTGCTGATCTTCATGAACACGCCCGAGCGGGTGGACGTCGTCATCGCCAATCCCTTGGTCATGATTGCCAGCGACGGCGAGGACGGCCATCCGCGCAATGCCGGCACCTACTCCCGCATCCTAGCCCACTACGTGCGCGAACTGGGGAGCCTCACCCTGATGGACGCGCTGCGCAAGATGAGCCTCATGCCGGCCCAGCGCCTCGAAAAATCGACCGCTGCCGCGCGCCGCAAAGGCCGGGTCCAAGAAGGCGCGGACGCCGACCTCATCGTCTTCGATCCCAAGACCGTCGCCGATCGTGCCACCTATCAATCGCCGCGAATTCCGAGCGTCGGCATGCGCTACGAGATCGTGAACGGCATGGTGTTGATCGATGGGGGACAACTCGTGCCGGATCGCTATCCCGGCAAGGCCATCGAAGCGCGCGGCTCGGCGATGCCGTGAGTGACTTTGTAAGGTTTATTACGATCAACAACGTTCAGAGCGTTGTATTTTACAACGTCCGTAACGTTGCATCACGAAGCCGGCGGCGGTGTCATCTGATGACGTCGACCTCCTGAAAGCTTTTCGCCGCGAGATCCAGAAACGCGCGCACCGTGGGCGCCCGATGGCTGCGACCCAAGGTGACGAGCTGTACCGGCAAGTCTAGGACGCGGTGAGAAACGCGGGACGGCGCAGTCATTCACTGCGCATACACATCGACGCCGCCGTTGTAATTCGGCACATAGACCTGACCCCCGTCGACGATCGGCGGCAGGAATTTATTGAAGAGGAACTGGATCCCCCAGCGCTCGGAATCCCACAGCACGGGAATGGTCCCGTTGACGACATGATCGGGGTCATAACAAAGAAGGCGTCCGTTGGTGACGTGGGTGCCGGGATCGCCGGCGTTCGCATCTCCGTAGGGCACCGTACACCAGAGGAGCGCGGTACCTGCCCTCTTGCCGTTTGCCGATAGGGTACAGAAGCCGCCCGGCATGCCGCCCGGTGAAGTGGTGATCTGCGCCGAGGCGAACTCGTTGCCTTGCGCGAGGTAGGAAAGCCTACCCGTGGGAGACATGGCCCACTCGTGCAACTGCGAGTTTTCTCCCCAGACGAAGATCTTCAGCCCGGCCGCACTCCAATACTGCACCGGTGTGGAATGCATGTGACGCGTCTTTCCCCAGGGCAGGAAATCGAGCGTGGTGGCATCCTGCGGACAGGGATCGACCGGACCCGGAGACGCCGTGAGCCATACCGGCGGCGATGCGAGCTTCGCGCAATTGGCTTTCATGTTCGCGAAGTCGGCCGGTTGAGTATCCCCCATATTGCCCGTTGTTACGGCGTATCCGATGCCGTCCTTTCCGGCGGCCAAATAGATCTGATACTTTTCGATCAGAGTGCCGCCGGCGGATCCCAGATCTTCGTCGGCAAATCCGCGTTCCCGCGGCGGGATCCTTGGATACACCAATTTCACGGGCTTCCCGGTGTTCACGTCCCTGTTCATCACCTCCCTCGCGCCCTCCAATGCGGGGGGCCGCATGCCGTTCACCGGCATCCGCATCTGCTCGGAAGGCGCGCTCACCCCGGCCAGTTTGTCGTCAGGGGCAAGATCGGGCGAGGACAAGGTCGGGTCCTGCCCGAGCCTTGCCGCATCGGAATATGGCGACCACCGGCTGACGACCCTCAGCGAGGCAGGCGCGGCGCCGGCCGCCGGTTGATAGCGGATCTTGAACACGCTCTCGCCAAAATCGGTGGTTCCGTTGAAGGATCCGTTCCCCGTCACGCCATAGAGGTCGCCGGCCCTGTCCGCCGCCAGCCCTTGGCCCGCCATCCACACGCCCGCGCCGTGTCCCTGAGACAGGGCCAGCGAGGCGGCGACCGTGCTGCTGGCAACGTCGAAGGCGAATACCCACCCGGCCGCTCCCGCTTGCGTCTCTTGGACCGTCCCCGATGCAAAGAAGATCGTCTTCTTCCCGTTCACATTCGTCATCAACAGCGAGCTTCGCTGCTTGCGCAGCATGCTGTCGTAGCGCTGCGCGCCGCTGGTCGCGCCCGCAAGGGGAACTGCGGGGACCACCGCGGCTCCATCTTTGACATCCAGCACATTGATGAAATGGGCGGCCTGCTTCGCCGAGCCGTCCGGCGACACCCAGGCCACCAGGTACACGCGCTGGGAATCGGGATCGATCACGCCGGTGGAGAGCACACCCCACTTGTCGTTCACCATCTTGCTGTCGATCGCCGGCGTGCCGGTCACGGGCGTCCCGAGATCGGCCTGCCAGATGTCCTCGCCCGTCTTGGCATCAACGCCGCGAACCTTGTTGGCCATGGAAGGCAACACCATGACGTCACGCACGCCTTTTGCAGTTTGCACGCGCGGTAGGACCAACGGCTGCGCCTCCAGTCCGCGCGCGTCGCCATAGACGGGAATGGTGGTGACGCGTCGCACTCCTTTGTCCCTGACGCTCGCCTGAGTGAGGATGGATTCGTGCACGTTCGCACCCGACCGGTCGTTATCGTAGGCGCGCGTCAATATCGGCACCATCTGCGCCGGACACATCGGGCACAGCAGCAGGAGACCGAGACCACATCCAGTCGACGCACGGCGCATTGGGTTCACGGCAATTCCTCTGTTGCGGTGTAGGTCACGATCGCTTCGTACGGAGCGCCGGCGGCGGGCAATCCCACGCCCTTGACGCGGACGGCATGCCACCCGGATTGTTGAACGGCCGCGATCAGGCGGGTGCCCGCATGATTTGCCCGATAGATCTGCGTCGCCAGCGGACGATCCTTGCCATCGAGAATTTCCAAGGTGATCTCGGCCTGTGCGCTCCAGCCCGCCGTATCGGGCTTGAAGACGACGTCGATGGGAGTATTCGCCTGGCACCACACCTGCCCGACTTGCACCTCCCGTTCGTCTTCCGCCGGACCCTTATCCAGGTCGGCGGCGCCGAAGAAGGTCTGGGTCGTCGTGCGGCGCTGCAGAGCGAACCCCTGGGAATAGCCCACGCGGGAGAAGCACACGTAACTCGTGCCGTGGTCGTTGCGCGGAATGGTGATCGTCGCCATGCCCTGACCATTCGTCCACACATCGCCGTGATGGCCGGCATAGTCATGCAGCTGCACATTGGGCCCGAAACTGGTCTGAACGGTGCGCGTCTGGCTGTTCGCTTGGTCATTGTTCAGTCCGACGAGGAGGCCCGGGTATCCCAGGCGCTCGAACACATAGGCCTGCGCGTCGTTGCCCCAGCGGGTGACCGTCGAACCGAATGCCAGATTCTCATGAATCCAAATGAGATTATCGATCGCGGGCTTGAGTCCATAACAGCCCGGGTCCGGGCTGTAGTCCTTGTAGTACACGGACGGGTAGCCCTCGGCGGTGAGGATGAGTGCGTAGCCCAAAAGCTTGTTCCAGATGATATTCTCACCGGGCGAAAGGTCGGTGTCGGGATTGTCGACAAAGGTGATGGCGTTCATCGGATTGACGGCAATGTATCCCGCCCCTTGCAGTCCCCCCATCCACCAGCGCGAACTGTTGTTGCACATGGATTGAATGGTCCAATGCAGCGTGAAGTCGAACACGTTGCAGCGCCCTCCCATCCCGCTGTCCCACACCCACCAATGGAGAGCGGACGGATTGCCGTCGAAATATTCACCCACGGCAAACCGCCCCGCCATGGATTTGGCATTCAATATCTCGCGCACCGCCTCCACGGCCATGCCCTTGACGTCGTCGATACGGTAGCCCTGGATATCCAAGGTTCGCGTCAACCAATCCACCGCATCGATCGCGCCGTCGAGCATGTAATTCTTGGGCGTCGAATGCAGGTAGGAGACCATGTCGCCGAAGCTGAAATTGCCTTGCGGGTTGGCCACGGGATCGACCGGGACGCGGGGCGGATTGCCGACGAAACAGGAAGGATGCTTGGGAAAGCGTCCATTGGGGGTTTTTCCATCCGCGCCGACATAGCGATAGGTGCCGTTATTGCCGCCGTCGTATTGGTGCAGGACCACATCGGCATACACGTCGAGTCCGCAGGCATGCATGACGCCGATCATGCGCCGCAGGCGCTCGTCGTCGCCGTAGCGCGTCGGCTTGTTGTACACCTGGTTCTTAGACCCGATATCGTAGTTGTCGTAGCGACCATAGCCATCCGCATCCGGCGCCGCACCGGACTGGGATTTGCACACGGGCGGCAGCAGCACGGCCGAGAATCCGCACCGCTTGAAGTCCGCCGCCTGACTGGCCAGATGATCCCACCACCAGGGGGCATGCGGTGTGTCCTTGTCGATGGGGGCCGGCACGACGATTTTCCGACCATCGGGTCCCCAGAGCCGGTAATTCGCATGCAGTAAGACGCCCACAAAACCCTCCTCATGGAAATTCGTCAATAAGAACGTGGGTCGACCGTTTCACCCGTTGATGTGCAGATATTGCAAGGCCACCGTGGCGCCGTAGGTGATTGCCGGAACGAGCACGGCGCGCACCAGCGGCTGCTGCGAATAGGGCGCAAACGCGCCCTCCGACAGCGCACGAACCCGGTCGCTCAAGCACGATAGTTGAGATACGGGCTGACCGCTTTCGCCCGCCGTGCCTAGCGCGCGCAGCCGGTCGTCGTCGAGCCTGAAGATCACGTCGCTCCGCCAGGACTCGGCGACCCGCCGCAACATGACCGCCGCGCAAACGACGAATCCGGCGCTGATGACCAGCGCAATGGGATTGCTCGCGAATCCCAGTTCTCCGAACTCCACCGTCAACGCGGCTCCGGCCATGAGGGCGAGCATGATCGAGGGATACCAGATCAGATTCGCCACGCGCGCGGTTCGCGAGGCGATCAGCTGCAAATCGAACCACATCGCGGCCCAGGATTTGCACAGACCCAGGTCCTGCGCCTTCTCCTTGAAAACTTCATCGGGCCAGTGGGGCCGATCCTTGGCCAGAGCGAGCACGAAGGATCTGGTCAGGAACATTGCATCGGCGACCCAAAATATCAAAAACTGAATGGCCAGAAGATTCATGACGGAAATGACGCTTTCGACCCCGCGCTCCACGTAGTGGAAATCGATCAAGGCGAACCCGTTCACCAGCGAAATGCCCAGATTGAATTCGAATACCATCAGGAGGTATTCCAGAGCCAACAGCACGCACGAAGAGATGATCGTCGCGATGCCCACCCGAACGAACCGGGCGGACCATCGGCCGCGATAGAGATATTGTCCGACCAGCGCTTCGAGTTCGGAGATTTCGTCGAGCGGGGTCGGAGCCGACTTTGCGACTTCCGCGGCCGGGCGCACCAACGGGTCCTTCTTATTTCCAGACAGCCTGCGAACCGGAAACCACAGCCGTTCCCTCAAGCGCCGGTGATTGCCCGACATCATCAACCAACTGCGATATTTGTCGATGAGGGTGGGAGCGTCCCGCGGAAACTTGAACGCGACCAGCAATTCTGCGGCATTCGTGCCCAGCATCCGCTGTCCGCGGACGACGAGCGTGATCACCAGCAAAATGGATAACGCTTCGACGATGCCGGCCGTCCAATGGTTGGCCCCGCTGAAGATCGGGGTCGGAATGCGCCGGCCGCCGTTGGTGAGCGCGCCGACCAGCGCTGCCCACGCGATGATCGCAATGCAGGCGGTGATGATCGGCGATAACGCCGCGACGAACAACCGCTTGCGGGGCGCTGTCGCCGCCGCGCCGGCTGAGGACGTCTGCGGCGACGCGAGGTTCGCCATCCACGTCTTTCCCATCGCGGCGACCGCCGCGAGAAAAACGGTGAGCACCACGATCCCGGCGCAGATGAAATAAAAGGAAAACGATCCGGTGCTCCAGATCGGCGGTTGCCGCCACGCGGCGATCGAGCGACACTCGCTGATCTTGACGCATGCACCACCGGAATCCTTGTGGGGACTGAGGTCGAACGCCTGCGTACGCCCGATCTCGAAGACATGCGGCCGCCGGGTCCAGGAGAGATCGATCTCGGTGGGTTCGATCGCCGCCTTCTCCCGCTCTCCGGCCAACTTGGCATCCGCGTCGAGAAATTGATGGACGGCCAGCATGGTGCTGTAGTAGGTCGCCGTCTGGTAGCTGTCACGGAATGGCGGAACGCTCCTTTGCAACTCCGGCCTAAGGGACAACCCGAGACTCGAGCCCACGACCAGCCCGCGCGTCCATTCCAAATTTTGTCGGTCGGTCAATCGAGCGTCGAGATCGGTGGTGAAGAAAATGTAGCGAGGAAACGCGCGGCGCAACGCCTGAAGAACCAGGAGCTTGTCGTAGATGTCGCTCCCGACCACGCCGATCGCCTTGATGTGCCGCCCGCACCGGTATTCGTTTTCTCCCGACTGATCGCCGAGCGTTAGTATCTTCGCCACCCGCCCGCAGGCAGGATCGTCACGCGTGGACGCAAGTGCAGTGGCCAGCCGCCGCAGATAGTCGAGCTGTCCCTGACCCGTGGCCGATTCCTGCGCCAACGGAGCCGGCGGGGCGCCCTCGGCCGCGCCGGATTTGGCATCGGACGACGTCGGCGCGAGGTCGCCGGCGTTCGGCGCCGGCGGCACGAGACCATCGAGCCCTCTCAGATAGGTGAAGCATTGCGGCTGACTTTTGTCGTCCGCGGCATCATCTTCCGAGGCCTCCTCATCCTCGACGAACCCGGTCACGGTGAATCGGTCGCGGACCGGCGGGGTCCCGTCGCATCCATTGAAATAGCGGCTGATCAGCCGCGCATACAAGGTATCGCGCTCGGTGACCAGCGCGATCTCCCCGACGTTGCGGACGCCGCGATATTGAAGCTCCTTGTACACCGCGCGCACCACGGTGAAATCGCTGGCAACGGTCCGATACAAATCCACATTCGAGCAGCGATCGTGAAAATGATCCGCATGCTGATCGGTCTCCGTGTCGGGAAAGCGACTTTTCACTTGATCGCTCACGATCAGCCAATCGAGCGCGGTGGCGCGCGGTGAATAGATGGAGATATGCCGCCGTGTCGCAGCGATCAACTGGCAATCATTTTTCGTGCCCTGATCCAATTCGGCACTCATGGCCGTCAGGCCGCTCGAATCGGCCGGACCGATGATCGCCGCGGACACCGAGTCGGTGGCCGCCCCCCTGGCGATCTCTTCGACGATCGAGGAAAAGCGCGCAAGCGGTCTGTCCCGGAAACCATCCTGGTCCAACCACAACAGCAAGACGCGGGGATTCCGCGCTGGATGAGTCGACGTTTCCCGGTGCAGCCATTCGTACGCCGCGATATTGTGAGGGCGGGGAATCTCCGCCGACAGTTCCGGGAGAAAGATGAAGCCAATGTGTTCGCTGTCGTCCGGGACATATCCTTCTTGGTATAGTCCCGCGAGGACGGCATAGCGGATGCGGCGGCGATTCTCGATATCGTCGGCGTAGGGGGCGCCGGGAACCATGGCACCTACCACGAGCACGTGAGCGGGTTCCTTGAGCCGTTCCGCGCTGAGGCGGTGGCCGATACTGTGGGTCTCCTCATCGGACGGAGGCGATGGAGAGCCGTCCTTCAACGATGCGGCGCCACGCCGCGCAATCGCCACGGCGGAGAACGGATCCTCCCACTGTCGCGCCTCGATATCCTGGTCCTCGGAGGGCGCGTGTCGATAGGCCGGAGTGGCGGCGCCGCCCGGCCGAACATCCTGGAAGGGGTGCTGCGTCGCCGCGAGAGCTCCGGCGAGACCCACGATGACCACGACCCAAACGGTCGGTGGAAGCCCTAACGGGCCGGGTGATTGATCTGCCATCGGCGACTTCTCCGTGTCTCAGCAATCTTCAATCGACGGCTTGATCAGTCTATAGCATTGCTTCGTCATTTCTGCACCTTGCAATGCGTCGAATCATCGACGCGTGCGTCCCAACCGGATGGCGCTTGCATCGCGCGCCACGCGCACCGCCGGCGGCAACTGCATAACACTCCTCGATCAATCGATGAACCTCGAGATCTGTGATTTGCACCGACAACAGCACGGCCAGCTGCGCGAGGGATGCCAGGCGATCGCCAGCCATTTTTGCCCGCATGCCGAGCGGCGAGCCACCAATTCATTCAGTAATACGTTTTGCACCGGCAGCTCACGACATTTTCACGCGGCGTCGCCGACCATCATGCGGGCTGAAGCGGTTGACATCGCGTTCGCGCGCAACGATGCTTGCGCCACAACGACCGCAACTGGATTTGCTCCTGTCGTGTGCCGCGCTGCGCAAGGAAGTGTCCATCGATGGCCAAGAACTCGAAGCGGAAGACCTCAACGCGCAAAACCTCGAAGGGCAAGACGTCGAAGGGCACGACCCCTTCCGCCCTGCGGCGAAGCGCTGTGCAGATTTCGACGGCCCGTGCGGATGCGAAACCAAAGGCGATGCCCGTCCCGAAGAAGGAGAAAGCGATGCCCACTCGAGTCACTCTTGCCGGCAGCAAGCGGACGCTGCTGCCCAACTCCCGCCCGGCGGGTCCGATCGATCCCAGCGAAATCGCGAGTCTCACCATTCGCACCCGCTCCTCCAGCGATTTGGCGGCGCTCGAGAAGCGCGTGAAGGAGCAAGCGGCACACCCCCTCGGTAAGAGGACCTACCTCACGCATGAAGAATTGGCGGCCGGGCACGGCGCCAAAGCGGAAGATCTCGACCTCGTCGAGCAGCTGGCGCAAGACCATGATCTCATGGTCGTGCATCGCAACAGGGCGGAGCGCACCATCGTGCTCAAGGGAAAACTCGGCGACCTCCTGAGCATGTTTCCGGCGGATGTACAGAATTACCATCACTCGAACGGCAGCTATCGGGGGCGGCAAGGCGAGATTCAAATACCGAAGGCGCTGGACGGAGTAGTAACGGGTGTCTTCGGATTCGACACGCGCCCGAAGCATCGCTACTTGCGCCGTGGATATCGCACCTCCGCCGGGCCCGGTGGACAGAACGGCGTGCCCTCCACCGAATTCGCCAAGCGCTACAACTTTCCGCAGTCCTACCAGGGCCAGACGCTTGACGGGAGCGGCCAGACGGTGGCCATCATCGAACTCGGCGGCGGATTTCGCGGCAGCGACCTCAAGGTCTACTTCAAGGAGATCGGCGTGGCACGGCCGACGGTAACGGCCGTGGTGGTGGATCATGCTGGTCACAAGCCGACGACGGCGGATTCGGACGACGGCGAGGTGATGCTCGACATCGAAGTGGCGGGAGCCGTCGCACCCAAGGCCAGATTCGCCGTTTACTTTGCACCGAACAATGGCGATAAGGGCTTCATCGACGGCATCAGCGCGGCGGTCCACGATGCCGAGCGCAACCCCGGCGTCATCTCCATCAGTTGGGGCGGACCGGAAAACGCCAGCGACGCGCAAGGCATCCAGGCGTTTCATGAGCTCTTCGTCGCGGCGGCGGCGCTCGGTATCACCATCTGCGTCGCCTCGGGCGACCACGGCACCGCAGATCTGGACGCACCCGATTGGGACGGAAAAATTCACGTCGATCATCCGGCGGTGGACGACCTGGTTCTCGGTTGCGGCGGCACGCAAATCGACAATCAAGGCAAGGATGTAGTCTGGAACGACGGTACGCCCTTCGACACGTCTGTGGCGGGAGGCGGCGGTTGGGCCAGCGGCGGCGGCATCAGCGAAGTTTTCGCCGTCCCCAACTATCAGCAAAATGCGAATCTACCCGTGTCCATCGCCTCGGGCAAAGCCGGCCGCGGCGTTCCCGACATCGCCATGAGCGCAACGAATTATTTCACCCGGGTCGACCGCCAAGAGGGAGCCTCCGGCGGCACGAGTGCGGTGGCGCCGCTGATGGCCGGCCTGATTGCGCTGCTCAATCAGGCGAAGAAGAAGAACGTCGGCTTCTTGAATCCGCTCTTGTACGCGAACACCGGCGTGCTGCACGACGTCACCGCGGGCACCAACGCCATCGCCAACACGGCGCAGGGCTATCAGGCCGGACCCGGATGGGACGCGTGCTCCGGTCTCGGCACGCCGGACGGAACCGCGATACTCGGAAAGCTGTAGTATTGTTGGCGCTCATTTAAGGACGAGTGCTCCGTATCGGTGTGCGGACAACATCGTCCGCGGACAAGGGGGATATCGGCTGCCCGTTACTGCTCCACGCGAACCGGCACCCGCGACGGCTCGCTGCGCACGATGCTTCCGAGTCCCCCGAATCCGCCCCAACACCACACCGCATCGTCGCCGGTGACTCCGCAGACGTGGAAGCGCCCGGCACTAATGGATACGTATTTCTGCCCCCCGGTCACGGCAACCGGCGTGCTGCTGCTGTCCGATTTGCTGCCGTTGCCCAACTGGCCAAAGTTGTTGAGGCCCCAGCACCAAGCCGCGCCCTCCGCGGTGAGACCGCAGTTGGCGCTCCCCGTGACCGCGGTGACCAGACTCACGTAGCGGTGCTCGCCCAGCACGCGCACCGGACTACGATGGTCAGTATGCGTACCGTCGCCCAACTGGCCGTACTCATTCTGGCCCCAGCAATAGGCCGCGCCATCGGTCGCCAGCGCGCAGGTGTGCGTGTAGCCCGCCCCGATCGTCCTGTATCGCTTGTCACCCGCCATCGCGAGAGGCCGGTGAACCACGAGGACCTTCTCATCGGCAAACTCCGCAAGCTCGTTCGATCCCCAACACCACGCGCGTCCGTCCAGGCTGATGCCGCAGCTGTGCAACAGCCCGGCGCTGATCGATTGGAACGCCAATGCGCCGGAGACCTGGACCGGCACTGTGCTGCCGGTGTTCGAGTCGTTCCCGAGCTGTCCGTCATCCCCCGGACCCCAGCACCATCCGCCGCCGTCGGCGACGATGCCGCAGGAATGGCCGCCGACACTGACCGCAGTGAAAACGAGACCGCCGGCAACGCGGACAGCCGAGGTGGTGCTCGCCACCGTAGTGGCGTTACCGAGCTGCCCTTTCGGGTTCTGACCCAGGCACCACGCCGCACCGGCAACGTCGACGCCGCACAGATTGTGCAGCCCCACGCTGAGCGAAGCCCATCGCACGCCGGCGATGGAGAGACGGTCGTCGGACAAACTGAGCTCGTCGAATTCCAGCCCTCCCCAGCACCGCGCAGCGCCGTCGGGATCGAGGCGGCACGAAACATGGCTGCCGCCGGCGACCTTGACATGCGGAGCCCGCAGGCCGATGGGCAAACCCCACTCCTTGAGCTTCGCGAGGATGGCCGGCATCGGGCGCGCCGTCCCCTCCGGCGGGTCGTCGCTGACGATCATCCCGAGCAGCTGCCAGCGGTCGCCGAACAGCGCACCGCCGGAGAACCCCCTGACGATGAAATTGGTTTCGATCGAGATGGTCCGGTCGCTGACGCTCGATACGCGATCGGGAGTCACATTGACGCTGAGACGCTCCCCGCGGCGGCCCATCAGGAACACTTGATCGCCGCGGCGCGCCGTCCCGGCCGCGAGGCGGTCAAACGGCAGATTGTCGATGTTCACGCCGGCCTTGCGCGGCTGGTCCACGACGAGCACCGCGACGTCCAGGTCCGTGTCGAACTGCCCCAGCCGGGCGCGGATCATCGGCTTGCCCTCGCCAAATTGCAGCTCGATGTCGCTCGCGCTGCGACCTTGCGCACGCACCACATGCGCGGCGGTGACCGCGTACAGGTGTTCCGGCGTCGCCGCAAAGACGACGCCGGTCCCGCCGCCGCTCAAGCTCGTACTGCCGTCGAACTGGACCGCAACGAGCGCCACGAGGCGCTGCATCTCGGTGGCCTCATCTGCCGCCGCCGCGCCGTGCGCCAAAAACACGAACGCGACTACCGCCAACGTGGCGAAGACGATGCGCGGTTCACGCGGCAAGTTCAGTCACTCTTTTTCCACCATTGCCGCACCGCTGTCGATAACCCGAACAAATAGACGGCCGATCCCCACAATAGCGAGAGCGGCTGATTCTCACGCAGCCAGTCGAGCCATCGCGGCATCAGATTCCGCGGATGATCCAGCGGGCCGCTGGCCATACCGCGCACGCGGCCATGGAAGTTGAGCGTCAATGCGCCGTCCTTGACACCGATCGAACGAACCTCGCCGCGCGCCAGCGCGAACCTGAGACCCTCATGCGCGCGCAGCCGCAGTTCGCGGCCACCCAATTCCTCCAGGTGGACGCTGCCCGATTGAACGGTCGACACGGCGCGCACCGCGGTCCTGTCGCCCTCGGACACTTCGTCGATGCGCATCAATCCCAGCTCGGTGATGGTGAGTCCGGGTGCGAACAACCCGGCGCCGGCGGTCCGCGGCGCGAGCTCGAGATTCACCTGGGCCGAGCCCGGCGTCAATGCGATCGGTTGCGGCGTCACGGCGGTGAGGACCTTCTGCGCAAACCGCGGCGCGGCCGCACGGATGGTCCCGCTCACGTCCGCGCGAAGCACTTCATCCAAATGACTCATGGACAGGCGCAGCTCGCCTGGCACGTCTCCGAGGCGCAAGGTCATTTCCGCGTGCGCGGGCGCGACGACCGGCTCGAGAGAAATAGTGCCGGCAGCGGCGCTGCCGTTGTCCGCCGATAGCCGTACGCTCAAGGCCGGTACCTTGCCGCTTTCGTCAAGGCCGGGCAGCGCGACCTGCGAGAGTCCCGACGCGCCGAGTGTCGCCAACTGCAACGTGTCGGTCAGCTGCTGCCGGGAGTCCACCTGGAAGCGCAGCTCGGAGACCACCAGATCGAGTTCGACCTCCGACTCGCGCACATGCGCCAGCAGCAGCACGCTGACCAGGGCAACCGTGGCGGCGAACAATGCGGCCCCGACCCAACGATTCCCATGCCGGACGGGCGCGAGATCGCGCTGCAACTTCGCGAGTTCTGCCAGCCGCTGTATATTCGCCAGGGATTCCGGGGGAACGGTCCCGCCGTGCGAGCGCACCTCCTCGGCCAGCGCTTTCACCTGTTTCGTGAGTTGCGTATGCACCGCGTCGCTCGATTCGTCAGGATCGTGCGGCATCGGATTCAACCGGACCCCGGTGCGAAAAATAGGAATCGCAGCGTTGAAGCGCCGCCGCTGCGCAGTTTGGCGCCGAGCTGCACCGCATATACGCCGCGCTCCGCCGGCGCGTCGATCGGAATCTCGATCGCGTTGTCCGCCGGATAGTAACCGTAGCCGAGTTCGCGGGCCGGCTGCACCGGGCGGTCGGCGCCGCCATCGGCCGGGAGCCGCGCAATCGTCACGAAGAGTTCACTCAGCTCCGCCGCCGATTGCACCAGCAGCGTGTAAGCACCCGTACCAGCCCCAGTACCCGCGCGGGACTCGGGCGGGTTCCCCGAGCTCGCGGACAGCGGCAACAGCACTTCTTGTTCCGTGCCGCCGACGATTTGCCGCGTCCATCCGAGAAGACCGATGTCGGCACGTCCAAGACCCATCGCGGCGAGCACATCGGTCGGCCAGCGATACAACGACTCGCCCGCGCGCACACGGGTATCCATCCGATAGTAGAGGTGCTGACGCGTCGTCAGCGCACGCAACTCTACATCGGCGGCGTTTCGCGGAGGTACCCAACCGATGGCCAACGGCTGGCCCTCCTTGGGATCGAAGGCGCTGAACGCGGCGGTGAAGGACAGCATGGTGAGCGTGCTGCTGCCGACCAGCCGGACGTACACGCCCTCGCATCGATCGCCGCGGTCGATGTATTTGAACGGATAGTTGCTCGACGGCGCGAGCGCGGGGTCGCAGTGGGACCGCTGCGTCTCCGCCGCGGCGGAAGCCGGCGTCATGCCGACGGCCGTGGTCGCGGCGCCCACAGCGGCGGAGAGCGCGAGGCCCGCGAGACCGCGCTTCAGGCTACACAACCGCATCGCGAGTTGCGCCGCTGCCCTCGATGTCGGCCCCTCCTTGTTAATTGAACACCTCGTCTCCCGTCGGTTCGTAATGCGGGATGGAATTCATCTCGTGCCGCAGCGTCGACAGCGCAAGGTACATTCGCTGGCGCGCTCGGCTTTGATTGCCCAAGGGCCGGTGCTCGGCGATGCAATGCCACGGGTTGTAAGAGAGCCGCTTTTCGAAATTGATCTGTTCCGGGGAATCGAAGGTCTGCCGCAGCAGGCGCAAGGTCGCGCACGAGATGCGCGGCGACAGCTTCTCCGGCCACAGCACCGCCGCATTCTCGATGGGCATGAGGAACGAGTTCGTTTGCAGTTGCACGCGAAAGTCGAGATCCACATCGCCCGCGTGCAACGCCGCGACCAGGGCGTTGCGCAGGTAATTGTCCGGGGGACGCAATGGCAGACGCGGTATGGACGTTCGTTTGCGGGTGGTGGGCCAGACCGAATACTGCATGGCCTGACCCTCGCCGAGAAGATACGGGACGCAGCTGAAGTAAGGCGCTTCCAGCGGGCTGCTCTGAGTCTTGGTCCACAAACCCTGCATGATGAAATCGAGCAGGTGCGGCCGGTGAAAATTGAGAAAGTAATAGATCGAGGTGTTGGTCAGGCTCTCGAGCTGCAGCTGAGCATTGGCGACGACGTCCGGCGTGACGAAGGTGGGCGTACAGACTCCCGTGAAATCCTGCGTGTACTTCTCCTCGTCCATGAGTTTGGGGCCGGGCACGCCCAAGAGCTTGATGCTGATGCTCATGAAACCCACGTCGTCGATATCCGGCGTGATGTACGGGCCCGGCCCGGAGAAGCGCACCCAGGCCCGAAACGTTTGGGGCCGGGCAAAGACGCCGCGGCGAAACCGTTCGGGAAGATTGTCGTGAACGATGAAATTCGCGCGCACGATGCCGTGCGTCTTGGTGTTGCCGCCGCGCTCGAAACCGCCCGGCTTCCACAGTCCGCGCATCTGCTGCTCGAACGAGTGGATGATGGAGTCGACGAATTCCTCCTCGCCCGGTAGCCGTCGCTCCTCTGCCAGCGCGAAGTGCTCGTCGGTGCGTTGCCGATTGATGAGCGAGGTGACGACGCGGGCGATGGGATCGCGCAGCACCGCATCGAATGCCGGACGCACCAGAGGATCGAAGCGCCGCTGCAGCTGCAGCATCCGCATGGACGTATTGGACAGCAGATTGAGGAATGCCGACTTGGTCGCGGCGGGCGGGACAGGGCGGGGGGTATTCGAATCCATGGAGTCTCCCTTCAAGCCGATGCCAAAAAACGCAAGGCGCGGATGCCGGGCAGGAAGAAGTAGGCGCCGCCGGCCACCGTCACGAACTGCGGCACCGCCGAGAGGCGGCGGGCGGGGCCGCCGGACTGCGGCATGGAAAAGCCGTCGCTCGGGGTTCCGCCCGGCCCCGCCCGCCGATTGCCGAGCAATGGATCACTCTCATCGTGCAATCCGTTGAAGCGATTGCCGACGATCCAGGCGTTTTGCACGAATTCGAACTGGCGTTGGTTATTGGCATTCAGGCACATGAAGTGCAGCCCCACGTCGGTCGCGGCGGCCGCCCCGCCGAGCGCCTGATCGAGGCTCACCGCCGTTCCGTACTCGCGTCCACGGCGCAGCAGCCGATGGTAGCGGGTCGACGACACCAGATCGCGGCCGCGCGCGGCGGCATCGAAGCCCAGAATCCGGATGAGCCGCGACAGGATTCCGGACGGACCATCCGGAAGATCGGCATTGCGGGGGTTGGTGCGCCGGATGTGCGCACCGAGCGGACAGCGGACGCCGTCCGGGTCCGCGCCGTACGTGAAGTCGTTCAAAGTGGTCGCCGACGGGTCGACGATGGGCTGGCCCGGCCGGGTGCGGCCGACCATGGCCGCGGCCAGGCGCTCGCGTTCGGCGGCATCGCCGGCGGCGTAGCGATCGAGCGCACGCCAGAAACCGCTCACGTCCTGGCGCAGCTGACGTACGACGAGATAGCTTCCGTTGCGGCCAAGGTCCGAGCAACCGGGGACCTCCGGCGCGCGCGGCAGCAATCCGCCGGCGTCGCGCGACGGTTCGAGCAGCGGCCGCGGCGTGTAGAGGCCGTACTCATTCGGATAGCCCAGCAAGAACTCGCCGAGACAGCTCAAGTTCGTATACTGGTACTGCATGCGATCGCTCGCCGGTCGCGTCAAGCCCCAGTCGAGCTGCGGTTGCGAGATGCCGTCCGCGAAGCCGAAGGGTTCCTTCCCGCCCATATCGGTGGTGCCCAGGCGTTCGAGCAACTCGAATCCCGCCGCGCACTGCGCCTCGATGGCCAGCCGCCGCGCCTCGAGACAACCCGGCAAGGCGTACAGCAGCACGGCGCAGTGAGGCACGCGCTCGCCGCTGCCCCAAATCCAATACTTGGGATCGCTCGGCCCCTCGTCGCCCAGGCGCCGCGCGCGGCTCGGATCGCCGGCCATACCGTCGAGAAACTCCTGAGAAAAGGCGCCGACGATATCGGCGCTCACGCCCAGCGCGTGCAGACCCTCGCTCGTGACCGCAATCTGCAGCGCGGAATCCGGGACCGGGTTCGCATCCACCGCGCTCGTGACCGGCACCCCGGCCAACCACGCGCGCGCGGCCGCGGCGTCGCGGACCCGCAAGAGCAGGAACACAGCCTCCGTGTGATGCTTGAAGCCGAAGCGAACCAGCCCCTGAATGTCGCCCGCGTCCACGCCGGAGGCCGGCCCCGCGGGTTTCGGACCCGGCGCCGGCGCATTCATAGGAGCTTCAGCCACGCGAGTACCTCCGCATCGCTGGGGTTCGCCATCTCCAGGCCTTCGCGGATCCGTGCATTGCGCGAAAGATCGATCAGCGTCAAACCGGGGTAGGCCTTGTACCACACCTGCGTCGGCAGCTGGTGCCGGCGCTGAAAGTACTTGAAGTAATGTTCGCGGCGCGACCCCTTGGTGATCAACCATTCCGTATGCGGCCAGCCCACGCCGTTGCTGAACACCACGTTCAGTCCGAACGCCGCCTTGTTGATGAAGTCGTCCATGTACGCTTGATGGCCGCCATCGTAATTGCTCACGAACATGACGCGTTGCCGGTCGTCGATGGACACCCAGCGCGCAAAATGAATCGACTGCACCCGCGCCAGGAAGCCGCGCGTGAACACATGCCGGCAGGAGAACTGAATCGCGGCCAGCACCACGGTCATGAGAGCGCCGCGGAACGCGCCGGGCTTCGCCGAGCCGAGCGCGGTGTACTGATTCGACACATCGAGGTCTTCCAGGTTCTGCAGTTCGCGCAGCAGAGCGGCGTCTGGACGCGGACAGATCTCGGGATCCCGATCCTCGTGAAACCGCAGCGCGACCAACACGAGCGGCGAGATGAGAAGCAGCACGGGCAATGCGATCAGCGTGATGACCACGCCTGCCGCCAGATTCGTCATCTTGGCGAGCCGCCACCCCAGGGGCGTCGCGGACGGCGGCGTGAGCGACAGCCGGCCCGCGGCGATCTCTTCCCGCACGAAGGCGATGAGTTCGCTGCGCCGCTGCCGGGCGGCGGCGCCGGAGGTCACCGCCGATCGATCGACCTTCGCAGCCAGTGCCCGCTGCAGCGCGCGCTCCTCCTTGATTTGCACGACGGTCCGTCCGACCCAATTCACGTAATTCGCGGCGACCGGCAGATCGTGCGCCATCATCCACGACAAAAGATCCCCATCGGCCTCGAAGTCCGCGCAATGCCGGAATATTTCGCGTAAGGCCGGTCCTGCGCGCCGCACGATTTCCACCAGGCACTCGCGCGACGGCCCGTCGCAGTCCCCGAGAAATGCGAGATAGCTGGGCAGTTCGGGCCGCCGAACACCGTAGGCCTCGATGTCGCCCTGCGTCGGGTCATCGAGCAGGGCGAAGCGCGCGAAGTGCAGGTTCTCGAATTCGCCGAAGGGCACCGAGGCATTGTTGGGGTCGGCGACCCCGGGCACCTTGTTCATGGTGGCAAGCAGCTGCCGCAACGCGGGCTCGCGGTCTTTGCCGATCGGCGCCACCACCGTGAATTGGGATTGCGGCGTCACGTCGGCGTCGCTCCTTTAGAACTGCAGGCAGAAATCGATGAGGCGATCCTTGCCCCAGTACACCTTGCCCAGGTAGAAGTTCGGCGAGATGAGGCGGATCTCGTCCCGTATGTAGTGAGCAACGATGGACGTATCGGAGTAGTCGAGGACGATGCACTCCTTGCCATCCAACCAACTGGGACCCTTGTAGACTCGCGCCACGATCGCCTCGAATCCGAATGCGAGGATCTTGTTCTTCAGCAGCCCCTTGGCCGCGTCGAACACCTTGCCCTGCCACCCGAAGAGACTGATGACCTGCGCGGTGGGCTCCGAGAATTTGGTTCCCGGCGCGATGATGGCCGTCCCCTTGGCGGGGCCGTTGGGAATATCGCCGGCGGGACTTGCGCGAAACAAGTCATCGAGTTGTCCCTGAGACATCGCGAGTAATTGAGTAGCATCGTATGCCATCGCTCTCTCCTTCGGTGAGTTGTGCGCTTCACTGACTGGAATTCCGGGCGCGTGCGCGCGGACCATTCCCGAGGATCGTCTCGGCCGCCTTTTCCGCAATCATGTACACCGCGCTCACGACAAAGAAGCCGGGAATGCGCGGGAACACGGACGCATCGACCACCCGCAGCCGAGGGGTGCCATGTACCTTGAACGCGCTGTCGAGCACGCCGCCCGCGGCGGCGGGACCCACGGGACAGGAGCACGAGGCGTGATGGCCCCACGCGGTGTCACGAATATAGTCCGCCACCAACTCCTTCGTATCGCAGGCCTTGCCCGGAGCGCATTCCTCAATGAATACGCCGCCGGCCAGGAGCGGTTGCGCCAAACCGCGTATGAAGGCGACGGCGTCGACCAGCGCGGCCAGATCTTTCCCCGCCTTGTCGTCGCCCTCGTCGAAGTAATGAAAATTGATGCGCGGCGGATCGCGCGGATCGGCGGACCGCAATTCCACGGTGCCGGCGCGATTGACCGTGTGCGCCTTCAGCACCGCCCAGGTCAACACGTCGTGATCGCGTTGCAGCCATTGGGAGAAATGGTGGAAATAGCCCTCGAAGCGCGTCGGCAGCGCCATCGAAAAAACATCCGGCTCGGGCAGCGCGGGGTCCGAATAGCGGACGAATGCCAGCGCCGCACCGTTCGATGCGTACAAGCCCTTGCGCCGGCCGTTGCGCGCAGTGTTCCAGAGCTGCCAAAGCGGATCGCCCCGCTCGAATCGGGCGCCGTCGAGAATGCGCCAGGGCTGCTGCGCGCGATAGGTCACCGCGACCTCGTAGCGATCCTGCAGGTTTCGCCCGACGCCGGGCAGATCGGTCCTCACGGCGATCCCGTGTTCGCGCAGATGCGCGGCCGGGCCGATGCCGGACAGCATCAACAATTGCGGCGTATTGAAGGCGCCGCCGCACAGGATGACCTCGCGGCGCGCGAATACCTGGCGCAATTCCCCGGGCACCCCGCTGGGAGCGGCATGCGCCCGGTACAAGTGCCGGCCCTTCAAGTATTCGATACCGCTGGCGCCGCCGCTCGCGTCGAACAGCACCCGGGTGGCCAGGGCATCGAGCTCGATGTGAAAGGTCTCCGGATATTTCTTGCTCACGTCGAGCACCCGCTCGCGCGCGCCGGTGCGTTCGTTGCCCTTCGTGGACAGCGGCGTGTAGCACAGACCCTCGAAGCTGCGGCTGCGCCATGAGCGGGCATTAGGGTCGCCTTTGCGCCGCAACCATTGCGAGAACGTGCGCCACCGATGCGGCAATCGGCGCGCGAATTCCAAGGCGGATTCGAACAGAGTCAGCACCATCGCCGGGTCGCCGAGGGCGCCGAACTCGAGCGGCCGCTCGGTATGCAGCCAGCCGCGGAAGCCATGCCCCGTGGGGTTGATGCCGATGAGGGCGAGAACGCGCCACAGCGGCCGGTACCCGCAGTTTTCGAGCGCGCGGGCGTGACGGCGCATGCGCCGCGCACTCCAGGAGGGATCGCCGGTGAGCTCGCGGATATGATCCCAGTCCGAATCGTGCGGCAGCATGAAGATCATCGCGTTGTGCGCGCTGCATCCGCCCAAGGCCGCGGCGCGCGGATAGAACACTCCGCCGCGCGCCGCGTCGTACTTGAAATCCCGTGCCTGGCGCGCCTCGTTCGCGTAGTGGCGCACCTCGAAATCCCAGCTCATGGCCGGATTCTCACAGGCAAAAGCATGGAACCCGGGGACGCGGTAGTCATCGGGAAGACGCTCTCCGGCCTCGAGCCCCGGATCGCCGCCGGCCTCCAGCAGAAAGACCCGCATGCCGGCTTCGGCCAGCCGCGCAGCCAGCGTTCCTCCCCCGGGCCCGGAGCCGACGATGATGTAGTCCCATTCATCCGCCGCTCCCTGGGTCTCGGTCATGCGGAAATCAGAACGTCTTCAAGAACGCGATCAGGGCGTGTTTGTCGGCATCGCTCAACTCAGGTTCGGTTCCGAAGGCGCGCTCATCGTCGCTCAATGTCTTGTCGTTGAATTGCGCCGTGCCGAAGTAATGGCCGCGATTGACCACGAAGTCCGGACACTTGCTGTTCGCCAGCAGCGAATCACCGAGGTTGGTAAAGGACTTGCCCAGCTCCTCGTCGCCGGCATTGGCGCCCAGCAGCAGGTCCGCCTTGAGCTTCACCAACAAGGTACCCAGGTTGCGCAAATATGCCGCAGGATCTTCGGAATCGAATTGCTCCGTGCGCAATTTCAGGTTGGCCAGCAACCCCACCGGCATGCCGGCGGGGATGGGCCCAAGCTCGACATCCCCGCCCGCGCTCACCCAGCGCGGCAGCCAACGATGCGCCCCGCCCTGCAGCGGTTGCAGCACCTCGGGAACGTAGCCCACGGGAATGAACACGTCGCTGCGTTCCGTGGTCCGGTCGATGTGTCCCGGGATCTTGCCGGCAGGCAGCACGTCTTGATCGCGTTTCTCCGGCCACAGCATCTGCTCGATGGAGGCATCGAACGCCTTCATGCGGCCGGCCACCGACGGGTCGCCGGTGAACGGGCCGACGCTGTTGTTCAGGAGGAAGGGCGCCGTGGACCACAGCCCGATCAGCGACGGCACCCGGGTGTAGCCGCGCCCGTTCGCCGGCATCTTGTACGGCATTGGTTTGCCGGTAAAGGGGTTGCTCAAGGTCACCATGCCCACCGACGGCAGCTCCTTGTAGGAGTGCGAGGAGAAGTTGTCCCAGATATTCCCGGCGAGCGCATTGGTGGCCAACGGACTGCAGACATTGGTACGCAGCAAGGTCACCGGGATACGCGCATCGGTGGATAGATAGTTGCCGGTCAGAAAATCCGCCGCCGCGACGATGCCGCGCATCTGGCGTTTGAATTCATCCGTCTGGGTCCAGGTCCAGTAGCGCTTGAAGCAGGCGAGGTATGCCGCCCCGGCGCATTTGTCCGGATTGAGTTCGAGGGCCGCCGGCGGCGGGGGACCCTTGCTCGAATGGCATCGTGCGCAGGTGTCGGCAAA
>Ga0070730_10001264_pt1 | contig 24740 bp, 19 predicted proteins | sample Coa_R1_3_FD_66447 | JGI IMG/M metagenome (GOLD analysis project Ga0070730, IMG submission 66447) | Surface soil microbial communities from Centralia Pennsylvania, which are recovering from an underground coalmine fire - Coalmine... | ecosystem: Environmental > Terrestrial > Soil > Unclassified ... | reverse complement strand
GCGCTTGGCGTTTCGGCTTGTCTTTCCAGGGGAAAGAAGTTTCTCAGAGATATTGCCCGATCCACTGCGCGTAGTCATCGCTGCGCTACGCAGGTTTCGCAAGTGGGATGAGTTGTACAAGAGTCTTCCTGACTGGACTGAATCATCACTATCAGGCTCTGACGCCAGCATATAGACGGAATGCGGCGAGCCCTGCACGCAAGGTCTGTCGTCAACGGACGCATTGTCGGCAAGCCGGAAGTAATCTAAATCAGGATCTGCACATCGGTACCTGCAAATCGTCATAGCAACCGTGATTAGCCCTAACTCGTGCTTCTGTTTCCGAAGTCTTGCCGGGTGGCGGTATCGGACGCTGACCCGCCACCAAATCCAGCAATGCCTTGACAAGAAAACCGAGCGTGATATTCTGAAACCAGGTAAATCTACGGCTTTCTCAAGCGGCGGCCTGTGGGCCGCTTTTTTGTTTTGCGCAGGAGTCCGGATATCCTGGCGGGTCATGACTGTGGTCTTCCCAGTTGTATCGCAGCGGAAGAGACGAGGATGGATGGCTCCGCAGGCTGCGCATCCATTCTGCTGTGTCGATTCTCGCAGGGGTCTCTCCGCGCTTCGCGCGAGTCCTCCCTATCCTTAGGTTCCTGAGGTGGGGAGCCGGTTCGCCATAGAAAGTCATTTTCGATTCAATATTATGTTTACGTATAAAGCCTTTAGATGCAACATCGACGGGATGGTCTGTAAGTGTTGCATCTAAAGAACTTACAGAGAGGCTAAACCGTGCAGAATCAACACTTACAAAAAAAGCGGGGGAGGGGGACCGACTCCGACTCACAAATTCCTGAGACAAGTTCGCGCCTTCCTAGTTCCCGGCATGGCTAGTTCTTGAGGTCGTTAGCTCCATCTTGCAGTACACTGCGGGGTTCGCTCAGGAGCCGTTTTGGACAAGCGCATTTCCTCCGCCGACGCTGCCATCGACAGTCTAAAAGACGGGGCGACGATTCTCATGGGCGGCTTCGGCCTCTGCGGCATTCCTGAAAACCTCATCGCTGCTGTCCGACGCAAAGCGACAAAGAACCTCACCATCGTCAGCAACAACGCAGGCATCGACGACTTTGGCATCGGCCTTCTGCTTCAGAATCGTCAGGTCAAGAAAATGATCTCGACCTATGTTGGCGAGAACAAGCTCTTCGAGCAGCTCGTTCTCAACGGGGAGTTGCAAGTCGAGCTGAATCCACAAGGCACTCTCGCCGAGCGACTTCGCGCCGGCGGCGCTGGCATTCCCGCGTTTTTTACGCCGACCGGCTACGGCACCATGGTCGCCGAAGGCAAGGAAACCCGCGAGTTCGATGGCCGCCAGTACGTTCTTGAGCGCGCCCTGCGGGGCGACTTTGCCTTTATCAAAGCCTGGAAAGGCGACCGCTGGGGAAATCTCATGTACCGCAAAACCGCGCGCAACTTTAATCCCATGATGGCCACCGCAGCCGACTGCGTAATCGCCGAAGTGGAGGAACTCGTTGATCTGGGCCAACTTGATTCAAACCAGGTTCACACGCCGGGCATTTTCGTCAACGCCATCTTGCAGGGCCCAAAATACGAAAAGCGCATCGAGCGCCGCACCACGCGAAAGCTTTGAAGCTGTAGGAGCGCAGCATGCTGCGCACCGACAATCGAGGATTCAATCGTGCCATTGACCGAAGACCTAAAACGCGAACGCATCGCACGGCGGATCGCGCTGGAACTGCGCGACGGCTACTACGTCAATCTCGGCATCGGCATGCCCACGCTCGTTGCCAACTACGTGCCCAAAGGCATTGATGTCATTTTACAATCCGAAAACGGCATGCTCGGCGTCGGCCCTTATCCGCTCGATTCCGAAGTTGATCCCGATCTCATCAACGCGGGCAAAGAGACCGTCACCGAGCTTCCGGGAACTGCTTATTTTTCTTCCGCCGATTCTTTCGGCATGATTCGCGGCGGCCATGTCGATCTGACCGTTCTCGGCGCGCTGCAGGTGGATGAAAAGGGAACTCTCGCCAACTGGGCCATTCCCGGCAAAATGCTGAAAGGCATGGGCGGCGCCATGGATCTCGTTGCGGGCGCCAAGCGCGTCTTCATCGCCATGGAGCACGCCACGCGCGACAACAAGCCGAAAATCCTGAAAAAATGCACGCTTCCGCTCACCGGCGTCGAAGTCGTCGATCACATCGTCACCGAACTCGCTTTCATCGACGTCACGCCCGAAGGCCTCGTCCTCCGAGAACTCGCTCCGGACGCGACAATCGAGCAGGTTCAATCCCTGACAGAACCAAAACTGCTGGTTCCGGCCGCCGGCCCCAAACTCATGCCAATCTGAGCGGCAAATTTTCTCTGTGCCCTCAGTGAACTCTGCGTTTTCCCCGTAAGATTGTTTTCTAGGACGAAGACGTTGAGCTGCTGAGATTCCGCGTGGTCAAGAAGGAATAGTGAAACGCGGAAAAGACGCTGAAGAAAGTGACGGCATAAATCAGCGGACGAATGATGATTCCGAGATGGAATCCAGGAAATGCGGCGGAGAAGACAACAGTGAACACAAGGATAATTTGAACCGCCGTGGTCAACTTACCGAAAATGCTGGGCGGAAACGGCCGATAGCCTGAAATCAGCAAGATCACAACGGCCACGACGAGAATCAGGATATCCCGGCTGAAAACGATAATCGTAAGCCACCACGCGATCTTCTTCTTGAAGGCCAGAATTATGAAAGAAGAAGACAGCAGAAGTTTGTCCGCGATGGGATCGAGATACGCGCCGAGCGACGAACGCTGGTTCAGGCTCCGCGCGAGCAGGCCGTCTATTCCATCCGAAAGCCCGGCCACGACCAGGACCAGTAATGCCCATCGATAACTTTCATAAGAAATGAGAATGAGAAAGAAGGGCAGGAAGCCGAGGCGCAGCAGGGTGATTTGATTGGGAACCGTCCAGATGCGGCCTTTCATTGCTATCGAGGATAGCGCAGTTCCCTCAACCGCAGATATGCAAATTATGCCGGCCAAATCTTGCGAGGTTTGTCGAACTAGGCGAACTGCGAGAGGTAATCGGCAAGTGTGCGGCCAATTTTCCGGGCAAAGAGCTCGTCCATCGAGGGAATCGAGCCGGTCGGCTCATCCAGAGAGACACGCTCGACTCGATTCATCGGGAAAAAGACTGTGGGCAACCCGATGCGCTCCCCTTCCGGCTCGTTGATCTGGCGCACAAAGTGATCGAAGGAATTCAAGTCGATACCGCGCAGCGTCACGCCGGATGGATTAATGTCCAGCAGCTCGCCCCAGACCTTCTCCTTGGGCGAGTGCAAACTCACAACGACGATGGAATGTGGATCCACGGCTGGCACCTTGTACTGAGAGTAGAGTAACGCACTTTCTCCAGAGGCGGGATAGGTTTGTGCGTCCTGCCCCGGCAATGGATCACGGTAGTGCATGATCATCAGGACAAAACTGGCCACAATCACCAGCCCTGCAAGCCAGCCCAGGACGTAGGCCCTCTGCCGTTCGCCCGCGCTGGCTGGCGGCCGGTCTGCAAAGAGCTTGCCGAGGATAAATCCCGCTGCCAGGCCCGCACCATGTGCATAGTTATCGATTCCCATCCCCATGAAGCCAATGGCAAACAAAATGACCACGGAACTGATCAGCCTAGATCGCAGTTCGCGCATGTACGAACCGCCGCGCTTGGTGGTGATTGCCAGCATGATGCCGACGAGCCCGAGCAATGCGCCGCTCGCGCCTAGGGAAAAATTACCAAATCCCGCGCTGACCAGGAACCCGAATGCTCCCGTCAGAACATAGATAAACAGGTATCGAGCCGAGCCATAGAGTTCTTCAATGGCCGGTCCAAGCTGCAAGAGCGCCATCATGTTGAAGCCGATGTGAAGCAGGCCGCCATGCAAAAACATCGCCGTGACGACTCTCCACCACTCGTGCATGTAGAAAATGGAATAGGGAAAACTTGCCCCCAGCCGGTACTGTGTCGCACCGCCCAGTCCCCAAAGTATGCTCAGGCCTTTCCCGCCACCCGCCGCGACGAGAGCCATCCAACTCACGCCCAGCATCAAGATGTTCGCGATCAAAAGCGCCGTGGTTACCGGAGCCTCGTGCTCTCCGAATACACCGGAAAATTTCTTGCTGAATGCCGCCACGGAAAAGCGCAGGCTTGTGCCGCAGACGTGGCACCGCGTTGCGTGGATGCCGACCAGCGTGCCGCAAGCAGGACAGAGCTGAGGCCGCGGGCCCTGCTCGCCGCCTCCGCCGCCTCCGAATATTCCCCGCATCGCATTCTTCCAGCGCTCCAAGCGGCGCTGCCACTCATAGGAAAGGGGCAATTCTCCTCCTTGCGGCCCGCATACCGCGTTCCTATAATACAGAATTCACGGAATTTTACGGTGTATGAGAAGCCGGGGGCACATTGATGGACAAATTCGAGGAGTTCGGCCGCCGCATCGACGAGGAGGTTTCGCGCTTGAAGAACATCAACAGTTTCGAAGATTTTGGAAAGCGTGTGGACGAAGAACTCAAGCGCGTGAAAAGTTTCGTCAAAGAAGACGTCGCTCCGGAAACGGAGAAGCGCACCGCGCAATTCCTGCGCGAAGTTTCCGAGAAACTCACCGAAGCCGCCGCGTGGATCGAAGCCCGAAATAAGGCGCGCGCCGAACGCGATTCCCAGAAACCACCGTCGCAATCCTGATGCGAGCCGCCCTGTGACCGTTCGCCTGGCCACGCGCCGCTCGCAGATCCTCTTCCTGATTGACCTCGTTTGCCTCGTTCTACTTGGCGGATGTGGCGCACGGCACGTCACGGCGAATCCGCCGGTTTCGTCTCCTCCTCCGGAAAGCACCGGGGAGCCTGCAAATCGCCCCGCCGAGGGAGAGCCGAGGACTGCGCCGACACCGTCCCTTCCCAGCCCGTCGCCAAAGCGCGGTAAGTCGTCAGGCAATCCTGTGCCACAAGGATATGTCGAGGAAGGCAACGCATCGTGGTACGGAATTCCGTTCAACGGGCGGCGCGCCTCGAACGGCGAAATCTACGACATGTACAAATTGACGGCCGCGCACCGCACGCTGCCGTTCGATACCCTGGTGCGCGTGACGAATCTAAACAATGGGAAATCGACGACCGTGCGAATTACGGACCGCGGCCCCTTCGTCGAAAACCGCATCATCGATCTTTCACTGGCGGCGGCGCGCGAGATTGAGTCCGTCGGGCCGGGAGTCGTTCCGGTGCGCGTGGAAGTTCTCACACCCGGAATCGATCCCACGGGCGGTTACTTTACTGTGCAGGTCGGCGCGTTCCGCGATCCAGCCAACGCGCAGCGATTGCGCGACCGGCTGAATCTGTCGTACTCGCCGGTATTCATTCAACAGTTTGATTCGCCAGACGGAACGTACTACCGAGTGCGCGTCGGGAAAGTATCGGGAGAAGACGCCGCGCGGCAATTCGGCGATAAACTGCGGGACCGCGAGGGATTTACTCCGTTCGTCGTGCGTCTCGATGAAAACGCGCCAACAGGAGGGAATTGATGAGCGCTGATTGCCTGTTCTGCAAAATTGCGGCAAAAAAGATTCCGTCGAAAATCGTTTACGAGGATGCCGAAATCTTTGCGTTTGAGGACATCAGCCCGCAAGCGCCAACGCATATTCTGCTTTGCCCGCGAAAACATTTTGTTTCGCTCGACGAAGCGACGCCCGAGGATCAAGCGTTGATCGGCAAGCTGCATCTGGTTGCCGCGCAGCTCGCCCGCGAGCGCAATCTCCTCGCAGGTTACCGCACGCTTTTCAATAACGGCACGGGCGCGGGCCAATCCGTCTTCCATCTCCATCTTCATTTGTTGGGCGGCCGCCAGTTCCGCTGGCCGCCGGGATAGTCGAGTCATTCATAACGCAGAGCAACGATTGGGTCAACGCGCATGGCGCGTCGAGCAGGAATGCAGCAAGCGAGCAGGGCGACGACCAGCACCAACGCGGCAGCGCCCAAAAACGTAGGTGGGTCGGTGGCTTTCACGCCGTAGAGTTGGCTGGCAACCAAGCGCGTAAGCGCGACGGCCGCTACCGCGCCAATGCCGACACCAAGTACAACCGGCAGTAAGCCTTGACCAATCACCAGGCGCAGGACATCGCGCGGAGCGGCACCCAGCGCCATGCGAATGCCGATTTCTTGCACGCGCTTCGCCACCGAATAGGAAACGACGCCGTAAACTCCCACCAGCGCCAGAGCGAATCCGATTCCTGCAAAGAGCGTCAGCAGAACACTACGCAGCCGCTCGTCTCCAAGCGACTCAGAAATGTTGCGCGACATCGTCATAAGGTGAGTAACGGGCTGATCGGGATAGGCGGCCCAAATTTGGCGAGAAATGGTTGCGCCCAGCGCGTCGGGATCGGTTTGTGTGCGCACCAGAAGATGAAGCGAGCCGGTTGTCCCTTGAAGAGCCGAGAGAAAATACGTGGGTAAGGGTTCATCGCGCAGCGTGACCTCACGCGCATTAGCAACCACGTCGATCACGTCGCTCCAAGTCGGATTGCCTTTGTCGTCGGATGATGCGCTGAGGCGCCTGCCGACAACGTCAAGGGTGCCCCAATATTCCTGAGCCATCGCTGCATTCACGACGACCTTTGAATCGATGTCACCATTGTCGCGATCCGAAAACTCCCGGCCACGCAACATCGAAATACCCATTACGTGAAAATAGTCCGGGTAAACAAAGCGCGCGTTCGCGCTGCGGCTCTCCTTCGGGGAGGTTGGAATGGCGCCGTCCACCACCAGGCCGCCTTGCTGCATCATCATGCCCTTCAGGACACCATGGTCCGAGGTGGTGACTTCGGCGACCCCGGGAATGGCCCGAACCTTCTCGACAATTTCGCGAAGATGGTTGGATTGTTGCTTCACGTAGTCTTTGCCTTTCTCAGAGGGCACTCCCGCAGGCTGAGGAAGGTCAAAAGAGAGGAGATGGTCCGTGCGGAAGCCCGGGTTTTGATGGAGAAGGCGAGAGAGAGTGAGGGTCATTAAAGCGGAGCCGACGATGAGAACAAACGCGAGCGCCACCTCAAGGGTGACAAGAGCGCTGCCAAGGCGCGACTGGCGGGCGGATCGCGCACTGCCGAGGTTCGCGCCGGAGCCTTCCTTGAGGGCTTCGTTGGGGTCCATGCGGGCCGCGCGGCGGGCAGGTACAATGCCAAACAGGACACCCGCGATGAGCGAAGTAATCACGGAAAACCACAACAATGTGGAGTCCACCGATATTTCGCCGAGTCTTGGTGTATCTGGCGGAGCGATGGCGCGAAAAAGCTCGACACCTTGCGCGGCCAGCACAATTCCGAGCACGCCACCGATCAGCGCGAGCAGGCAGCTTTCCACCAATCCCTGGCGCAGCAATCGGCCACGTGAAGCTCCCAGAGCCGCGCGTAGCGCCATCTCGCGCCGGCGCCCCGAGCCGCGAGCCAGCAAAAGGCTCGCGAGATTTGCGCACGCAATCAGAAGCACGAATGTCGCCGCGGCAAGAAGCATGAGGAAAGCATCACGGGCTTCGGAAACGCTGCTGGAAAGTAGTTGTTCCGATGAAAAGCGATACGCGCCGACTTCCGGATGATCCTTCATGAACTGCTGAGCGATGGAATCTAGCTTGGCGTTCAGCTTCTCTGGCTTTTCACCCACGCGCAGCTTGCCGATTGTTTGCAGCATGAAATACTTTGCGTTTTGCCGGTCAGCGGCCGAGGCGAAAAACGGAATCCATGCCTGTTCTGAGGAAGGAAACGTAAACCTTGGCGCGGCGACGCCAACGATCGTGTAGGGCTGCTTGTCGAGGACCATCGTCTTGCCAGGCACATTCGGATCGGCGCCGAAACGTGTGCGCCACAGTGAATCGCTGATCACCACGACAAAGTTCTGTCCGGCTTTAGCGTCATCCGGTATGAGTAGCCGGCCGATTTGCGACGCAACGCCGAGTTCTTCGAAAAAGCCATCCGTTACGGAAGCTACCGAGAGCAATGTCGGCTCGCCCGAGCCCGTTAGCGTTTTGTCGGTTTCGCTGTATGCGGAGGTCTGTTCCAGCGAGGACGCTTGCGCGCGAATTTGGTCCAGGTTGAGCCAGGAGATGCCGAGCGAAAACCTCGGGAACATCGCCGTATGCGCGGAAATTTGAACGATGCGGGAGGAGTCCTTGTAAGGAAGCGGGCGCAGGATGACCGCATTGACGATGCTGAAGATTGCAGTGTTGGCGCCGATGCCGAGGGCAAGCGTGACGGTCGCGGCGATGGTGAAGCCGGGATTTTTGCGAAGCATGCGGGCGGCGTACCTCAAATCCTGAATCAGAGTTTCAAGCAGATTTCCCCGGCGCGATTCGCGGGATTCTTGCTTGATGGATTCGAGGCCGCCGAAATCGAGGTGGGCGCGGCGACGCGCTTCTTCCGGAGACATGCCGGCGGCAATGTAATCGGAAACCTGGCGTTCGAGGTGGAAGCGGAGCTCGGCGTCAAGCTGCTTTTCGGATTTTTCTTTTTGAAAGAGGCGACGGAACCAATGCATGGAATCGACTCCTATTCGGCGGTGCGAAGAATTAGAGCTACGGCGTCGGAAAGTTTTTCCCAATAAACGAGTTCGGTCTCCAGTTGCCTGCGGCCCTTCCTGGTGAGCTTGTAAAACTTTGCGTCACGCCCGGTTTCGGACTCGCGCCAGTCCGCAGCGAGCCAGCCGCGGTCTTCCAAACGGTGAAGCGCCGGATAGAGCGAGCCTTGCGGAACCTGGAAGAACTCCCTGGAGATTTGCTGGATGCGTTGGGAGATGGCGTAGCCGTGAATGGGTCCAAGGGCGACGATTTTGAGGATCAGCATGTCGAGAGTTCCCTTGAGGAACTCTGATTTTTCCTGCGCCATCGGAACACCTAGAAGTCCTACAGTTAAGCCTAGAAGTTCTACCTATAAGGAAAAAAACGGAGAATGTCAAGGCGTTCCCGGGAGAGCGCCGGACGTGCGGAGCAAGGGATCTTATCTCGGGGCAGAAGGGGAAGATTCAGGGAGCGACTATATCTTTTAGTTTGGGCTTCACCTGGACGGCAGCGAGACTTGAAGCGTCCCAGCCGCCGCCGAGTGCTTTGACCAGCAAAACGCTGGTCACCAGCCGTTGGCCCTGAATTACCGCCGCTTCCTGCTCGTTGTTGAGCAAGTTTTGCTGTGCGGTGACAACATCCAGATAATTGACCAACCCGCCTTTGTAGCGGTCCTCGGAAATGTTGAGAGTGCGGCGAGCGGCATCCACCGCAAGCTGCTGCGAATCGCGAGCCTGTTCGAGGACAGTGAGCCCGGTGACGTCGTCCTGAACCTCCTGGAAAGCCGTCAGAACCGATTGGCGATAGTTCGCAACACTCGCGTCGTAACCGGATTTTGCAAATTCCACCTGCGCGCGGCGAGCCCCGCCCGTGAAGATACTTTCGGCGACGTTCGCGCCCACGGCCCAGAATGTGCTCGCGGCATTCGCCAGCTTCAAAATGTCGGCGGCCTGCCAGCCGCCATTACCAAACAAATTCAGCGAAGGGTAGTAAGCCGCTTGCGCAATCCCGATCTGAGCGTTGGCGACGGCCATCTCGCGCTCGGCTTGAGCAATGTCCGGGCGACGCTCCAGCAAATCCGAAGGAAGCCCCGCGTCGAGCGCCGGCGGTTCCGCGTGCAATTCTCTACTTGGAATATGGAAGTCCGGAGCGGGTTTACCGACGAGGACGGCGATAGCATCTTCAAACTGCTTGCGCTGCTGCACCAAAAGCATGGCTTGTGTGCGCGTCGTTTGCAGCAGCGTCTCTTCCTGTGCGACGTCGAGGCCCGACGCAACGCCGCCCTTGTGGCGTGAATCCACGAGCTCCAGGCCCCGGCGAAGAGTTTCCACCGTGCGGTTTACAATTCCCATCTCCGTATCGAGCTGCCGAAGCGTGAAGTAATCGCCAGCGAGCTCAGCGGCAATGACGAGCTGTACGTTTTGGAGGTTTGCCGCGCTGGCCTGGTAGGACGCTTCCGCGGCTTCGATCGTCCTGCGGCGGAGGCCGAACAAATCCACTTCGTAACCGACGGTGAAGGGCAGAGTGAACGAGTTTTGAGTGACGGGCCGAAGCGCTGTGCCGCCGGTGACCGTCGGGCGGTTGCCGGAAAGCCGCTGGCGCTCGATGCTTGGCGAGACTCCGAAGTTGGGGAAGTTTGCCGCGACCTGAAGAGCAGCCGCGGCGCGCGCCTGATTATAATTGGCGGTCGCAGCCTGCAAGGTTTGGTTCGCGGTGAGGGCTTCTTTTTCGAGGTCATCCAACGCGTCGTCGTGAAAAACGCTCCACCATTGACCTTTTGGGATTGCGTCTTTCGGAGAACTCTGCCGCCACGGCGCAGTCACATCCCATTTTGCGGTAGCCGGCGCGGTTGCACGCTCGTACTTGGGCCCGACGGTACATCCCCCAAGAAGCAAAACCACGCCCGCGGCAAGAAGCGCGAGCGGGAAGATCTTCTTCAGCGGCATTACCGCCTCGCCCCCGGCACCCCATTTTGGTTTGGAACTTTGGGTTGAGTGGCAGGCGGGCGTGCCTGGGATTCGGGGGCGTCCAGCTGCGCTGGTCCCGCTGGCTGGGCGATTTGCTTGACACGAACGTCCTGGCCTTCGTCCAGCGAGTCAGCAGGATTCACCACGATCCAATCATTGGTTTCCAGTCCCTGCAATACTTCGAGCGTTGTCCCGAAGTCCCTGCCGATCGTCAATTGGCGTAGATGGGTTTTATGATTTGCATCCACGACCACGGCGCGCAAGCCCTCCGCGCGGAAAAGCAGCGCGTTCACCGGCACTTGCACTCGAGATGCCGCAATTTTTACTTGTAGATGCACTTGAGCATAGCCGCCGGGAAAAAGCTGGCCGTTCCGGTTGGGCACATCGACTTCCGTCAACAGTGTTCTTGTGTTGGGATCGATGGATTCCGCAGTGCGAACTACTTTTCCCTGAAAGTTCTGGCCCGGATACTGGGTCAACTCGAGAAATGCGCCGAGTCCGACGCGGACCGATGGCGAATACATTTCCGGTACATTCACGTAGACGCGGATAGGATCGGTCTGGGCAAGCGTGAAAAGCTCCTGCTGCGCGCCGCCATTACCGGCATTGATGAGCGTTCCAATGTCGATATTGCGGCGGGTGATAACGCCGCTGAACGGAGCATAAACGTGTTTGAAGGATTCCAACTCTTCCAGCCGGCGCAAATTAGCTGCCGCGGACTGCACGGTGGCGGCCTTGGCTTCATAATCACCGACGGCGTTATCGACTTCCTGTTTGGAAACTCCGTCCGTCTTGATCAGGTCTTGATAGCGGGTCGAAGTAATTCTGGACAAGTTTGCGTTTGCTTGGGCGGTATTCAGGTCTGCGCGCGCTTGAGATAACTGTTGATCGACTTCCGGCGTGTCGATGTCCGCCAAGAGCTCGCCCTTTGGCACGCGGCTTCCGATATCGTGGTACCACTTCTTAAGATATCCGTTCGTACGAGCGTAGATAGGGGAATCGACGTAGGCCTGGAGCGTGCCTGGCAGAACAAGGTCTTCCTGGGCGACCTCAGCTGTCGGATGAATAACCGCGACGGTGGGGATGGCGCGTGCCTCCGTCTCCTCCGCCAAAGCATGGTATTGTGCGCGGCGCTGAAATAAGGTGAATGCGCCCAGGAGCACAAGAACAATCACGCCGCCAATAAGAAATGGGAAGAGCCGGCTGCCCTTTGCCGCCTGTTGCCCTTCCTGCTCGGGTTCCATCGCTGATCCGCCTTCCTTCATGGTTCCATACTGCGCCGGGAGAACAAAATCCTTTCACGCTAGGCTACCGCAGGAGCCGGTGAATCGCCACGCCGCTTTCTGCGCTCACGCCGGCCATGAATCATCGAGAAAACGCAAGGGACAAAAAACAACGTCGCGAACGTGGCGAAAACAAGTCCGCCAATCACGGCGCGGCCCAGCGGGGCATTCTGTTCGCCGCCCTCGCCAAGCCCGATAGCCATCGGCACCATGCCGATAATCATGGCAAGCGCGGTCATGAGCACGGGGCGGATGCGCACAAAGCCGGCCTGGAGAGCGGCTTCGCGAGCGGATTTTCCTTCGCTCAGCTGCTCGCGCGCGAACGAAACCATCAGGATGCTGTTGGCGGTGGCCACTCCCATGCACATGATCGCGCCAGTCAGGGAGGGCACGCTGAGAGTCGTGTGCGTCAGAAGCAAAATCCAGCAGATGCCGGCAAGAGCGCCGGGCAACGCCGTGATGATGATGAAGGGATCGAGCCAGGATTGGAAGTTCACGACGATAAGCAGGTAGGCCAGAATAATCGCGCCGGCCAAGCCGATCGCCAGTCCCCGGAAAGAGCTTCGCATGGTTTGAACCTGCCCGCGAACCTCGATGTGGCTGCCTCGGGGCAGTTCGTTTTTGACGCCGTCCACCAGCTTCAAGACCTCGTCAGAAACGCCGCCGAGGTCCCTGCCGTCCACGGCGGAGTACACGTTGATCATGGGCTGCACGTTGTAATGAGAGATCTCCGCTTGCCTGGCGGTGTTGGTAATGTTCACCAGATTTCCAATGATCTGAGGCGGAGCGCCGGGCGAAGCTCCGGTCACGGGAGTGTTTTCCAGCGCCTGGAAAGTGTCCACGCGGTACTGAGGGGATTGCACGGCCACGTTGTAGCTCACGCCATTCTTGGGATCCAGCCAGAAAGCCGGAGTCGTTTGAAAACTGGAACTTAAGGAGACCAGGAGGTTTTGCGCAACGTCTTTGGCTTGCAAGCCGACGGATTGGGCGCGGGTGCGATCGACGTCCATGTGCAGCGTTGGCTCATCGAGGGCCTGCTGGACATGCACGTCGACGGCCCCAGGAATGTGCCGGATCTCCTTCGCTAGCTTTTCCGCAACTACGTAATTACTGATCTGATCCGCTCCCGTTACCGCGACATCAATGGGAGCAGGGGTTCCGAAATTCAGGATTTGCGTCACGATGTCCGCAGGCTGGAAGAAGAATTGGACACCCGGAAAAGCTTGTGGCAGTTTTTCGCGGAGATCGTTGATGTAGGCAATGGTGGGTCGCCCGCGTTCTTCTTTCAACTGCACCATGATTTCGGCATCGGAAGTGCCAAAGGTTCCGGAATTACTGTAGCTGAGGTTGATGCCGCTGTACGGAACGCCGATGTTGTCGAGAATCGTTTGCAGTTCCGCGGGGGGAATAGTTTCGCGAATGACGGCGTCCACCTGATCAGCGAGGCGGGCGGTCTCCTCGATGCGAAGACCCGTGCGCGCGCGAAAGTGCAAACGAATCTGTCCAGCATCGACTTTGGGGAAGAAATCCCTGCCAAGAACTCCAACGAGACCAACGGAAAGGACGCAGAATCCCAGGAAACAAGCACCGAACAGCTTAGGCCGATCGAGGACAGAGGCAAGCCCGCGGCGGTAGCTCTCGCGGAATTTTTCAAAGACGCGCTCGAAACCCTGCTGGTAGCGGCGGAAGAAGCCCTGTTTCTCGCCCGCATGCTCTTCGGCATTGTACTCATCCTCGCTGCTGAGGAGATACATGGCCATGGTCGGGACAATCGTTCTGGACCAGCCATAAGAAGCCAGCATCGCGAAGATAACGGCTTCGGCCAGCGGAACGAAGAGGAATTTGGCCACGCCCGAGAGGAAAAACATCGGGATGAATACGATGCAGATGCAAAGCGTGGAGACGAAAGCAGGGACCGCAATCTGCTGGGCGCCATCGAGAATGGCCTGGACAGTCTCCTTGCCCATGGCCAGATTGCGGTTGATATTTTCGATCTCGACGGTGGCGTCATCCACCAGGATGCCGACAGCGAGGGCCAGGCCGCCGAGCGTCATGATGTTGATGGTTTCCCCGAGAGCGCTGAGCATCAGAATGCTCACCAGAATCGACAAGGGGATGGAGATGGCGATGATCAGGGTGCTCTTCCAATTCCCAAGAAAAAGCAGAATCATGAACGCGGTCAAACAGGCCGCGATGAGGGCTTCTCGCAACACGCCCTGAATCGACGCACGCACAAAGAGTGACTGGTCGAAAAAAGTGGTGAGGTGGAGGCTTTCCGGCAAGGAGGAAGAGTAGTCTTGCAAAACCTTTTTTACGCGATCGACGATATCGAGAGTTGAAGCGCCTCCGGTTTTGTACACCGACATAAGGGCGCCGCGCTGCCCGTTCGCGCGCACGATATTTGTCTGCGGGCTGAATCCATCGCGAACGTGGGCGACGTCTTTCATGTAAATCGTCGCGCCATTGACGGTTTTAATAGGCAAATCGTTCAGGCCTTCGACGTTCAATGGGCTCCCGTTCAATTCCACCATATACTCGAGCGACCCGAGTTTCACGGTGCCGGTCGGCAGGATCAGGTTTTGGGCATCGATGGCGTTCACGATGTCCACGGGCGAAAGCCCCTTGGATTGCAATGCGGCGGAATCGATGTCCACCGAAATATCGCGTTGTTTTCCGCCATAGGGGTAAGGAAGCGCCGCCCCTTGCACCGTGGCGAGCTGCGTACGAATGAAATTGTTTCCGAAATCGAAGAGCTGTTGCTCGCTCAAGCTGTCGCTGGTTAACCCGATTTGAATGACGGGAACAGTCGAAGCCGAGAAGATGCTGACCAGGGGAGCCGTGGTTCCAGGAGGCATATTCTTGACGATAGTTTGAACAATCGCGGTAGTCTGCGCCAAGGCGCTCTGGATATTGGCGTTCGGCTGGAAGTAGATTTTGACGACGCTGGTTCCGTCGATGGACTCCGACTCGATATGCTCGACGTCGTTCACGAGCGTGGTAACGGCGCGCTCAGAGTTCGACGTGATGCGCTGCTCCATCTCTTGTGGCGAGAGCCCGGTGTACTTCCATACCAAGCTGATCACGGGGATGTTGATATCCGGGAAGATGTCCGTCGGCGTGCGAAGCAGCACGACGGGCGTCAGCAGAACGATGACGAGAGCGAGGACCACAAAAGTGTAGGGTCTCGCCAGCGCTAATCTGACAATCCACATAAACTGATGAAGTTCCCCTTAGGGCCGTTTGCCGCCGAAGCGGTTCATCCGGCTTGATATAGATCTTCTCTCGGCCTGCTCTGCCATTAGATTCGCGGAGCCAATCGTTTGGGTACGCCGCAGGACCTGTGGAGAGCTGGGCAGTGCCCAACAGCAACCGTTCAAAAGGGGCAAGAATTCGGGGGTCCCCACATGAATTTCCGGCATTCTCCCTTACTGCTTGCCGCGAGCGAAGCGAAATCGCAGCCAGCCCCTTGCAACTCAATCTGTTGCGCACCACCGGCCGCAAGACACTTATCTTACGCCGATTTTGACGCGCCGAATTGACCCTGGTTGCAATTCGTCTGCCCCAAATTGGAGGGAACCACTTTCCCTCTGCATGAAATAATTTGATGCGATGAATATAAACTTCTGGAGAGCGTAGAAATTTGTGGAGGGAATCAGCGAGTCTGACCAGTCCCAAGGCTCGTTCTTCTTGATGAAAAGGAGAGACTGTAACGCCAGCACAAAATGGGTTATTTGTGGGTCATCACAAAAACGCCGTCCCAAGTTGCAGGCGGTTCACTCGTCGAATATTCCTGGCAACGCTCCAGGTAAACGCAAGCGGGGCCGTCTTGCGGCCACTGTTCGAGAAACTCCTGAAACGCCGCTTGTGCGGCTTTCCATTGGCGATTTCGGTATAAGTCGCGCGCGCGTGTGAACCATTCGACCTGCAGCCGCACGGATTCCGCGGAGCCGTCCTCGTCGAAATCCGTTTTCCGGCCAAGCAACTGATAGATCGTAACGGGTTGCAGTTTCCCTTTGACGCGCATCAAATCCAGCTCGCGGAAAATAAAACCATCGTCCTTGGCCGCTTGATAGGTTGTCTCATTCACGATGACGTGAGTGCCATAGTCCTTGTTCAGACCCTCGAGGCGTGAGGATAGGTTGACCGCGTCTCCGAGCGCCGTGTAACCGTATCGCAGCGCGGAACCCATGTTGCCGACGCTGGCGACGCCGGTGTTCAAGCCGATGCCGATTTCGAGCCGTGGTTTCCCCTGTGCCGCCCATTGTGTTTGCAGTTCCCGCACGCGCTGCATCATTTCGAGAGCCGCGTTGCAAGCGCGCGCCGCATGGCCGATTTCCTCGAAGGGAGCACCCCAGAAAGCCATGACAGCGTCGCCGATGTATTTGTCGAGCGTTCCGTGATGTTTGAAGACGATTTGTGTCATGTCCGAAAGATATTGGTTGAGAAAAAGCGCCAGTTCCTGGGCGTCCAGCTTTTCGGAAATGCTGGTGAAACCCCGAATATCGCTGAACATCACGGTGATGTCCGTCTTCCTGGGCTCGACGAGCCGTGGGTTCACGAGCAGGCGGCGAATCACTTCCGGGCTGAGATACTGCCCGAACGCGGTGCGTACTTTGCGTTTCTCTTTTTCCTCAACGAGCGCGCGGTAAAGCGAAACGAGCAGCACGTTGCCAGTCAAGGTCATCGCGGGGATAGTGAAATTCAGCCACCAACCGCGCAGAAAGGCCCCGTAATCCACGGCAACGAGCGGAATCAGCAATCCTGCGCCGAACCACATCCAGCGCGGCTGCACCAGGGCCATCCAGATGCCAAGCGGAATGCCCAGAAACAAAATCGCCAAGAAGTCCCACAAGGCCTGCTTAGCGCCCCGCACAAGGAATCCGTGATTGAGCATGTTGTCGATCACATTGGCGTGCACCTCCACGCCGGGATAGTTGATTCCGCCATACGGGGTTGTCCGCAGGTCGCCGATTCCAGTTGCTGATGCTCCGACGAGGACGATTTTGCCTTTGAAAAATTCAGGTGGAACTTTTCCGTTCACTACGTCAGCGACCGACTTGTACGGATAGCTGTCTCTCGGGCCGCGATAATTTATTTGCATGTGGCCCGTGTAGTCCGGCTCGATTTTCAGCTTGTCGCCAAAGTTGATGCTCACAACTCCGATTTGATTAAAACTAACAGACAGTTGGCTGGTTGGTACGCCGAGATAAAGTCTTACCGCCTGCACTTCCAGCGATCCGAACATCTGCCAATCAGTGACGTCTTTCGACCGTCCAAATGGAAGCACGAGCATCGTGCGCCGCAAAACGCCGTCTGGATCGGCGGCAATGTTGAAGAATCCTATGGATGTTTTGTCTGGATTGTCTGGATTTGCCAGGACCGGGATATTCGCAACCGTTGCGGCAAACGAGTCTCCCTCCTGGTCGTATTTCTGTACGAGTTCTGCGAAGTCCTGTTTCCCCGAAGTCGGATCCAGAGCAGTTCTTGTAAGCGAGTACCAGTCGATTAAATCGGCATATTGATCGAGAGTAGCGCTGTCGATCCCCGTTAGTTCTTCTTTCTTTAAGAAGAAGCTGCCGAGCACCACGGGTCCAAACCGGTCTATCGACTTGCCAAATTGCGCGTCCGCATTGTTTTCCGCGACGAGCTGTTCCAGCCAGTTCTCATACTTGGGGTCAACTGGTTCGCCATTTTTCTTTCTCGTTTCCAGATCCGTCCAGATTTTTCGCAAGAGCGTCACAGTCTGGTCAGGCTTATCGAAGGTGATGTCGAAAGCCACTACCTTTGCGCCGTCTTGGCGCAAGACGTCCAACATCTTGGCGAAGTGCGTCCTGGAGAATGGCCATTTTCCAAGAACTTCCTGAGAATGCTGGTCGATATCCACGATGACGATGCGGGGATCGGCAGGAGTCGCTTTTGCAGGGCGGTAGCGAAACCTTGTATCCAAGGAGTCGTATTCCAAGCGCTGCAGGAAAACAAATATCGGCGTTGATCTCTCGCCAAGGAACGTGACGTAATAAATGCTAAGGGCGAGAAGCGTGGTGACCAAGCTGATGACGAACGAGACCCGGTGGCGCCACCACGACTGGAGAAGTTCGTAGAGGCCGAAACCGCCCCGCCGTTGCCACCATCCGCCTGACGGAGCCGCCATCGCAGTTCGCGAGCTACTCGCGGAAGACAAAATTCATGCGGACGCCGCTAATTTCGATCACGTCCCCATCATTCAGCCGGAACGGGCCGGTGATCGGCTTGCCGTTCACCAGTGGCATTTTGTCGCCGGGACCGATGTAGTAGCCGTCATCGCGCTGATTGATCTGCGCGGCCATGGAAGGCTTGAACCAGCCTTTCAACTTAACCGTGGCCATAGCCGACTTGCCGATGACGGTCAGCTTGTTTGTCAGCATGTACTCTTTTTGATCTGTTCGACCGCCGAGAACGACGAGTGTCGGAACTTTGAGACGCCCGGACGCGAATTGCACCCGTTCGCCAGACGCCGCGGCTTGCTGAAGCATGTCCCGGCGGGCCTTCGTGTCCAGGACCATGGTTTCGTTGATGCGAGGAGCACTGGCCTTGCGCCCCGTATCCCACGGGACGGGAGCGTCGCCGGAAGCATCGACTTTGATGTGATGTTTGCCGATCCAGATGGAGTCGCCATCGTGAAGGGTGGCGCGCTCCACCCGAAGGTCGTTCACAAAAGTGCCGTTGAGGCTGTCGAGATCTTCCACGACGAGGCGGCCGCCTTCAAAATAGACACGGGCGTGATAGTTCGAGACCGCCAGGTTGTCCACCGGCAAGTCGTTGTCCGGGGAGCGGCCAATGCTCACGGGCCGGCTGCCCACGGGCACCTCTTTAACCGTCTTCTCGTCAAACATCAGGCTGAGCTTCGCCATCTCACGATCCTCCTGCGGCGCCGTTTCCGGCCGCATTTTTCCGCGCCCCACGGCGCAGCCAAGAAAACCATCCTCTTGATTCCGAGCCAACGCGCACGACAATCACGGTGATGTTGTCCACTCCACCGCGGTCGTTGGCCAATCCGACGAGTTTTTCCGCTGCCTTCGTCGGATCAATTTCCGCCTGCAACGTGCCGGCAATCTCCGGTTCCGTAACCATGCGCGTAAGCCCGTCGCAGCAAAGCATCAAAATGTCGCGAGCAAACAACATGTGCTCGTCGGTATCTATTTCTATCTCCGGCAAAGCTCCCAGCGCGCGGAGAAGCACGCTTTGCATTTCGCTTTCTTCCGCTTCCGCCGCGGTTAAAATGCCCCGCCGCACCTGCTCGGCGACCAGAGAGTGATCGCTTGTCAGTTGCTGTAACGTGCCGCCTCGCAAGAGGTAGGCGCGCGAATCTCCGACGTGGGCAATGCTCAATTTCGAGCCATCGATCCAGGCCGCCGTAAGCGTCGCTCCCATGCCGTGCTGCTCCGGATGCGCTTCCGCTGCCTCATAAATATTCTTGTTCGCCAGGTACACGGCGCTCGTCAGTCGCCTGGTTTTCTCGCTCCAGCCCGGGTCCGCATTGATGGGCACCTCGCTTCCGGCTCCCGGCTGCGGATCCATGCAATACTTCACGATGGTTTCCACGGCCAGCGCGCTGGCCACTTCTCCGTGCGCTTCGCCGCCCATCCCGTCAGAGAGCACAAAGAGATTCAGCGGTTCGACAATGCGGTAGCAGTCTTCATTGTTCGTGCGCACACGACCCAAATCCGTGACGCCGCCGCTTACAATCCGCACAGATTCTCCCCATACCGTCCGCCGTCTGAGCCCGTGCCCACACCCCTACCCGGCAACCCTAGTCTCACGCTAGCAGACCCTTTCCGGCGGCGAAAGGCTATGACGCCTACTGATTACTTGGTTTTTCGCATCATTCGCCGCGCGACCCTTCCAGAGGGTACAACCAAATCGGAGATTTTGTGCCCCTCTTTCTGAGTGATGCCGGGGCAACGTGCCTCACCCGTCGCCTTCCGCTATAATCTGCCGGCGCGCCGCGAGGTGGCGGGTCTGAGCAACCGAGTGGTCCTTAACATGGCAAAACCCCGTGAAAATCAGCGGAAGCGACCGGCAGCAGCGCCCCACACAGGCATGTCCGCTGCCCAGGCCGGGCGTGAACTTGAGGAACTCAATCGCATTGGCATCGCGCTATCGGAGACGCGCGACGTCGAGCGACTGCTGGAGCTAATCCTTCGGACGGCGCGAGAAATCACCGGGGCCGACGCAGGCTCACTCTATTTGACAGAGCCCAGCGACGGCAATTCCAACGGTGCCGCACAGATAGCACACAACGGCGCGGCACCGGCTCGGCGCCTCCGCTTTCGGCTAACCCAGAACGACAGCGTGCAGTTTCCTTACAGAGAGCACACGCTTCCCATCACAGAATCCTCGATGGCGGGCTACTGCGCGCTTCACGGCGAGATCATCGAACTGGCGGACGCCTACCGCATTCCAAAGTCGCGACCCTTTCATTTCAATTCTTCGTTCGACGAAGAGGCCGGATACCGGACGCGCTCTCTGATCACCCTGCCCATGAAAAACGGGAAAGGCGAGGTTCTGGGAGTGCTGCAGTTGATCAACTGCAAGCGCAATGCGAAAGCGCGCTTGGCGGACGCCAGCGCAGTGCAGCGCCACGTCCATCCCTTTCCGGAACGTGCCGTGCGGCTCGGGCTGTCGCTGGCTTCGCAAGCGGCGGTGGCTTATGAAAATTCGCAACTCTACCGGGACATCGAGAATCTTTTCGACGGCTTCGTGAATGCCTCCGTGAAGGCCATCGAGCAGCGCGATCCCACCACATCCGGGCACTCGCAGCGCGTATGCCAGATGACTTTGGCGCTCGCCGAGGCCGTGGATCGCGAGCACCAGGGACCATATGGGGATGTGCGTTTTTCACGCGAACAGATAAAAGAGCTGCGTTACGCGGCGTTGCTCCATGATTTCGGGAAAGTAGGTGTGCGCGAAGAAGTACTCGTCAAGGCAAAAAAACTTTACCCTCTGCAGTATTCCCGTTTATTGGACCGATTTGATTATATAAGGCGGGACATTGAGGCGCGCATCGCCGAACAAAAGGTGGAGATACTGCTGGGGCATTTTCGCCGCGAGGCGGAAGCCCGCGTGCGGTTGAAACTTCTCGACGGGGAAGCCGGGCGCATGCTTGCCGAGCTGGACCACTATGTGGAATTCATCAGCCGGGCGAACGAACCGACGATCCTGCCCTTGAGCGAATTCGACCTGCTTACGGAAATTTCCCAAAAGGCCTATCGCGACCCGCGCGGAGCCGAGCGGCCCTACCTGACTTCCGAGGAAGTCCGCTACCTTTCCATTCCGCGAGGCAGTCTCGATGCGAACGAGAGGCGGCAGATCGAATCGCATGTCACGCACAGTTTTAATTTTCTCGCGCAAATCCCCTGGACGCCTGAGTATCGCGGCATACCAGAAATTGCGCGCGCCCACCACGAAAAGCTCAACGGCCGCGGCTATCCGGATGGCTTGGCGGGCGCCGATATTCCCGTGCAAGCCAAGATGATGACGGTTTGCGACATTTTCGATGCGCTCTCCGCATCGGATCGCCCGTATAAGCGGGCTGTTCCGACGGACCGTGCTCTGGAAATTCTCAAATTGTGCGTGCGCGATGAGGAGATTGACGCCGAGCTCTTCCGGCTCTTTCTAGAAGCCCAGGTTTACCGGCTGGTAGCGAAGCCAGCCTAGCCAAGGCGCGAAGATTACTCTTTGGATGGTCCGTTCAGCTTTGTCTACTCGCAGTCCCAAAGACAATTTTATAGTCAGTGTGGGGCAGGATATGTGGATTTATCTTTTGGGGCCTCTCGTCGCGATCCTTCCGAGGCACTGGCGCGACTCGCTCCCGTTCTCCGCTTCCATTAGATGGCGCTCGGCGACGATCGTGAGCGGCATCGTGGAATCCATTCTCGCGCTTGTCGCTCTCATGAACTGGTATTGGTACTCGATGTCGACCTCGCTCAGCCACCTCGCGGATCTCGTTTTCGCCGGCAAGACAGCTCCAGGAACGACAGATCATCATCTCGCCTTTGCGGCCTTGCTGGTTTGGTCGACGCATCCGCTGACGTGGTTTATCTCATTTTTCGGCATCGAGGGAATGGTGCGTACGTGCGCGGCCCTCACCGACTCCGCCCTGGGAGTTTTTCCGCTCTATTTGGTGGATAAAACTTTTGCGATCCTCTCTCAAAGGAAAGAGCCCGAAGCACTTGGGGCTCCCAAGTTTGCGCAAGGCAACATCTCCTCTTATGTTGGAACCATGCGCGATAAGGTCGTGACGGCGAGGCTTTCGCAAGTTGCCGATGAGCATTGCGTTATCAAAAGCGAGGCCGAAGAATTTCTGGAAATCCGCGCCTGCCGGGCGAAACTGGATTGGACGCCTCCCCGCGTGGTTCGCTATCAGGACAGGTATTACCGACTGGAAGAGTTTGTTCGAAAATCCGGTGCGCGGCCATTCATCTACAAGTTGCGGCGATTGGCGGCGGGCGTTCCTGGCCGTACCGTTTTGCTTTATTCTCCCGAAGAGGAACCGGTTATCGCGAGCCGATGAGTTGCCGCGCGTGATCCCGTTGTCGCTTCTCTGCGGAATGATGCGCGCCTCTCGCCAGGCGCTTCCTCTGGACTACAATCTCCGCATGCTTTTTCGACGCCTGCCCTCTCTTCTCTTGCCGGGATGTCTTGGTATACCAGCGGCGTTTTTTCTGCTGGCCTTACCCGCGCTCGCACAAAAACTGCCGAAGGCACAGGCAGGACACATTCTTCTGCTGCCACGGAGCCTTGTCTCGGGAGATCGAGCAACTCTTGCGGTGCTGGACGGGAACGGGCGCCTGACCCCCGGAGCCACGGTCGTCTTTTCAAATGGCGACCGCTTGACCACCGATGCTACTGGCCGCGCGCTTTTCGTTGCTCCGCTCACGCCCGGAGTCATTCTTGGGTCCATTGCCGGCCGCGAGGGCCGGGTACCCGTCACGATTTTGCCGCCTGACGAAACTGCTTCGACCGAGATCCTCGTCAATTCGATTCCCAAATTCGCTTCGCTCTCTGACCGGTTCGAAATTGCCGGGCACGGATTCTGCGGCTCGGCGGACGCGAACCAGATCGCAATCTCCGGTGAGCCCGCCTTCGTGCTTGCGTCGTCTCCTACCTCGCTGGTGGTGCTGCCTCCCCTGGATCTGCAACCCGGCCGCGCCTCCGTGGACATTTCCTGCGCAAAACGGACTGGGCCGCCACTTGAGATCGTCTTCTTAGCTCTTACTCTGGAAGCCGATTCTTCGCCGCTCGCTCCTGGCGTACATCGCTCGCTGGCCGTGCGTGTGCGCGGCACGACAACGAAAGTGGTGCTTGAGGCAAGAAATTTAGCGCCGGACATTGCAGAACTTACCGGAGGTACTTTTTCGCGAGCTTTCAGTTCAGGAGGAGAGGACAACGTGGCCCATTTCGAGGTGGTGGGCCGGAAGCACGGCAGCTTTTTGATTTCTATCCGTTTGCTAAGTTCAAATGCACACCCGCGCTGACGCACGGCAAGATCCTGCGGCCGGATGCATCCATACGAACTCCATCGATTGTGCCGGGAGCGATCAGGCGCCGGTCTTGGCGCTTGTCTCAGCGGGGAGCGCGATGGTCGCTTCGTCGTTCACAAGGGCCGCATCCGCGATCCCCGCGCCGATCAGAGTATCCAGCGTGTTCTGAGTTTTTTCCAGCTTCTTGTCCGCGTCATTGTAATTTAGTTGAGCGTTCTTGAGGTGGGTGCCGAGTTTCTCGAACACTTCCGTGAAGTTTCCCATCTGCTTGTGTATTCCCGATAAGCCGGCCGAGATGCGCTTGGCGTTTTCCTCTATCTGCATTCCGCGCAATCCCAGGTGAATGACACAAAGATGCGCGTAGAGCGTATTGGGCGAGACGGCGATGATATTTTTTCCACGGCAGTAGGAATCCAATGGCTCGCCCTTGCTGTCTTGCGTCATCAGCATCTCGTAGTAGACGCTCTCCGAGGGCACGAACATCAACGCGAGGTCCAGCGTGTCTTCACCCGGCACGATATATTTTTTGGCGATGGAATCCGCGTGGCCCTTTACGGCCGAGGCAAAGGCGCGCTTTGCCTCCTCTCCCTCCGTGCTTATTCTGCGAAAAGAATCGAGAGGAAACTTCGAGTCGATAGCGACAAGCTTCTTGTCCCGCAGGAAGATGACCGCATCCGCGGCTTCGCCGCTGGAGAACCGGTACTGCGTGGCATATTGGGAAGAGGGGAGCGAATCCTCGAGCAGGCGCTCCAGCGTCACTTCACCGAGCAATCCACGCGTCTTGGCCCCGCCGAGAATTCCTTCGAGCGACTTTGTCGCGGACGAGATTCCACGTCCCAACTCCTGAAATTCACCGAGTTGTTTCTGAATGAGTCCGATCTGTTCCCGCGTATTCTTGAGTTCGTTTGCGATCGCGGTCTGACCCTGGGTGGCGATCTGCGCGGAGCTCGAAACTCCTTCCTGCAAGGCCTTAGTTACGCTTTCGAGCCGTTGAGAAACGTTTTGACCAATTGAGCCGATCTGCCCCGAGCTTTGCGCGTGAGCCGTTGCGATGGTCTGCAAATCCCTGCGCAATTCAGTTAGTTGGGCCTCGAGAAGCCCGCTCTTCTTTTGCTCCTGAAAACTCTGCAGGACCAGCCAAAGAACAAGCCCGGCGATCAGGATCGCCGCCCCGATAAAGATTCCGTTCATTCTTTCTCCAGTACTTCTCCGGGAAACGGTCTTCTTACTTTACTCGGACTTGTCCCCCGCGGAAAGCGCTGCACAATACAAAAGGGCCCCGCAATCGGCAGACTGTTACGAAACAAGGGCGAAAGAGAGATTAAAGCGATGCTCCGAGTTCCGGAGCGTCGCTTTTTTGTTTTTTGGGGCAAGTTCACGCGACTGTTGCGTGACTACGGTCGGAAACG